>MDTE01166716.1_pt1 | contig 11757 bp, 10 predicted proteins | sample 811231 | NCBI WGS metagenome assembly MDTE01 (sample SAMN05326651, study PRJNA326480) | marine metagenome | isolation source: seawater | place: Indian Ocean: Red Sea | collected 2010
CTCCCAATAAAAGGAGAGACGTACGTAGCACCTGCCTTTGCAGATAGGATAGCCTGAGCAGCATTGAATATAAGCGTAACATTTACTCTAACTCCGTCATCTGATAATTGTTTACAAACTTTGAGTCCTTCAGGTGTGCATGGTACCTTAATAGTACATACCTCACCAAACTCAGCAGCAAGTCTCCTTGCTTCAAACTCCATGTCTTCTACGACTTCCATGCTAATGTCAGGGACACCAGCAATCATCAACTCACGATAGACATCCAATGGATCTCTACCACTCTTCTTAATAAGAGATGGATTAGTTGTGATACCGTCAATCAATCCAGTCTCAAAGTGTTTGAGAATGGTTGGGACATCAGCAGTATCTAAAAAGATTTTCATTCAGGGACTTCCTCATAATTTTCAATAAACTCGTCTACTGTAAACAGTAGTGGATGACATTGCTCTGCTATCAAATAGTCAGACCATCTCATCATATCTTCCATAGAATATCCAGTGGCATCTGCTGCCTCCTGCTCAACATGGTCAACCTCTTGCATTGGTTGAGGTAACTCCTCAAATGTAAAAGGTATGCCTTGAATGTACCACATATCAACTATCTTACCATCTAGGTAGCAGTATTTTCTTGTGATACGTCCCTTCATGTCAGAATCCTTTGGTCATATCCCTCAAAGCACTGTCCACAAATGTTCGTGTGCCCACTGGATCTGGGACAAACTCATCGGGGTTTGGAATATTTAGCTCAGGTTCTTCTGGATCCTCAGCAACTGACGCTACTGGTGAGATAATGCAAACAATACCCTTATCAGTAGTGACCTTAAGGGTATGTCCTTTCTCTACCAGATTCAATGAAAAAGGCAGGTTATCCTGCAACTCTGCCTGTGTTAGATTAATGATGTTCATATGTAAGTTATCATATCTTCTGGAACCATGGATCTAAAATGCTTCAAAGTTTCAGTAAACCCATCCACACCATCTTCACTAAACTCCCATGTCACAATCTCATCGTATCCTTCATTATCCATGATCTTTACTTCTCTCTTCTGCACATCAACCCAGATATGCTCTAGGTATGTGTCTGCATCGCCTGTTATCTCTGCCATTTTGGATGGGTCACTGGGTATAGTATATATCAGGGGCTACCCCTTGTCAAGCTAGTTGAGAAGGACTGGTAAACCGAAGATCTGACAAGGACCAGCAGAGCAACCCACTGCCATATAACCGTTATTGACCACGTATGCTCCTAAACCGTTGTTACACTGGTTAATAATAGCACCCTGTGGCACAAACTCAGCAATAACACCAGTAGGTGCTGATATAAAGGTAGCATGGAAACAGTTTTGAGATCCAGCCAATACATCTGCCATACTACCAGGTAATTGTTGACCAACAGTGATTCTAACCTGTGCTGGTGGTGCAACTCCTGGGAATGGTAAGTCAGTAGTAATATCAACAATGCAACCCTTAACTAGGTTAAACTGGCCTGTTAATGAAGTTGCTGTGGCATTAAATAATGCAATAAATTCAAATCTACCTGAGTTTAGGAATGATGATATCCAGTTTGCCTGTTGTATGATCTCACCATCTGCAACCAACTCAATAGCATTACCTTCTATCTTAATATCCTGTGATACAATCTGTGTTGACTCGATACCAGATAAACTACCCTTAGCAAACTGCATCTTATACTCACCACCTATTGACACATCACGATCACCTTCAAATCTAGCAGAAGACTTCTGCTCTGTATCATCTTGAAGACTTCCTGATAACTGAGGACCAAATGTTGTCCTACCCATATAATCTGCATCAGGTGCAAATGGTATCTGATCAACTGGATAGAAACCACCTACATTCTCCTCAACCAACTTCGCCAATCTCTTATCTATCTTACTATACATCTCTGCTTCAGGATCTGGGTCAGAAGTCTCAGCAGCAGTTACTGCTGCCTGACTAGCATCAGTAATGCTAGATGACTGTGACTGATTAAGAACATCAGCAGATACTCTATTCTGAGTGACATTAGTATCAACCTGTGATGTTGCTCCACCAGTAGTAGTCATGTCAGGTGTCTTAGTATCACCCTCTGACTCTGACTGTGGTCCTTGAGATACATGAGTATTCCAAGATCCAGCAACCTCAAAGTGCATGTTACCCATGACCTTAATAGTAAGATCCTTCTCTACAGTCATGGCATAATTGCCTTGAATATTCTCACACTTATCTCTAGCGATTATCTTAGTCTCATTATTTGGTACGTTAGTATGTCTGTTACCAAAACTATCCTCAAAAGTACTTACACCACCAGGACCAGTAACCATCCTCTTCACTTTCTCTGGTGTAGCATCATCTATAATTCTTGTGCCATTCAATCCTGAATACACCTGCATCAGATAAGGATTAACACCCTCAAACAGTTGATCAATATAACTACCACTCATTACAACAGGAGTGGATGCCATATTCAGAGTAGATGTACCATCGTTATAAAGATTATCAACATTCTCATATGGTGTGCCTCTAATAGCATCATCTATATTATCGCAGGTCGTGGTACCTATCAGAGGGAACCACGACTTCGATTTCGGTCTCTTTATCTTCCTATTACAACTCTTCTTGAATAGTGCTGCAAGAATAGCAAGAAGGATCTGAATTAGACTACCCCAATCTAATGAAGTGAAATCAAATTCAAATATCATTTGGACAGTATCACCTAGTTTCTTTGCTGCACCTGCCATACCTTTAGCAGCACTAACAGCAGAAATAACATCACCAGCAACACTCTTAACACGATTCATTGCAGTTGTGATACCATCTAAGATACGATTACTTAGACTCTTAACAGCAGAATCAATCTTCTGACCTATGGCACTCGTAGCTATCTTGTTCACAGCAAGCCCTGCCATTTGGTTGGCAAAGTTTGCCGTATCACTCAGTGCCCCCTTCACCAGTCCTAACCACATTGGTGTCTTAGCACAGAATAGAGCGAAGATCTGCTCTAGGAATGTCATCAATAAATTGACAACTACTATAGGAATAAACTGAGATATAATCTTCACCAACATTCCTACAACCTCAGCGATTAACTTCGCTAACATCTCCTTCAGAGGTGCAAGAATACCTGATATACCACCAGACAGGAAGTTCATTGTATTACCAAGGTGCTCTCTCACCTTGTCTCCTGCCATCTTATTACCAGTGATAACAGATACAAACCCACCAGGTCCAGAAGACATAGATGCTGCCATCTCACCTAATTGAGTGAGCATCCTATTCAAATCTTTCTCAAATCCAGCACCAGCAGGACCAGCAACACCATCACCAATAGATTGAGCAAGAACACCTGGTTTAATAGGGTTAGTTACTGGGTTTCCAGGAACCCTTGTCTCAGCAGCATTAATACCACTTCCTCTTGCTTCCTCTACTGCTCCAGTAGTATTAGCTGGTGTGCGTGGATGTTTAGGGAATGGGTTACCATCTAATTGTTTTTGATTTATAAAATTCTCTTTAGTATGAGTCTCAGTCTCTAACTCCTTAGCAACAGTTGGATCTGCAATAGTAGTAGCAGCATCTGCTTTCTCTTGTCCAAATCCTCTGAATGCACCTAAAACACAAGGTAACTGTGCATCTTCACCATCAAGGAAGAAACCTAATACCCATGCACCGCACTGTAATTCTGTTGTAGTACCACTTGATTTAGTCTGTGGTTGGTCACATGGAAGTAACACTGTTGCCCAAGGTAGGACTGTAGTAGGTACTTCCTTTAAATATGCCTGTCCTTCCTGATTACCTGTATACCACCCAAGAATACGCACCTTAACACGCCCGATCTCAGAGGGGTCTTTTACATCCTCGACCTCTCCTACCCACCAGGTGTATCCATCTCTTCCTAGGAAGTCAGTGCGTGTTGCCATTTATATAATAGTTTCTTTTATTTATCAAGTCTCTTAAAGCAAAATTCTCCTTCCGATTCTTCTTTACCCCATCGGAAAGCATTTGTCTCTAAATCATACCCAGTATCTATAGCACGATACTCTGTACCATTGAATCTTATCTTGGAGACCATCCTCGTATTACCTTGGATGCATTCTCCGTCAGTATTTCCATTCCACCAAACTCCATCCCAGTGCCAAACGAAAGGACAGGAAGGAGTATTAGTGATAAGATTAGTAGTTTTAGTATAGACGATGTTTTCATCCATCCTTGCCCAATCATATTGGATATAGTTGTAAGGATCATCCTCACCCTTATACTTATACCAAGACTTCGCTAATATTATACCATAACTAGGTTCAGTTAATCGTATATCAATCTGAGGCCATTGTGAGGGATTAGAATATGCCTGATCCCTATTCCTATAGTGACCTACTACTTCATTAAACAACATCAATATCTTTCCATCTTTGGGGATCTATTATAGCAAATTCGTTATTACTCTTAACATGAGATGCAGTAACTATTATATCATATGATATAGAATATCGGGGAGTATTACCATAATATGTTTCAACTTCATGCTCTATATGTGATGGGAATATGAATAGTCTATCCTCTTCAGGTATGTAGTGAGTATCACCATAACTGAGGTCATTCAACTCTTCTACATGTATAGGTAATCTATGACTATTAGGTGAATAGAATTTAAGTCTACCACCAGTTAATGAGTTACCTGTCTTAGGATAATATACTACTGATAATACTGAATTAGGATGAGTATGTCTATTGATCTTACCACCCTTCTGTATAATCACAGGCCATGCCTTTGATGCATATATCTTAATCTTATCTAAGTCAACATTAAAATGCTTAAGATATTCCCTACAATGGAATGCTACCTTACCGTTTAACCAGGTAAATCTATCATCATCGAACATCAGATAATCACCATAGTTATCACCAGAGTAACTATTATTTTCAGAAACAATCCCTCCGAGATACTCAAGCATTTGTTGCTTGGTATCTTCAGAGGGTACTAGATCTTCATGATATATTGTGGTTGGGAACCATAAATCAATCGTCATATACTAAACATTCTGGCTCATCTGGATGCATTTCGCAGAATAATTCTATTGCATTTGGATCATGGTGATCACCTGCTGCTATCTCTGCTGCATGATGCTCTGCATACACTTCTAGTTCATGCAACTCCTCCTTGAAGTGACGACGTGCAGCAGGATTCAATTGAGGATCATCAATAAGATCTCTATCACGTTGAATGTGCTGTTCTATGGTTTGCATTTGACTTTCCATAAGCTGTATAGTTATTTATGCTACTTCTTACTAGTTTTAGGTTTTGAATCCCTAATAAGGTACAGTTTTGTAGTCATACCATCCTTTCTGTAAACATGGGTGAGTGCAGCAATAAGATACTTACCACTAAAACCATCATCCTGTTTTACATTTTCACCATCTTCTTGTGATGCTGGTATGATTACAGACACCATACCACCTGCTGCAAGAGACGTATTTCCTGGTACTACTATGTTTAACTTGATTGCCTTGAGTAAATTATACCTCGCAGATGCATATTGTGCAACTGCCATAGCATCTACGTCAGGGTTTGTTCCGTTATTCGGATTTGAAATGCTGGTTTGATTCTTAACTCCAGGTAATGCTCTGATCTTCATCCTAGTAGGTTGTGCCTTTTCTAGATCAAAGAATTTTGGTGTAACAAATGGTGGATGCTTTTCTATAGTGTCTGCTTTAGCAAATACTTGTTTATAGGTTAATATCCTCATCTTGTTTATAGTACCACCTGGTGCGGTACCCAACCCAGTACCACTATCTGCTGTGACATTGGTTGTTGCTTCCTCATCAGCCTCCTCTTTACTACCTGATGGTGGTGCAAAACTATCCTTCTGAGATGGTAATGATACACCTATAGCAGCAGTTTTATAGGTACCCATCCTCATGTTAGCTAGATGATTCGCTTTATCAGGATAAGTAAGTGACTCAATAGCATACATTGGGTTTACCCCTTCCTGTGCCTGTTGCACATACCTATATTGATATATCCCATTCTGCTCACCATGACCCTTAGCAAGACTGTCTATGGATCTAAAATTAAAACCATTCCTATTCTCCCAGAACAAGAATCCTGACTGCTTCTTGTCTCCCTTACTCGCTGACAGTCTAGTTACCTTATCGGATACGAATGCTATGGCATCACTAGGTTTCCAACTACAAGACACAAAGGTAACAGGAGAATGATTCTCAAAATTATCCTTCCTTATTTTCTTACCACCCTTACACTTAAGCCACTTCTCACATATAAGTTTTGGTATACAATCAGCTTCAAGAGTGCCTTCACCTGGACCAAATGCTTTAAATACCTTATTACCTTCATCATGATACATCTCTGGAGATACACAATGTAAGATATAGAGTTGCCCTCTTTCAGTCTTTGATATACTACCAATCTTATAAATCACCATAGTAGTTTCCAATGGTTCCTTATTGATAGCAGTAGCAGTAGTCAATTTTATATGAACCTTCTCACCACCCTTGAGATTCCTATTGAAATCAACGCTGTCTAGGATATTAATATCACACCTAAGAAAAGCAGACTCTATAGACTCATGGTAATTAAAAGATAATATTAAATCTCTCACATCAAATATTTCTCCATCCCCACCGTCATCACCAAGTAACTGTATTTGCAACTTGTCAATCTTGAATTCTCTAGGAGAATCTCCTGCCTGTATAGATCCTGCTGGTGTCACACCATAAGAGATCTTTGCCCATGCATCTGTTAAATCGTTAGCTAACTCTAAAAATGGCATCTTACATAAACTCCACAGGATCTGTCATAAACTCAGCAACGAGACCATACTTAGGTCGGATATACTTATCAGCATCCATATGATCATTGCCTGGAATCATAACAGGAACGTCATCCACTGCACTGGCACCCATAGCAATACCATCACCACCAGCATTGATATTTACAATGTTTTGAGACTCTTCAATAGATTTCTTCAACTTCTTATATCTCTCTTCTTGCTTTGCTAACTTTGCCTTATCAATAACCTCACCTGCCTTCTGTAACATACCAGAAGCTTGATACATTGAATGACCTTGCTTATCAAAATCAAAGAATCCACCAGTTGCTTGGTCAGCAGCACCTGCTATCCATCTCATCAAACCCTTTGGTTTACCCTCTGCATCAGTGCCACCAAGAGCATTACTTAGTTTACCACCAACCCATTTTGCTGCTCGAACCTGAGGTAATTGATTAAATCTATCCTTTAACCATTTACCACCCCATGCATATGGTTGCAATCTCTGATCCATTGCAGTAGGTAGAGCATATCCTCCTCTATCTGCTTCCTTATATCTCCTAGATGTTAGATTCTTATTAGTCCTAGTTGCAGGAGTGTCAAATGGTATTACATATGCAGACCCACCAGCAGCTCTCTTCATACCGACCCACTCTGTACCATGACCAATGAATGATACATTCTTACCACCATCTAATGACACTGGATATCCAGATTGAGGTCCACGAATCCAACCACCTCTTGCTCGATATACCAGTCCACCATCTGCCTTACCCTCCTTCTTCTCTTCCTTCTTCTCTCCTTCCTTTCCACCAGTAAACAGTTTAAGTACCGCAGTTAATGCTCTAATACCTAAGAATAAAGGTGCAAACACAGTCTGTAAACCTATACTGATTACTTTACTAATCATTGGTAGGTGTGGTTCCACTACCTCAAGGATCTTACTCATGAATGCCCCAAGAGTAGTGAAGAATTCCTCTAAAGGTTCTTTAATCTGTGCTAATACATCATTAAATACTTTACTAATCATACCAAACCATTTCTTCACAGGTTCAATGATTGGTTCAATCATAGGACCTATTGCTTTACCAACTGCACCACCTGCAACGGTACCAATCATACCACCGACAGCACCCATGCCTGGAATACCAGACATCTCACCTAGTTTAGCACCGATCATCTGACCGCCAGCAGCACCAACTCCACCACCTATTGCTTCAGCTTCAGTACCACCAGCAGCTTTAATTGCTGCACCTGTTGCAAATCCAGCACCTAGTCCAGTAGCAATCTTACCTGCTTTACTACTAAAGAAGTTACCTTTCTGCCCTTGTATCTTCTTAAGTTTAAATTGTTTTAACTTATCTGCCTTACTGTTCATCCCAAACATTCGTTTGAGACCACCAATCAAACCACCTATTACCTTACCAGCAGTCTTTAAGAGGAGTTTAGGATTCTTTAAAAATACTAATCCAGCAAATAACGGTACCGCACCAAGTAAGAATTTAACTACACCAAATAAACCCTTAAGACTTATCGGATTCTCAAGAAAATCAATAATACCATCAAGTGCCAAACCTCCTAGGAAGTCAATAATATTAAAGACAAACTTACCAATAGCTGCAAATATATTAATTAACTTCTTCACAGAGTCTGGATTCTCTGCTATCCACATTAATACTGGTATAGCAAGCAACTTACCTAATGAAGCAATCCAACCTAAGAGACCACCAAATAAACCCTTACCAGTCTCCTTGGCAGCACCAACTACATTCCCACCAAAGGTTTCCTTCTCTTCTTCTTCATCCTCCTCTTCTTGCTTATTTCTTCTCTGTAGCTTCCTTTGCTTATCTTGCTCCTTCTCCTTCTTAACCTTAGTTATCTTCTCTACCTTCCTAGCTTTATCTTCCTTCTTAAGTAATGCAGACTTATCCTTTATGCCCTGTCTGACACTATCTTTCCATGTCTCCAACATGAATTGAGTATTAAGAGCAATGCTATTAAGAGTACGTCCTAAAGCATTAAGACCCATCATTACCCCAGTCATCCCTCTCTGAATGCTCTTCTCAGTCTTAGGTAATCTTGCAGCAGCAGTTAGTGGTGTATAAGAATTCTGTTTACCTTCGATTCCCTTATAGGAAATCATCTTATACAACACTGCCTTTTGTACTTTAGATTTTACTTCTGCCATTTATCAACAAGTAAATAGGGGTGATGGTGAACCATATATTGGTCTAGTCCTAGAGCCACCGACTACAGTATTTATGATAGGTACCTGAGTTTTTATAGCAATTACCCTAGGTGGTAAGACTATATCTTCTATCTCACTATCTCTTTGATTCTTATATTGGAATTGTTTGAGAGTTTCATCCCTCTTAGTTACATCTGCTTGAATCGATTCAGAGGTAGCAACACTCTGACTCTGAGTAGGTTGAAGATCCTCCTTCTCTATCTTTTCAACTTCACCAGTTGGAGTGACAAGTATTGCCTCACCACCAGCAGCAAACTGCTGAATAGGACTATAGAAATAAGAGACCTTACCACCCTTACTGAATCCTATATTTGTAAGGCTCTTACTGAATTCTATATTTGTAAGGTTAGTAGTATGGTTGTGGACTGCTCCACCATACATCTTATGAACTATATTTGATTCTTTGAATGGTACTATACCACCCCTACTCTTATGGACTACTACCTTACCTCCCTGGGCAGCACCCATATCTTCCAATTTTACATCCTTACCAACATTCTTTAACGATCTATCCCATATAATCTGCCTTATTACTTTGCCAGGAGTTGACATCACTGCCCATATTTTCTTACCAGCATCAATAATAAAACTTATAACATTACCCAATACCTTAATAGCACCACTCAATAACCAACCAAGTGGTTTCATTATCCACCCAGCTACATCCATCAGAACCTTACCAATTTGTCCTACAAACTGGAAGAATGTGCCAAGGAATTCTGTAATGCCAGTCTGTTTTGCAACATCTTGAATTATAGTCCACCACATCTTAAACATCTTCTGGATAGGTTCAAATAGTGGTTTAATCATAGGTAAGAATGTTTTACCTATCCACTCACCTAAGAATCCACCAATAGCATTACCTACTATAGGTGCGAATGGTCCTAAGAATGGTCCCAATAATGCAGTACCAGCAGCAGCACCTAACATACCTCCTGCTGCTTGACCAATACCTGCACCAACTGCTTGAGTCTTATCCTCACCCATTGCAATACCTGATGCAATACGAGAGATACCACCAACAACAGCGATACCTTTCTGCATTCCAGGTTTCATCAACTTCCCACCAATATTCTTACCCTTCTGTAGTCTGGTAGGATTCTTTACTCTATTATTAAACTTAGCACCAACCTTCCTGGCATCCCCTTCTCTACCCTGTGCTCTTAATTTCTTCTGCTGTCTTTCGACAGACTTCTTCATCGCTTTATATTCTTTCTCAGTGTATATCTTACCTGATTCTTTATCCTTATATCCAAACTTACGCCATTGCTCCTGCTTCTTCCATTCTACTTCTTGCTCTCCAGTCTTATTGAAGAGATTAAATAACTTCTTACCATCACTAAAGATCTTTAAAGGATTTAAAAGATACTGTAATGTCTTAAATCCAGCAAATAATTGAAGAGCACCCAATAAAAGCTTAAAGGTGCCTTTCATTGGTCCCTCTTTAAAGGCACCAAATACATTAATAAGACCACTAGCTAGGGTACCAACACCCCATTTTGCTATTTTAAATGCAAACTTACCTATAGCAAATATTAAATTAAATACCTTAACAGCTCTCTTTGCTTTCTCTGGATTACTCAACCATTTGAGTAAAACCATTTTTGCTACAAATGCAAATATAGGAGTTAAGAATTTCCCAAGCATGGTGAGAAAACCACCTGCTTCTGTCTTTGCAGCACTTTTAAGTGTTTCTTCACCCTCTGGTTCTTCTTTATCATCAGCTTCATCCTTCTTCTCTTGCTCCCTCCTCTTCTTGAGACGGAACATGTCTTTAAAACCTTTAAACCATTTACTAAACCCCTTCTCCTCATCCTTCTGCTGATCTTCCGCTACCTCAATTTCCTTCTCAGTAGTATCCTTTAACCATTCCTTTTCAAACTGAATCAGTTTATGAGTCTCTACATGATTCTTACCAATATTTTCTACTACCTCTCCAGTACGATTGATACCCTTCCGAATTTCATCGAAACTTCCAGAAAAAGGTCCATCGTCTTTAATGGGTTTAATTTTAATGTAGCTCTTAATTGCCATTATAGGGACATCTTATTCTCGTCTGCTTTTCGTCTCCTCTCTTCCTCTTGTATATGAGCAATGAGAAGATTCACATAAACATCACGTTCCCAAGGGATCATGTCCTCCAATTCAGTTAAAGAGTAGTTATGATGTTGCATTAATGCGAAGTTAGTCTTGTAGTAATTCTCAAGACTGTCATGCATTAACGCTACTCGAAAAAACTTGCTAGTCCCTCCAAGGTAAGCTCACTCTTCTTCTTAGTATTTGGGTTATATACCTCAATAGTATGAGATAACTTAGGCATAGTCTCAAAGAAATTCTGAATCTTTTGGAATTGGTCTGCATTCAAATTCTCAAGGAATTCAAGTGCTTCTGCCTTACTAAAGGAATCATAGACTTCTTCTGAATCATATACCTGTCCAATACAACTAGCAGCTAATTCAAATACATCTTGTACATCAGGGTTTTCTGATAGGTTTTGTTGAATAAAGACATCCAATGAAGGATACTTCATCTTCACACCTACATTTCCATCCAAATCGATCTTAGCATTATGACCATCTGGGATAATAACACTTACTTCTGAAAGAGGTACTTCAACATTAACTTGCGTTTTCTCATCATCAGGACATGTGACTTTAAATTCACTTGTCTCACCAACCGCAACAGATCTGATCTTAAGGAAGATATATTCAATCTCGAAAGTAGC
>MDTE01068471.1_pt1 | contig 11756 bp, 9 predicted proteins | sample 811231 | NCBI WGS metagenome assembly MDTE01 (sample SAMN05326651, study PRJNA326480) | marine metagenome | isolation source: seawater | place: Indian Ocean: Red Sea | collected 2010
GCCGGCCGCAAGGTCTATGCCAATATCACCACCGGACATATGCCCGGCGAAGAACTGGCAAACGAGCGCGAAGGCAATCCGGCACCCTTTGAATTCAGCGGTGCCGACTCTTGCAGCCCCGCACAATTCGAGTCCATGCGAGCAGGTGATGTCCTGCTGACCAACCAGGTGGCCGAGCCCGTACTGCAGGCGCGCGAAGCCGGGGTCTACGTGGTGGTCTTTACCACTGCCTATGTCACCCACCGCAATACTCCCGCGGGCCAGGTCCATCCCAATCCAAACAATTGGCTGCCCGAAGACGTGGCTTCACAGGTCATCGAATCCCACATCCCCTGGGAACAAGGGCTGGTACACATTCCCGCCGTCCCCGAAATGGCCGTGTTTCCCGGTTCCGGCAACAGCTCCTGCGCGATCCACTGGATGATCACGGCGGAAGTGATGCACGCCCTTGCCACCGCTACTTCCCCGGCGGGCAAAGTGGGACGTCAGTACCTGGAGCTGCTCCTGGAACGCCTGGAACAGTTCTATGCACGGGACATCGGCCGCATCAATGAAGTAGCTGAAAAAATAGCGCGGCGGATCATTGGCGGCGGTCATTACTTTTTGCGCAGCCGCAACGGCGGTGTCGAAAGCGAGGCCAGCGGCGTCGCCCAGGGCCTGATGCTGACCAATGCCTTTGAGCCGCGCCCCGCCGCTGAGGGCGGCGCCAAAGACACCTTCCTGATCCCCGCCCTCAGCGCCGACGACCCGCGAGATATTGAACGGGCCGAAACGGCGCGCCAGAACGGCAACTACACCATCGGCATTGGCCCCTCCGACAATGACTCCCTGCGGCAGCGCTGCGACGAATACTTCGACAACTGCTGCGCCGAAACAGCCGGCGTCATTGCCATTCCCGGACGCGACGACAAAATCTGCCCGGCCACCGGTATCCTCAACAATATCATCGCCTACACTCTCACCGCCCAGTTCGTCGACGAGATGTGCCGTCGCGGGGCCGTACCCTATTTCTACATGGGGTATTATCGCCTTCTCGGCGGCGATTACAACAACCTCATGCGCCCCTTCTTCGAGGCGCGCGGTTATTGAGACTGGCCAAATCCGAAAGGAAAGAAGAATGAGCAATCCGGAGCACACCTGGGGCCGCACTATCGACTTTGGCGAGGAATACTATCAGAACGCACTGAAAATACTGCGCGCGCTGCGCGGCGACGCCGCCATAATCGGCGCACTCGCCGCGCGCTGCACCGCCGCATTGAAGAGTGGCCGCAAGGTCTACGTCAACGCGGTTTCCGGTCACATGCCCCGCCTGGAACTGGCAAACGAGCGCGAGGGCAACCCGGCCCTCTTCGAGTTTTCTTCCGCCGGCTTTACCCCAGAGCAGTACGCCGCCATGGGGCCCGGCGATGTGTTGCTTACCAACAGCGTCTCCGCCGATACCCTCGGGGCGCGTGAGGCCGGAGCCTACGTGGTGGTCATCACGACCTGCTATGCCAACAACCCCAGCACCCCTCCGGGCCAGGTCAGAGCCAACGCAAACGACTGGATGCCCGCGGATGTTGCCTCGCAAGTTCTGGAATCCTACATCCCCTGGGAACAGGGTTTGGTACAGGCCCCAGAAGTGCCGGAAATGGCCATCTGCCCCGGCTCGGCAATCGGCACTTGCTCCATTCACTGGATGCTCACGGCCGAAGTTGCCCATGCCCTGGCCACGGATCAGACTCCCGACGGCAGCATTGGCAGCCAGTACCTGGACCTCATGCTGCAACGCCTGGAGGATTTCCACCGCCGCGATCTGGAAAGCGCCAATGCCCTGGCTGCCGCGGTGGCCAAGCGCATCATCGCCGGCGGTCGCTTCTACGTGCGCAGCCGCAACGGCGGCGTGCAGAGCGAGGCGACCTCGGTAGCCCAGGGCGTCATGCTGAGCAATGCCTTCGAGCCGCGCCCCGCCGCCGCGGGAGGCAATAAAGATACCTTCCTGATCGCCGCCGTCAGCGCCGACGACCCCCGGGAACTGGCATGGGCCGACGCCGCCCGCGCCAACGGCAACTATATCATCGGTATCGGATCACCTGAGGGCCGCGCCCTGCAACAGCGCTGCGATAGCTACTTCGACAACCGCTGCCCCGAGGCCGCCGGCACCATCCCCATCCCCGGCCGCGACGAAGCGGTAAGCCCGGCAACGGGCATTATCAACCTCATTATCATGTACGTCATCAAGGCTCAGTTCATCGACGAAATGTGCCGTCGCGGGGCCGTGCCCTATTTCTGGATGGGGGTCTATCGCCCCCTTGGTTTCGATTATATCGACATGGTGAAACCCTTCTTCAAGGAACGCGGCTACTAAGCTGAACTCAAGCACAGGAGATAAAAATGGCAACCTACCGCGGCGCCGTTATCGGTCTGGGCTGGATGGGTCTGCTCTACGACCTGGCCGAGCGCATTGGCGACCTCTTTGAGATCGACGATATAGATCGCCCCACCCCCGACTTGGCCGTCCACCGCACCTTTCACTACCACGACCACCCGGGTCGGGAAAAGCTTGCCGAAACCTATTCCGAGGCCCTGTGGGACCGCCCCGAGGTAGAATTGATCGCCGGCGTCGACCGCGATGCCGGCCGCCTCAAAGCCTTTGCTGAACGCTACGGCATAAGTGCGACCTACACCGACGCAGTCGCCATGCTGGAAAGCGAAAAGCCCGACATCGTCGCCATTGCCACCAACACCAAAGGGCGTGCCGATCTCACCTGCTGTGCGGTTGAAAACGGCGCCCGCGGCATTCTCACCGAAAAGCCGATGTGCCATAGCCTGGAAGAGGCCGACCGCATGGTCGACACCTGTGCCCGCGCTGGAGTGCCCCTTTCCTGCGGTGCTATCACCACCACCCACCCCTCCTTTGCGCGCGCCAAAGAGCTGCTCCACAGCGGTGCCATTGGCGAGCTCATTTCCATCGAGGCCCCGGGCGCCAACTCTCAGCATCAGGGCTGGTCCTATTTCCTCGACCAGACCCCCGCCTGGGTCGCCGGCGCGGGCGATGCACCGCGGCGCGGCGCCGGCAGCGACGAGTTCGAGGGCCCGGGTGGCAGCGACGAATTTACCGGGCAGGGCATGCTGGTCACCGGCGGCGGTCAGGTAGTCCACTTCAGAAAAGGGGCCCCCCAGCTGCGCTTGACCGGCAGCCGGGGCGAAATCATTTTTGACTCCAACTACAAATGGCATCTGTGGCAAAACCTGGAAAATCTGACAGCGGGCCAGCGCGTAGAAATGCCCTGGCCCGAGCCCCAGATGCTATTTCCCTACGGCGCGGTCTATTCCCTGGCGGATGTCATCGACTGCATCGAAGGCCGCCTCGACGAACCCAAAAACTCGGGCCGCAGGGTGGCCGTGGCCCTGGAGGTCGAAATCGCCCTGAAGCAATCTTCTGCCCGCGGCGGCGACCAGGTCGAATTGCCGCTGGCCGACCGCAGCCTGGCTCTCAACTACGACTGGTTCAGATAAAAGGAAAAGGAGAAAACCAATGTCCAGCTGGCAAGAACGCAGCGCCGAATCCATTCGGAAACGCGGTTTGACAAGCCGCCAGCGCGATGTTCCACAACCCGAGGTGCCAGTTGACCTGGAACCCGGCAAAGTCTACCCCACCGCCGCTTTGCCGGCCATTGAAATTGCCGCCGGCGTCAAAGCCTCGCTTTCCTGGGGCCGGGGCACTCTGCTGGAGTGGCTCGAAATGGCCCCCGGATCCACCTACCCCGACCAATCCATGCGCGGTGAGCTCATCACCGCCGTGCAGCGCGGCTCGGCCACCTGCACCCTGGACAATGAAACCCTGGAGCTGAGCAGCGGCTCTTTCCTCTATCTCACCGAAGGCATGCGCCGCTCTTTGCAGGCAGGTCCCGAAGGCCTGGTGGCGATGGAAGTCTTTTCGCCGGTGCGGCCCGATCACCTCGCTCTGGCCGGCACGCCCCTGCCCGCCGGCGCCGATATCACCTTTCCAGATCAGGGCGTAGAAGCATCCCTGGAAGCGGGCAAAGTCTACAGTGGCGATGCCATCCCGCGCAAACCGATCCTCATGCCGGGCCGCGACCCGGCGGCAAAGCCGACCGCGCACACAACTCTGATGTGGGGCAGAAACTTCATGCTGAGCTTCATACGCATGGACGGCAACTCTTCGTTCCCGCACCACTTCCACCCCGAAGATCAGTTGATGATCGTGCTGCAGGGCGATATGCAGGAGGGCATCGACGAGGGCTGGCATCCCATGAGCGGCGACAACCTGGACGTCATTCTACAGCCGGGCGGCATGGTGCACGCGGCCAGTATCAGCCCGGAGGGCGTCGACGTGGTGGACGTTTTCTGGCCGGTGCGGCCGGACTACATGGCGATGGTGCAATAAAAGCAGACCGGGCCGCAATTGCGCAATTCCCTCGACCTGCATGGTGCCAATGCGCAGCTGCCCGCCGCTTTCCCGGAGTTGCCGCCGGCGCCATTCTCGAACCACCACTAAATTGATTGGTTTGACCAGGGGCCGACAACATCGATTTACCATATAATTATTCTCTTTTTTTTATCGCTTCACGGAGGCGCAAACCATGGAGGACGAACCCAAGGCTAAGTATTCGGGAATCGAGATAACCGCTGTGGATACATTCCTGGTGGAGGGCAACTGCTGTTTCGTGAAGATCAGGACCAACGCCGGGATAAGCGGACTGGGTGAAGGTTCGATCAGTGACAACAAAGTGGGAACCATCGCCCAATGCATCAAAGACATGGAAGGACATCTCATCGGGAAAGACCCGACGAATATCGAATATCTCTGGCAGGGATTGTACCGCTGGAACCGCTGGCACGTCGGGGTTCTCTTCAGCACGGCGCTCAGCGCAATAGATATCGCGCTGTGGGACATTCTCGGAAAAATAGCAGGCTTGCCGATCTACAAACTCCTCGGCGGGGCGGCGCGGGATAAGGTCCGCATCTACACCGGGGGAAGCGGCAAATCCGGCGTCCAATTCGCCAGGAGCATCGGCTGCAATGCCATCAAGACCGGACCGCCAGTTACCAAAGTAGATGATAATCTCACCCTTCCCATGCCCTGGGATCTTGGACGGGCGGTCAAACAAATTGAGGAAATGCGGCTCGAGGCTGGCGATGATTTCGATATCCTCATCGATGCCCATGGACGTTTGAACCCAGCTATGGCACTGGAGTACTGCAAGGCGATCGAGCCCTATCGCCCCTTCTGGGTCGAAGAACCCATCCAGGTGGAAGGAACGAATGATGCACTCGAATGGCTGAGCGACCGCACTTCGGTGCCGCTTTGCATGGGCGAGCGGAATTTTATGAAGTGGGGTTTTCAGGATATCATCGGCAAGCGCCTGGTGTCCTATCTGAATCCCGATGTCGTCCATTGCGGCGGCATCTCCGAGTTCAAGAAAATTGCGGCGATGGCGGAAGCGCAATACATCCAGGTATCGCCCCACATCACCTACAGCAAAGTCGGTATCACTGCGGAGATCCACCTGGGTATGAACTGTCCAAACAGCGTCATCCAGGAGATGGGCTCATATGCAGCCGAACCCTTGAAAAAGTCGACGGACTGGAGAGATGAGCTGTTCTTCGGGCACAAGTTTCAAATCGAGAATGGTTTTGTGCAGCTGCCGGACACCCCCGGTCTCGGACTCGATTTAAACGAGGACGTTGCCAGGGCCTACCCTTATAAACCGCAGTTGCGCGAAGAACTCAGGTTTGAAGATGGGTCGGTGGAAGATAACTGAGACTTGGGCCCAGGACCTCAGCGCCCAGGAAAATGAGAATATTGGTCGTGGAACCGCTTTGACCCCTGGTGCGAAGCGAAGGGCCGCACGCGGCAATAGTTTAGCGCCGCCGACCCGCTTGACCGGGGCATAGTGGCCATGGCCTCGCCCTTGGGAGCGATCCCCGCGCCCGATATTTATTTTTCGCTCGATATTTAAAGTACACACCTGCTGGAGGCCCCTATGTCCACCCTCAATACCCCTTTGCCGAACCAATTCGTACCCACCAATCATCTCAATGACGAACCACTGGGGCAGAAGACCAACGCCATCCGCTGGCTGCAAAAACAGGTGGTGCGCAAAGCGGCGGCGTTGCCGCGGGACTTTGCGACTAAGGAGATGTGGGAGGCGTTCCGCACCCAAATGCGTACCGACCTGCCGCGCGTCATTGGCATTCCCGAATTTGCGCCGCTGGGAGACAGCCTCGTGCGCGCCTGCCTCGATGTGGGCGAGGACACTGTGGTCGAACGGGTGGATGTCACGGTGGACGAAGACTACGCAATTCCCTCCTTCGTATTTCGTCCGCAGACACCGCCAGATCAACTGCTGCCTGCCATGGTTTGGAATCCGGGCTGGCCGGAAGATAAATGGAAGCCAGCTTATCAGGCGTTCGCGGTGCGCATGGCGCAGCAGGGCTATGCAGTGCTCATTCCCGACCATGCACCCTTCGGCGAAACCTCCGATTTTGAGGACAAGGCCCGGCGGGGCATGACCTTGTTCATGGGCATGGGCGATGTGATCGGCATCAGCCAGCTGGCAATGCGGGCAGCAGAAACGATCCGATGCGGCGAATACCTCCGCTCCCGTACCGATATCGATCCCGCCCGCGTGGCCGTGGCCGGGCTGTGCCAGGGCGGCATGGACACCTGGCTCAGCGCCGCGCTGGACGAGCGTTTCTGCGCCGCCGCGCCGATCTGTTCGGCGACCACATTCGCGATTCACATGGCCGAAATGTCTTCCTACTTCGCCAACGCGGATTCATCGCCCTTTCCCTTCGGCATTCTGAATGTCTGTGACATCGAACACCTGCACGGCGCCATTGCACCGCGTCCGCTGCTGGTACGCGCCAACCTGCCAGACGAGTGGTGGCCGGTCAGCGGCTTCGATCATGTGGAAAGCTTCACCCGGGGTATTTACCGTCTTTACGACGCCGAAGACCGCATCGACTTCCGCGCCGAGGTCCACGAACACAATCTGACGGGGCCCTTTGCCGATGCCCTGGAACAATTCCTGCTGAGGTATGTATAGTTTGGTCCCCGATCCCGAGGCAGTAGTGGGGGCCGTCATAGCCCCTCAGGGACACGGGCGCTTTGGCGCTGGCGCAAACGCAGCGACAGTTTGAAAGGCTAAAAGAGTCGGGCTCAAGATGAAGTATTTCGCCTATGGTTCGAATATGTCGCTTTTGCGATTGAGAAACAGAGTGCCCAGCGCCAACAGGCTTGGCCTCTTCTATCTCGAACAACACGATTTGCGCTTTCATAAAGCAGGTAAAGATGGTTCTGCCAAATGCGATGCTTTTCAAACGGGACGCCCGGAAGACGCGGTAATAGGGGCCTTGTTCGAGATAGATAAACGTGAAAAAACCGCTTTAGATAAAGCCGAGAGTTTGGGCTATGGATACGCTGAAAAGCGGGTAAATCTATGCAGTGAGTCCGGCGACATCATAGCGGCTTTTACATACTGCGCAACTAAAATAGATCCATCGCTCAAGCCCTATTCCTGGTATCTAAATCACGTAGTAGTTGGGGCCAAAGAGATTGGTGTACCAGAGGAATATTTGCACAAGATCCAGACTCTTGAAAGCTGCGAAGACGCAGACTTAAAAAGAGATGCCGAACAACGCGCAATATACAGTTGATAAGTTGCAGCGACCCTTTCGGGAAGGCCTTGTGCAGTCGATAGCTATGCGGTTATTTCCCGCCGCTGCTACAAGCGCTAAAGATTATAGGGGGAAAGGCTGCGGTGCGGGGAACGACCTCGCCGGCTCTGCAGACCACCTCCGGGCCCACCACCCGCACTCGTTCCACGCGCCGACTGCGGGAGACGACGCGCGGGCGTTGCCCCAGACCACTACTTTGCCCGCGTTCAAATCCCTGCCGCCAGCATCGCCTTGAACGCGGCAGCGGTCCGCTCGATATCTGCGCTGGAGTGCACCGCCGAAACCAGTCCCCCCGGCCAGGGCATGACATCCACCCCCTGAGTCATCAAGCCAGTGCGGATTTTGTGGGTCAGCGGCGCTGGCGTCCCCCCCTTGAATAGCGCGGGATGCACCCTGCCGGCGCGGATATCCTCGAGGCCGATGTCCCTATTTTCGCGGTTGGCAAAGATGTGAAATTCGGAAAACTCTCCGTACGCGGTCCAGTTCAGACCGGCCTCTTTGATGACCTGGTTCAACGCATCGCGCAACAGGGCGCCGTTGCGGTTGGCCCGCTGGACCACGTCGGTCGAGGCCACCATTTTCAATGCCGCCAGACCGGCGCTGGCGGAAATCGGATTGGCATTAAAGGTGCCGTAGTGTGAAACCTGGTGTTCGGCATTCCACTGCGGATCGTTTTTCAAACCCATTACATCCATGATTTCGGCGCGGCCCACCAGCGCACCACCCGGGTAGCCCCCGGCTAAAACCTTGGCCAGGAAGGCCAGGTCGCTGCGCACCCCGAAGTGCTCCTGAGCGCCGCCGGGCGCCACTCTGAAACCCGAAATCACTTCATCAAAGATCAACAAAATGCCGCGCTCCTCGGTGAGCTTTCTCAGTTGCAGCAGAAATTCGCCGCGGGTCGGCACCCGTCCAAAAGTCGCCCCGGTAGGTTCGATGAGGACTGCGGCGATATCGTCTCGATGCGCGAGGAGCGCGGCGAGTTGGTCCAGATCGTTGGGCGGACACAAGACGATATGCTGCTCGAGACCCGGGGGGATGCCAGCCGGCAGGGAGCCGCCGGCATGCTCTTTGGCGCCAAAGGCGACCTGGTCGTGCCAGCCGTGAAAGTGGCCCTCGAAGCGGAGGATCTTGTCCTTGCCGGTAAAAGCCCGGGCGACCCGCATCCCCAGCAGACTGGCCTCTGTCCCCGAACTGGTAAAGCGCACTTTTTCGGCACAGGGTATCATATCGACAATCAGCTCGGCCCATTCCAGTTCCAGTTCATGGGAACCGCCGTAGTGCGTTCCTTTTTCGAGCTGTTCTCTGACGGCCTCGACCACGACGGGATGATTGTGCCCCAGCAGCAGAGCGCCATGGCCACCGAAATAGTCGATGTACTCGTTGCCGTCGACATCCCATTTGTGCGCCCCCTGGGCCCGCGCAACCGAAATCGGATGGGGCCGCAGGTAGCGAGTATCGTGGGTGACGCCGCTGGGAAACACCTCTCTGGCACGTTGATAGAGGTCTTGGGAGCGGGTTGTTTTCGCCTGATAATCTTGCGCGCTTAACTTCTCTGGAGCAGCCATCGCGTCTTCTAATCCCCTTCCGGAAAAATGTATGTGCACGGGAACAAGCGTAATTTATACCGCGGACCAATATATACGATCCGCAGACTCGCTGCCTATCTGGCCCGCACCTCGCAGCCTGCGGCTACCTAACAGTAAATAAAAAGAGCCCCACAGACTCAATCTGGCAGCGCTGCGGGGCTCTTCATAGATCTAAATGCAGTTTTATCAGGCGGCCTCCAGCGCATCCTCAATGACCTTTTTCATTTTGCCGGTTTCCACTTTCATGTCCCATCCGGCCTCGATTACGTCCGGGGCGGCGACGAACTCTACCGTGACCACACCATCGTAATCATCGCTCTTCAGTTTGCGCATGAGGCGATCGAAATCGATGACGCCATTACCCGCATCGGTCTTGACCTCGAACTCGCCTTCGGCCGACTGCTTGACGTGAAAGTGGTTGGCCAGGGGATGCATGGGTTCAATACCGGCATTAGTGAGACCGATTTGCACCTGGTGGGCGTAATCCAGAGTGCACCCCAGCCCCGGAACTGCCTCGACCAAATTCTTAGCCTGGTCCGGCTCCAGGGCTATGGACATGATACAGGGTTCAAAGTTGAGCTGCACGCCGTTTTCCTGGGCCGTTTGCACCATCCATTTGTATTCCTGGACCGAGGTATCAAAAGCTTCGTCGTAGCTCTGTCCGAGGTCTTCGTGGACATTGCCGGGCAGCATCATCACACTTTCGAATCCGGCCTTGCCGGCAATGGCCGAAAACTTGGCAAAAAGCTCGCGGCTGCGCGCCCGTTCCTCTGCATCGGGGTGATTGATCGCTTGCCCGAAGTCGCAGATAAAGAGCTCGGACACGCCGAGGCCCTTGCCGTCCATAATCCTCTTGATGCGCTCGGCCTCGGCCTCGGTATCGTCTGGATTTTGCACTACCTGCTGCGGCACATAGGCCGTGAAGGTGCTCCAGCCGCTGGCCCCGACATCTGCCAGTGTGAAGCCGAGATCTACGAGAATATCACAGGAGTCCTCGAGGCTGATATCGCCAAATGCAAAAGTCGATCCGGCTACCCTTATCATAATTTTTTCTCCCGCTAAGCGTTGCTATGGAACTTCTGGACCCGACACTGAGAGTATATAGAAACGCCGGTCGCACTGTCAATACTGGAAGCGATCCCCGGCGCTCACGCTGATAAAAAGCTAGGAATCCAGCACAACTACCGCATTGGTATCCACCCCGAACTCCCGGTGCAAACACAGCAGGAGATCTCCCTCGCCAACTCTGATCTCGACTTCGCTCTCGACCACTTCATTGGAGATGCCGTCGCGCACACCAGGTACCAGGCGCTCGCGGCGCAGCGGAAAGCGCAACCCGCTCGTCTCGACGCCGCCCACCGCACCGGCCAGGGGGCACAGCGACAGCTTCAAGCCGATGGGTGCCCGGAAGCGAATGCGCTCGCCGAGCAAGCGGATATCGCAGTAGTCGTCCACCATTCGCAAGCGCAATTTCCCCGCGAACGTCTTCAGCAGGCTCAAATTGTGGAGGCTGTGGTCGATGCGGCCGCCGGTGAAGCCGAGCAGCACTGCTGTATCGACGCCCAGATCCAGTGCCTGGTACAACACCTTTTGCAAGTCGGTACCGGTGTCGTCCGCATCCACGAGGATCAGGTGGTCGGCTGCAACCCCGGCCTTGCTCTGGGGGCGCACCGAATCGAAGTCCCCAATAATGAAGTCGGGCACGTAGCCGAATTCAGCGACACTATTGGCCCCTCCATCGGCGCACAGCAGCAAAGGCCCCTCCTGCATAAAAAAATCGCACAACTCCTTTGCGGGCACTTCGCCATTGCCCACTATGAGGGCGTGTTTCTGCAGCATTAGAAATCCGTCGACAAGCTCAAACCGAGCTGGCGCGGGTCGCCGTAGCTCAAATAGAGTTTATCGCTCCAATCGGGCGGTTCCAGGGCAAAGAAAAATCCCCGCACAGCATAGCGCTCGTCGAGCAAATTACGGCCCCACAGGGTAAGGGTCCAGTCCCCGGCTTCAAAGCCGAGGCGGGCATTGAGAAGTTGATGGGCAGCGGCGATTTGATCGTGGCTGTCGGAGAAGTAAAACTCGTCCTTTGCGGTCCATTCCAGCTGACCGAACAATCCTCTCTGGTCGCGGTATTCGGCCCCCAAACGCAGGGTGTACTCCGGCGCGTGGGCCGCCGCCCGGTTTCCCTGCGTGGTCACCTTAATCGTATCTGCTTCTACAGCTGTTTCAATTTCATAGGTATCCACATGGGTCCGCAGATAACCCAGGGTGCCGAAAAGCCGAAATCCAGACAACAGCCTATAGTTTTGTTCTAGTTCGATGCCGCTGCTGCGTCCATTGGATGCATTGCAGATGAATAAGAAAAAACTATTGGGATCTCCAGGATCCTGCTGCCTTGAGAGGTTGACCTGCTGATCGGAGCGCAGAGCATGGAAGAGGGTCAGCATCGTAGCAGACTGCCTTCCCGAGGCACGCAAACCTATTTCC
>MDTE01163743.1_pt1 | contig 11756 bp, 8 predicted proteins | sample 811231 | NCBI WGS metagenome assembly MDTE01 (sample SAMN05326651, study PRJNA326480) | marine metagenome | isolation source: seawater | place: Indian Ocean: Red Sea | collected 2010
AACAACCCAATTTTTAAGTCTATTCCAATTTGGTTATTAACTATTATATCTTCATGCTGAATTGGGACCCTATCCTCAGAAAGATATATGTGATCACTTATAGATACTATTTTCAAAAATGGTTCAAAAGAAATACTTTCATTAGAAAGAGATAATTTTCCATTTAATACATTAATAAAAGATGATTTAAAATCATTTTCCCACCTATAGTGGTTACTTGAGTATTTATTCAAGTAAATAGACGGCTCATGAAGACTACTATAATAGCTTACACTTAATAGCCCTAAATTCAAAATTCCATTTAGACTATAGTCTCCCAATGACTTAATCTTTAAGTCTCCTTGTATTTTTATTTTATTTTTTGAAAACCCTATATTTCCACCTAAGTAAAATCTATTTATAGTAGTAAAATTAGAGTCTGAGGTATATCTATAACCTACGTTTCTATAGTTTGCATAAATGTTGTACTTTAAATTTTTTATTAGACCTTTAACCCCTACTCGATTATTAAATGTTTTAAATTTTACTGAATCTGATGTAAAATTATCATTAAGAAAAAAGTTTTCGTAATAACTACTGTTTTCTAGGAAATTATCATCATTAAAGAAAAGACCTTGATTATAAAGAGTAATTTCATTATAAAGTTCAAATCCATTAACTACTTTATAATTTAAGAGAGTATTAAATCTGCTTCTTTTCTCAATATTTTCTATTTGATTTAGTCTCGTCTCAAAGTCATTATATATAAAGAAATCTAACGGCAAAGACTCAGGCTCTATATCAATGCCGCCTGTTCCTAATATATTATGTTTGAATGATACAAAATCAGAATAAAATGTAAGCTTTTTATCTTTTGATTTATGGAACGCGAAAAGCTTAAATAATGATGATTTGATATTTTTATCTCCCTTTGTTTTAGTAGCTGCAATCTGCTTATCAGAAGATATTCTATGTATATCAAAACCTATATTCCAATTTTTATTAATATTTCTAGAAAAAACAAAATCTACTAGAGATCTTCCATTTCCACCAAAAAAAAGAGAAAGATCTATAAGTGGAGACTTAGTATCATAAAATTTTTGTGTGGATGATCGAAAAAAGTAATTATCTAATGAATTTAATCCTGATTTAACAGAAAAGTCATCAGAATAAAAATTGTAGATATCATATAAAGGTGTACCAATATTACCAAGACTCTGTAAGGTCATAAGATTTTTTTCATCATCGTAGACTTTCTCAAAATCAGTCAAAGAAGAATCAAGGGATTGGTATATGGTATCATTATTTAGAATATCATCTTTTAGCATAAACCTTGATGTATTCATACCATAGATTGTTTTGGTCGAGTCATCAAGTAGAGTTCTAGACTTCTCAACTTTTTGTTTTCTAGGTTTATCTTGACGAGATGTTTGATCTCTCTGCTGAGAAAATCCATGTAATGAAAAAAGAATTAGAAACAGTGAAAAGTATATTTTCATAATCTTTCTAAATAATCTGATAATTTGATATCAAATAAATATTCTGTAGAAATAGGCACATAATATACACTATATGGAGATAAAATATCTGGGAATTCACATAATTTAACAGCATCTTTCTCAGTTGTTATCAACGAAATATTATCACTTAATTTTTTAGAAATACCTCTTAAATCATCTGCAGAGAAATTGTAATGGTCTTTAAATTTTATAATTTCAATAACATTATACTTTGATTTTATATACTCATAAAATTTTTCAGGGTAAGCAATTGAAGAAACTACAATTACATCTTTCTTAAGTCTAGAACCAAATATTTTAATTGGTCTGTTATATTTTATAAAAGAATAAAGTATAGGTGTCTCAGGCCTGAGATAGTATTCGGATTTTGTCTTAAATCGTTTAAGCTTTTGATCTGATATGTTTTTAGGGGTGTTAGAATAAACAAGTAAATCTGCCCTAAACGCATTATTCTTTGATTCTCTTAACATCCCCATCGGAAACCTATCATCGTAAAAAAATGGCTTTTCAAAAGAAGAAACTAATATATTTAAATCTTTTTCGAATGTTAAATTTTGGAAACCATCATCCATTATCGCATACTCTACATTATTTTCATCACAATACTTGAGTGCTAAATTTCTATTTTCTGAAACTATAATTATAGCTTTACTAGAGAACTTTTTATTGTACTGAGAAGGTTCATCTCCTATCGTTAAATAAGTATCCTTACTAGTTGCCACGATCATTCCTTTAGTTTTCCTCTTGTATCCCCTACTTATAATAGCAATTCGTTTACTTTTACTAGTCATATGATCAACTATATATTCAACAGTTGGTGTCTTTCCTGCTCCACCCATGATTAAATTACCAATAGAGATTATCTTTGTATTATATTTTTTTGGTTTAAGTATATTTTTTTTATAGAAAAAGATTCTGAGACCAGTAAAAAACCCGAATATTAATGACGGGACGAATAAAATTATTTTTTTAAGAGAATACATAGAACATGAAATTAAAGAAAATTATCGAATGTTTAGAGAAATGGGCACCACCAATTTATCAAGAAAGTTACGATAACTCTGGACTTATGGTTGGTGATTATAAATCTAAAATTTCAGGATGTCTTATATCTTTAGATTGTACAGAAAAAGTTGTAGATGAAGCTATCAATAAAAATTGTAATCTTATAATATCTCACCACCCAATAATCTTTGGTGGTATTAAAACTGTTAACTCATCACATTGGGTAGGAAGAGTTATTCAAAAAGCGATAGCAAATAATATCAATATTTATGCTATTCATACTAATCTAGATAATATAAAAGAAGGTGTTAACAAAAAAATAAGTGATTTATTAAAACTTAAAAACACAAAGTTTCTACTTCCTAAATATGGATTTAACAAAAAACTTGAGGTGTATATACCCGAAAAAGACAAAAACTATTTTTTAGAAAAAATTTATGAAGCAGGTGCAGGAAAAATTGGGAACTATAAAGAATGTTCTTTTCAAATTAAAGGTTTGGGAACTTTCGTTCCATCAGAAAATTCAAATCCAAGTCAAGGTAATAAAAATATTAAAGAAGAATTAGATGAACTTAAGCTAGAAATTTATTTTGATAAAAGTGTAGAAAACCAGGTCATTGAATCATTAATTAGTTATCATCCATATGAAGAGCCAAATTACTTTATTCATGATAATAATATAAAATCTCGAGAAGTAGGTTCAGGGATGATTGGAAATAGAGAAATTGAGTTTAAGGATTTATTAAAAGAACTTAAAAAAACTTTCAAGTGTAAAAGCATAAAACACACTTCAATTATCAATAAAAAAATCAAAAAAATTGCCGTTTGCGGTGGTTCAGGTAGCTTTCTTACAAAAGACGCAATAAGAAATGGAGCAGATGTATTTATAACTTCAGATTTTAAATATCATGATTTTTTTGAGGCTAATGAAGAGATAACATTAATTGATATAGGACATTATGAAAGTGAGCAATTTACAAAAGACTTAATTTTTGAATTTTTAAACAAAAATTTAATTAATATTGCACTTCATTTATCAAATGAGAATACAAATCCAATAAAATACTATTAATTAAATGGAACAAAACATAGAAAAAAAACTTAAAAACCTTCTAAAACTTCAAGAGATAGATTCAAAAATATTTGAGATAAAAAAAGTTAGAGGTGCTCTACCAGATGAAGTTCAAGACCTTGAAGATGAATTAGTTGGATACAATACTAGACTTGATAATTTCAAGAGTGATATTGAAGAAAAAAATAATAATATTGAAGATTTAAAAAACAAATCTAGTGATGCGAAAAAGCTTATAAAGAAGTATAAGGATCAACAAATGAATGTTAGAAATAACAGAGAGTACGACGCTATTTCTAAAGAAATTGAACTTCAAGAATTAGACACCAAACTATTTGTTAAAAAATCTGGTGAAAATGAACTTAAGATTGAAGAAATCAATGAACAAATAAAAGCTACAAAAAAGGTTATTAAAGAAAAAACACAAATTCTTAAAGCAAAGAAAGCAGACTTAGATACTCTTTCAGAAGAAAGTCAAGGAGAAGAAAAAAAATTAGATGCATTAAAAGCAAAAGCTTCTAAAAAAATTGAACCTAGCTTACTCCTTTCTTATGAAAAGCTTGTCGAGAGACAAAGGAATGGATTAGCAGTCGTAAAAGTATCTAGAGGTGCTTGTGGTGGATGTTTTAACGTTGTTCCTGCACAAAGACAAGCTGAAATTAGAGAAAAGAAGAAAATAATCCTTTGTGAGTATTGCGGTAGAATTTTAGCTGATGTTATTGCTGAAGTTGTTGTAGAAAAACCAAAGAAAAGAACGAAAAGAAAAACTACAAAAAAGAAAGCACCTGCAAAAAAATAATTAGCTTAAGTGATCTCTAAGATTTCTTCCTAAAATATCAAAGTTACCATCCTTATATTCTAAAATATATAATCCTGTATTGGAATGAATGTATTTATCCATTTTGGTTAAATCTTTGTCAATGATTTTGGATAGAAGTATTCTTAATGCTCTACCATGAATACACAATAGTACAGTATCATGATTATCATCTAAAACTTTATTAAATCCCTTTTCTAGTCTTTTAGACATTTGATTAGGTGACTCTCCTTGTTCAAATTTATTATCTAAATCACCACTTAACCAGGTTCCAATAAGTTTTGAATAATCCTCTAAATCATCACTTTTTCCTTGATTTATACCCCAACTTATTTCATTAAATTCCTTTATTTTTTCATAAGGAATACCAATTTTAGTAAATCTTTCAATTGTCTGGTATGTTCTCTTGAGAGCAGAAACATAGATTTTATCAAAAGATATATTTTTATAGTATTCGAAAAAGGAATTAGCTTGTTGATCTCCTAAATCATTTATATCACTATCTACTTCAGAACCTTGGATTATTCCTTTTCTATTATATTCAGTCTCTGCGTGACGAATAATGTATATTATCATTAAATGAAGAATAAATTAAGAGAAATTATATAAAAAATACAGAATAATGTCTGTAATATAATTGTTTGTATATTGGCATTTACTAACTCTCTCTTCTGATAATTTTTAAATAGTTTAATAAAAATTGATAGACCAAAAAGATAAAGAACAGCATTTCCCATAAGAAAAACATTAGAGTTAAAGTTTTCGTGAACATTTAATAAATCATTTAGATATACTGAAGAATAAAATGCTAACGATAAAATAACTAAATATCCCCACCTTGCAGCTTTTTTTCCAAAAGTCACCACTAAATGATTCTTACCTGTCTTAGCATCACTTTTAGCATCTGGAAACTGATTAATATATAAAATATTAGTTGTTAAAAAACCAAATGGAACACCTAGTGATAAAAGCATATAAAATTCACTTGATAGAAACACTATAGTTTCCGATGAAATAGCATAACCAGTACCTAAGGTAAGAAGAGGTCCAAATGCAAGAAAAATTGCTAATTCACCCAAGCCTCTTCTAGCAACAAGCCTTAAAGGTCTTGCAGTGTAGAAATAACCTAAGAATAAACCTGACAAGCCGACAGCTAACGCTCCTTCAACATTTATAGTTGACCCCGTTACCTGATACATATTATAAAATAATAATCCAGCAACTAATAGAGATGAAATTAATAGTGATGTCGCAACAGTTTTTGTTTTATCTAAGGTTATAATACCAAGTTCTATTGCCCTACTTCCACCTGTTATTGCAGCTCCAGCAGGTTGAAAATATTCATTATTTCCTTCGTCTGTACCATCACTAACATCAAAATAATCATTAAATACATTTGATGATAAGTGCAATAACAATACACCCAATACAGTAAGTAATAAACTTGTGACACTAAATAACCCATCACCTAATCCTGCATAATAAGCAGCTATGGCAAGCACTGGAAATATAGATGCACTTGAAAACGGAATTCTTGTAATTGCTACTCCTTTAATAATTTTAGTAGATAAGCTAATCGGTACATCAACATTCTCATTTATAACTTCAGTTACTCCACAATAACCTGTTTGAGCACTACTTTTCCCATCAGCAAAAGTTGGCCTTATACTAATTTTTGCATTAATTTTTGTACCATCTTTTTTAAGGAAATACGTTTTGCCAACGAATTCGCCAAATTTATCGGCAGTAGCTAACCAATTCCCAACATTCTGGATAACAATTTCTCCAGGTGAAAAAATTGAAACTCTTTTTTTTCCTATAATTTCTTCTTTCTTATACCCAAAAATTTTCTCTGCTCCATCGTTCATTGTAAGAACTCTACCCTCCATATCACAAGTAATAACACTTTTCATAACAATAGCTTTTATAAGTTTAATTTATGTTAACAATTTTATATACTGAAATAAAATATTTTAGTTCAAATATTTCAGCAATTTATTATTTTTTTTTGTTGTTTTTATCTAAAATCTTAATCATTCCATCTAAAGTTAGAGTTGGCAGAATATCATTAAAACAACCTTTAAGAGGCTTAGCAAATTTTGATAATCCACCAGTAGCAATAACTTTAGTGTTTCCTGTTAATTCTGATTTAATTTTTTCTAACATTTCTTTAATTAAACCAACGTACCCAAACATTATTCCGCTCTGAATTGAGTGGATAGTGTTTTTTCCTATTACCTTATCTGGAAGTTCTATTTCAATAGAAGGTAATTTTGCCGTATTCTTATAAAGAGAGTTTATAGAGGTCTGGAGTCCAGGAACAATATTAACCCCCAAGATTTCATTAGATTTTGAGACTGATGTGAAAGTTAGTGCAGTGCCAAAATCAACAACAATAACATTCGCATCATACATACTAGAAGCTTCAACTGCATTACACACTAGATCAGTACCAATCTCATTAATATCATCAATTTTAATTTTAACTTGTTTTACTTGTTTTGACTTTATTATCATTATGTTTTCAGATAACATATCGTTACAAGATAAACGAACAACATCTGTTAGCGTAGGAACAACACTACTAATTACTATTGATTCTACATTAGAGGGATTAAAGTCATTTAATGAAATGATTTTTTTAAGCTTATTTTTAAAAGACCAATAAGTAATGTTTTTTTTAGAGCTTAATCTGTAAACTTTTTCCCACTTATTATCAATAAATAGACCTATAACAATATTAGAATTACCAATATCTACAGCTACTTTAATCTTTTTCATTAAATAAATTTAATTGGTCTGTATCCAAATCTAATTCTAAGGTTTCTCCAACATCAAAATTTTCTTCGCTAGCTTCATCAGAATTATTTTTTTTTGTTTGTTCTGGTGTTTCAACTTTATCTTTTATTTCTGGTTCTTTCCTTTCAAGTAGTGAAAATGTTCCCGATCTTATTTTATCTATAGGTATTTTGTTACCAATTGACTTCCAACCTTTTACGTCAATAAATGAATCTAATTCTATTTCTGAAGGTTTTAATTTTTTATTAGAGAAATATTTAAATGAAATTATTTCACCAGATTTATAGGAACAATATTCAAGCTTAGAACCTTTCTCTTGTGAGATAAACATAAATTTTTTATTCATCGTATTTGTTTCTACATTAAATCTCTTAACATAATATTTTTTTTGCTTACCCTCAAAATATACTGCAGACAAAACTCCTTCTGGAGAATATTTATCTAGGAAAAGAACATTATTCCAATCATATCTATTTGTAAGTTCAAATGATGTAAGTTCATAATTTCCTTCTTTGTAAACCACAATTATCATATCATCACCATTGAATTTACCTAGATACTCTCCCCTGCTTTCAGTATTTAACCTGCCGATTGAGTTATCATAATAAATTTTTATACCAGATAGCGTAGAAAGACCAACACTTTTTTCTTTAACTGCCCTTACTCTATACTTAGATAAAATATTACCTTTCGTTGCCTTACCTTTAATTTCAATATCAGAAAAATCATAATCAAAAACTTTTTTTCTCGCTTTCTGAGAGGCATGAATATACACACTCACAACTTCTGACTCTCCATTAGGTCTTGGAGCAATGTAAAGAAGTTTAGAGCCTTTTTCACTCTTCCCTATATTATATATTTTTTCTTTTGTAGCTGAAGTAACTTGAAATCGTTTAACATAGGAAAATCCTGTTTTAGAATCTAAATATGCTGCATTGAATACCATTCTCTTATCTGACTTTTTCCAAATTTGTGTTAACACAATATTTTTTCCTACAAATACTTTATCTTGAATTTTTACGATTTTATATGATCCATCTGCACAAAAGGTAATTATATCATCAATATCTGAGCAGTTACATACAAACTCTTCTTTTCTTATACCATATCCAATAAAACCTTCTTTTCTATTCACGTAAAGTTTAACATTATTAGCTGCAACTGATTTTACTTTAATAGTATCAAACTTTATAATTTCTGTCTTCCTCTCTTTTCCTTTGCCGTATTTATTGAGAATGTTATAGTAATAATCTATGGTAAATTCTATAATATTTTTTAGGTTTTTAATCGTCTTATCTAGGTCTTCATTAAGTTTAATTATGGTATCATTAAGTCTATCTTTATCATATTTTGAAATTCTTTTAATCTTTATCTCTGTGAGCTTTACAATATCATCTTTTGTAATATCTCTATAGAAATCTTTTTTATAAGGGTCTAACCCTTTGTCTATAGTTTCTATAACATCATTCCATGTCTCAGACTTCTCAATTTTTTGATAAATTTTATTTTCAATAAATATTTTCTCTAGAGTTGAAAAAAGAATTTTCTCCTTTAGCTCATCTCGTTTTATCTCTAACTCCTTCTGAAGAAGCTTTTTTGTAGATTCTGCAGAATATTTGAGGATCTCCTTAACTCCCAAAAACTGGGGCTTCTCGTCAACGATTACACAAGCATTTGGAGAGATAGACACCTCGCAATCAGTAAATGCATACAAAGCATCTATGGTAATACTAGGAGACTGATTTTTATGAATATGAACCAGAATTTCCACCTTATCAGCCGTATTATCAATAACCTTCCTAATCTTTATTTTACCCTTATCATTTGCCTTAATTATTGAGTCGATAAGACTTGTGGTTGTTGTGTTATAAGGAATATCATCTATAACAAGAGTAGACTTATCAATCTCTCTAATTTTTGCTCTCACCCTGATTTTACCACCTCTCTTACCATCATTGTAATCTGAAATGTCAACCATACCACCATTTGGAAAATCTGGATATAACTTAAATGAATTTCCTTTCAAATAGGAAATAGAAGATTTTATTAATTCACAGAAATTGTGAGGCATAATCTTAGTCGATAAACCTACAGCGATTCCTTCAACACCCTGAGCCAAGAGAAGAGGAAACTTTACTGGTAAGTTTACAGGCTCTTTCTTTCTTCCGTCATAGGAAAGTTTCCATTGGGTTGTTTTGTCATTAAATACAGTTTCAATTCCAAATTTTGATAGTCTAGCCTCAATATATCTTGATGCTGCTGCCTTATCCCCAGTCCTTACATCACCCCAGTTTCCTTGAGTATCTATAAGTAAATCCTTCTGTCCTAAATTAACTAGAGCATCTTCTATAGATGCATCACCATGAGGATGGAACTGCATACTGCTACCGATGATATTAGCACATTTATTATACCTTCCATCTTCAATATTATTCATAGAGTGTAATATCCTTCTCTGAACAGGTTTTAAACCATCATCTATAGAAGGTATAGCTCTCTCAAGAATTACGTAAGAGGCATAGTCTAGAAACCAATCTTCATATAACTCAGAAACTGGATTATCAGTACTTTTAGATTCTTCTAAGCTCTTATCAATATTTTCTTCACTCATTCTTCGATATCTATTAAATCTTTCTCTACACGTAATTTATCAATTATAAACTCCTGTCTCTCTTGAGTATTTTTACCCATATAAAAAGATAGGAGTTCATTAATTTTAGATTTTCTATTTAAAATTATGGGTTCAAGTTTAATTGCTTCACCTATAAAATTTTTGAACTCTGAAGGAGAAATTTCTCCTAGACCTTTAAACCTTGTTATTTCAGGGTTTTTTCCTAGTTCTTCAACAGCTTTATTCCTCTCATCGTCATCATAACAATAAAATGTTTTTTTCTTGTTTCTTACTCTAAAGAGAGGTGTCTCTAAGATATATACATGTCCCATTTTGACTAGATCTGGAAAAAACTGAAGGAAATATGTTAATAATAATAATCTGATGTGCATCCCGTCTACATCCGCATCGGTTGCTATTATAATTTTATTATATCTTAATCCTTCTAGACCATCTTCTATGTTTAAAGCGTGTTGTAACAAATTAAATTCCTCATTCTCGTAAACAATCTTTTTAGTATGTCCAAAGCAATTAAATGGTTTTCCTCTTAGACTAAATACTGCTTGAGTCTGGACGTCTCTTGATTTAGTTATTGAACCACTAGCTGAATCACCCTCAGTAATAAAAATCATTGAATTTCCTTTTAATTCTTCGTCCCCTCTCTTATCGTTTAGATGAATTCGACAATCCCTAAGTTTTTTATTGTGGACCTTTGCTTTTTTTGCTCTTTCGTTTGCAAGTTTTTTAATTCCTGCAATTTCCTTCCTCTCCCTTTCAGACTGCAGAATTCTCTTCTGAAGAGCTTGGGCTGTCTCGGGGTTTTTATGAAGATAATTATCTAACTCTTTCTTGACAAAATCATTAACAAAAGACCTTACAGTTTGTCCTTTAGGACTAATATTGATTGATCCTAACTTCGTCTTGGTCTGGGACTCAAAAACAGGTTCTTGAACTCTTATAGCTACAGCTCCAGCAATACTTGCTCTAATGTCTGTTGCGTCATAATCTTTTTTAAAGAATTCCCTAACAGCTTTTACAATTGCTTCTTTATAAGCTGCAAGATGTGTACCTCCTTGAGTTGTGTACTGTCCATTTACAAAAGAATAGTATTCTTCTCCGTAATTATTTGTATGAGTTAGAGAACATTCAATTTCCTGACCTTTAAAATGAATTATAGGATATCTTATAGATTCTGTGTCTGTCTTACTTTCTAGTAGGTCAAGGAGTCCATTTTCAGAATGGTATTTCTTACCATTATAATTAAGGGTAAGTCCAGAATTTAGGTATGCATAATTCCAAATCTGATCTTCAAGGTATTCAGGGATATAGTTGTAATTTTTAAAAATCGAATTATCAGGTTCAAACATAATATATGTACCATTTCTCTCTTCAGTTTTAGATATATTATTATCTAAAACTGTATTTCCTTTTTGAAACTCTGCATGCTTAATTTCTCCTTCTCTAAAAGATTCAATTTGAAATTTTGTAGATAGAGCATTTACTGCTTTTAGTCCTACCCCATTCAAACCAACTGATTTTTGAAATGCTTCAGAATCATATTTTCCACCGGTGTTAATTTTAGAAACACAATCGATTACTTTACCAAGAGGAATTCCTCTTCCATAATCTCTAACCTCTACCTTATGGTCTTTAACCTTTATCTTGATAACTTTCCCGTGACCCATGAGATGCTCATCAATTGAGTTATCAATAACTTCCTTAATTAATACATAAATACCATCGTCTTTAGCCGAACCGTCACCTAACTTACCGATATACATTCCAGGGCGTGTACGTATATGTTCTTTCCAATCTAGCGACTTGATACTATCTTCAGTATACGTATTTTTCCTGTTTTCCATTCAGGAATTAAATATAAGAACGAATTACAATAAATGCATTTTTTAACTAAAAAATATCGAAAGCTTTTAGTCTAATTGAATAAATTGGCAC
>MDTE01013301.1_pt1 | contig 11755 bp, 13 predicted proteins | sample 811231 | NCBI WGS metagenome assembly MDTE01 (sample SAMN05326651, study PRJNA326480) | marine metagenome | isolation source: seawater | place: Indian Ocean: Red Sea | collected 2010
TACACCAATATAAAATATTTTATTTTTATAATTTTTTACGTATAGCATTTATGCTTGTTGCTTTATACACCGAATAACAAAAAATTGAAGCAATCAAGTATGCTGAAACGATAAATTCTTTATTAACTAAACTCAAAAGTGGAATTAATGCAGCATTAAATAGATAAATAAATATATCAACCTTAAAACAAATATTTCGAATATTTTTAATTTCAAACAAATTTTGTCTTATATCTAAAGCAAATACCATTGAATAAGCGCCTAATAAAGATAATGATGTTGTAATAATTAAAGTGTTTAATTCAATTTCACTTAATTGTGAAAATTTTGATATAAAAACTAAAATAATAAATGCAATTATTAAATAACAAATATATATAATATTTAATAAAAGTTTTTTATATTTTTTAAAGTTTTTTAAAAATAAAGCTCCATAACTTACATCGAATAAAGTTCCATATAATGAGCCTATAGAGAAGCCCAGGAAAATTAATGCTGATTGAGATTTTCCAATAATTAATAAAATAAAATAACGCCAAACTAGATTTGAAACAGTTTTTAACAATGTAGATGAAATACCTAAATTTATATTAATTTTTTCAGGTTTTAAATTAAATCTCTTTACTTTAATTATATTTTTAACTGACTTTGCATATATTATTACAGTAAATAAAATATACGTAAAAATTAAATAAATAGAATATTCAAAATAATTGAAAAATAATAAAATTGGATAAGATATTATAAAAACAAAAGTATTTGTTATATGATAAAAATTTAACCTATTATTTTTTTCATTCCTAGCGATAAATATTTCTATAATCCAGTTAATTATAGTTAAATTTATAAGCGAAAGATGGAAAAAAATATTTTCTTTACTTATAACTAGATAAACTACTATTGTACAAAAAATTAAAGCAATTATACCAATTTTTATTCTAAATAATAAAAATCTTTTAATATTTATACTATCTTTATTTCCCAAATAAATGTTTCTAATATTTGCAGAAAGTCCATAGCTAAAAACATTGATCAAACTAATTACAACAAATGCCTCGCCCACTATTTCGAGGTTATTTAAAAATAACAATATAAATAATATGTAAATATTTAAAAAAAAATTAAATATTGAAATTAATTGGAATACAATTTTTTTAAACATAATTGACTTTATTTATTTTATATTTTTTAAACTATGCATAAAAAACCCAAGTATATAAAAAAATACTGAAGCATTATAAGTAGATAAAAATGATCCAGAGGGTTTAAATGGAAAAATTATTGCTAAGATTAAACTTCCAATCGCTAAAGATAAAAAAGGATCTCTTTGCTGTTTGGTTTGTTTATAAATAATACTAACAATTATAATTATTAGACCCATATAAAATATTCCTCCAATCAAACCTTGTTCAACTAAAAATTCTAAAAAATAATTATGTGGATGTGAAGAACATGCTCTGTAACCTTTGAATCGATGAGGGTTTTTTTCACTTACAATTTTTTTATCAATATTTGTTTCTGAGCATTTAATTCTAAAACTTTTTATTCCATGTCCAAAAATAGGCTTTTTTAAAAATAATTCTAAAGCTGCTTGATAATGATAACTCCAAGGATTTTCTTTTATTTTAGTGATTATTGTAGAGTCTGGAACGATGTTGACTCCCTTATACAAATTAATAAATCTTGTATTAATTGTATCACTTTTGCTACCCCAAATAACTATTGTTCCTGATAATAGAGTAAATATTAAAAAAAAAATTAATAATTTTTTTTTAAATAAAAAAATAAAAAATATTGTGATGAGGAAAATTAATAAAGAATTTCTTTCTCCTGAAACTAAAATTACATTGAAAATAAATAGGATTAAAAAGAGAATTAAAAAATTATTATAATTTAATTTTTTTTTCGTTTTTAAAAAACACATCAATAAACCAATTTGACAAATAAATGAGCCAGCAATTAATTCCTCACCAAATACACCTGAAAATCTTTGACATTGAGAATAGTTTGCAGAACACATACCGGGTAAAAAGCCAAAAATATTTTCATAAAATAAAAACTGATAAAAAATATCAATACCAACAAATGTAATTAAAACTAAGTTTAAATTTATATAGAGTGAAATTTGTTTTTTTGAAACATTTTCTAAAATAATATAAATTCCTATTGTAAAAATTAAAAATCTAAAATATCCCACAGATTTCAAAAAATATTCAATACTATTAAATTTAAATATTTGATTTACTAATATGTAGAAAAACAGAAAAAAAAGATAAATTAAAATTGAATTTTTTAAAAAATATATCTTAATATCATTAAAGTGTCTTAATAAGATAATTATACATATTACCGTTACTGAAATGTTTATTGCTGCACTACCTAAAATAATAAAAAATGGAAAACAAAATATAAGAAATAAAAGAAAATTATTTATATAATTATAAATAGAATTGTTATTATGCATTATAAATATTTTATTATTGATAATTGTTTAACTTTACATAAAAATCAAATCAATGAAAATAATACCTTTGATAATTTTGAATTTATTAATAATTTTTTTTATTAATAAATTTAGATTAATTATTTCTCAAAAATCTAATCTTATCGACATACCAGATAAAATTAGAAAATTTCACCAAACGAGCACACCTCTTCTTGGGGGAGTTATGCTTTTTTCAACTCTTATGTTATGGAGTTTAAATTCTTTAATATTTAGTGAATACAATAAAGTAATTTTAACAATAGTTTTTACTTCTTCACTTTGTTTTTTTGTTGGACTAATCGATGATATTTTAAAAATTTCCTATAAATATAAGTTTATTTTTTTATCATTTTTTTTTTATTTTTTTGTAACTTTACAACCAGAATTACAAGTAACAAAAATTTATTTTTCTACCTTTAATAAGTTTATTTATTTAGAAGATTTTAGTGTTATTTTTACTGTAATTTGTTTATTGTTGCTATCAAATGCGATCAATCTAATCGATGGTATCAATGGTCTTTGTATTTTAATTTGTATCATAATCTTATTTTGGATTCTCTTAGCATTTAAAGATGACAATTTTGTTTACGTTACTATTATCTCATTGATATTCATTTTGTTTTATAATTTAAAAGGCAACATTTTTCTTGGAGATTCTGGATCATTACTCCTTGGTTCGCTTATTGGTTTGTTAATAATAAACAATTACAACAATGAATTACTCTTAACAAACTTTCCAGTTGAGAATATTTTTATTGTTCTAATGATACCAGGAATTGACATGTTAAGAGTTTTTATTATAAGAATACTTAATAAAAAAAATCCCTTTTCCTCTGATAGGAACCATTTGCATCACATGCTTTTAAATAAAAAATTAAAGTTAAGTCAAATTTTAATTATAATTTCAATTTTATGCATATTGCCAATATCTATTAATTCATCAACAAATATAATGCCTATTTTGATAATATTGTCTTCTATAATAATTTATACAATTATAATTTTTACAATAAAAAAATTATAAATTAATTTCTAGATTAATTTTTTTCAATTATCCAATTGTTCAAAACCAACGTTTTTACCCCTGACTCGATATAATAATTAAAGGCATCTGTAGGGCTCATTGCTATTGGACCTTTTATATTTAAAGAAGTATTAATTAATATTGGACTGCCTGAAATAGCATGAAAATCATTTAAAAGATTAAAAATTTTTTGGTTATCATTTTTATTTACAGTTTGAACACGAGATGTATGATCATAATGAACAATTCCTGGGAATTTTTTTATAGTTATATTTTTACACCTAAAAACTATATTCATAAATTTACTACTACAACCATTCATATAAAAATAATCTTGAGCATAATCCTCAAGTACTATTGGAGCAAAAGGTCTGAACAATTCTCTTTTTTTTATACTTAAGTTTAAAACATCCTTAATATCTTTTAGTGTTGGATCTGCTAAAATACTTCTATTGCCTAATGCTCGTGGTCCCCATTCCATTCCATCTTGAAACCAAAAAATTATTTTTTCTTCATTTATTTTTTCTGCAACTTGAATACTTAATTTCCTATCATCTTCATAAAAGGAAAATTTATAATCATTTTTATTTTTAATATTATTAATTAAATTTTTTTTAATAAAATCATTTGTATAAGCAGGTCCAGAAAAAGGCAAATTATGAACATTTTCAATTTGAATTTCTTTTTTTATGAATGGATAAAAAGCTGCACCTACCGCACCTCCTGCATCTCCAGGATTTGGTCCAATATTTACACTTTCAAATAGATTAGATTCAATTATTTTACCAATCAACAATCCGTTTAAAGCACATCCACCAGTTAAATAAATTTTTTTAAGATTATATTTTTTTTTATAATTAATAAGATATTTAAATACAATCTCTTCAAAAACTTTCTGCATAGATGCAGCATAATCCTTATAAATTTGATCCATTTTTTGGTCATCTTTATTTCTTCTAGGTTGACCAAATAATTTTATAAATTCTTTATTGAACAATAAATTTACTTTTGGTCTATGTGTGTAATATGTAATCTCAGGAATATTAAAATATTTTAAATTTAATCTTAATGGATATTCACTCTTAATTAAGTTGTTTTTGATTTTATCTTTATAAATTGGATTTCCAAAAGCTGATAAACCCATAACTTTATATTCATCACCAAACTCTAAAAAACCTAAAAATTGTGTAAAAGCCATATAATAAAAACCTAAGGAATGCGGAAATACATTTTTTTCAATTAAGTCAATTTTATTATTTCTTACTAAAAATGACTCAATTGTAGAGAAATCACCTGATCCATCAAAAGAAAAAACTAAAGCATTTGTGTTATTTTCTAAAAAAAATACTGTCGATAAGGCATGAGATAAATGGTGTGGCACATTAATTATTGTACCTAAAAAATTATTTTCAAAAAATAATTTTATCTGAAGTTTTAAATAATTTTTTTTATATAAAGATTTAAAAATAAATTTAAATAAATTTATATTAAAAATGTTTTTTAAAAAAAAAGATGCTTTATTTATAAAATTATATTTAGGATCTGAATTTATTGCTATGTGATCAACTTCTTTAATTTCAATCCCACTTGAAGTTAAACAAAATTTTATCGCATTAATTGGAAATTGTGAACAATTTTTAATTTTTGTAAATCTTTCTTCCTCAGCAGCAAATAATAATTTACCATTTTTAACTATACATGCCGAAGCGTCTCCATGTTTATAATTTAAACCTAATACAATCATTCTGGATATGTATACTTATCTGAGTAAAGTGTTTTTTTAATATTTGATTTTAAGTTTCTGAAAAATATCATATATTTACCAAATACAGATTTTCTATGATCTCTTACAGAATTAGATTTTAAATCATATTTATTTTCTATCAATCTCAAATTTTTTATATACGGTATGTAAATTTTTTTTAAGATAGTTTTGGAGTTTTTTTTATTATAATTATGAAATCCAGTTACAAAGTATTTTTGATGTAATTTTAAAGCATGAAAATGGAATGCAATCATATTATCAAAATTTTTTTCAATTACTTTATTATCATCCCAAGGAGCCAGAGAAGTATATTCAGGCTCAAACACTCTTATAAATTCTAACCGAGGCACCCAAGAATCTAAATACTTTTGATCAGCATAAGAAGTGCTTGATACTTTATCTGAACAATTTTCTAAACATTGCTCAGACCATTTTTTTACAATTTTATGGGTTTCGTCAAAATTAAAATTAAAAAAAATAAGACCTACGTTATATTTTCCATATTTTAAAGATGCGTGTTGACGAATAATTGTTACACTAGAATCGTTGCTTGAAGAAATTAATTTATAAGGATTATTAAAAAAATAATAATCCGTGTCTACATAGACAATTTGTTTGATTTTTTTCTCCTCGTTCAAAAATTTTGGTAAAAAAGGAGATAATGTGAAATAATATTCTATAATTTCTCTTTTTTCTTTAACACTTTTAAGTTCTTCATATTTATTTTCAACTTCGCTTAAAGAGATAACTTCAACGTTATCAAAATTTTTATTCTTTAAAAATTGATATACAAAATCATCTAAACATAAAACATAAAATTTATGATTAATTTTAAATTGTTCAAACGAACTTTTCAAATTAAGAAATTTTGATAAGTAATTTTTATCAAAATATGTTGCTAAATTAATTTTCATTTATATTTTTCAAAATAAAATGTTTCATAAAAATAGCCATCTATTTCTTCTTTAAGTTTAAATTTTGAATTTATTTTATATCCAGCGTTTTTCAATTTATTACAAATTTTATTGATATTTAGAATTCTGATAGGATAACTTGCGTCATAAATATACTTTGGCACATGTTGAATTTTAATAATCTCATTACTTTCTGTAAATGGGGAACGGTGAATTATAATATTTGGTATTTTTTTTTTATTATTTTATCTAAAATTTGATATGGGTATTCAAGATATTGTAATGAACTCGAAAACAAGACAGCATTAATTTTTTTTTTTAATAAAAAGTTTAAGTTATCATAAAAATATAAATTTTTTATTCTAATTTTATTTTTTGCGTATTTAACAAAATGTTTTTGCTCTACAATATTCCAGTCTATAAAATTGGAACTAAATAAAGACTTATGTTGAAAATAAAGTGAACCTAATGATCCACCAAAATCACAAAGTTTAATTTTTTTTTTAATTTATTTTTTAATTTTATTTAATACTGATAATAAAATTTCATCGTATTTTTCTGAATAAAATAGATAAGAGTCTCTCTCAAATTTAGCTTTCTTTGACAAAACTCTTTCCAAACTTTTTGTAGTTTTTTCAAATATCGTACTATCATCATAACCTTTACTAAATTTAAGTGCTTCTTTCCAACTTTTATAATTTCCACTTAATTTTATTTGTCTTCGTAAAATTATATTTGCTAAATTTTTAATTTTTCTTAAAAAATGCATTTAATTTACTTAGTATTTTTTTAATACGTGATCTTGATTTATATAAAAGAAAATAATTTTCAAATTTTTTTTTCATTAATATATTTTCTTGAACTTTTATTTTTGATTTATTTATTTTTTTATAAGGTTTATTTTGAAATTTATTTAAATTAAATCTATTATAACTCTCATAGCCATGAGTACCTGAGCCATCTATACCAATATTCTTTACAAAAGAATTTTTTGGATAAAGTGTTAATTTATTCTTTAAGAACGCTGATGCATACCATCTAATTGCCCATGAATCATTTTTACCGTTAATTTGATCATCTAACATTTTCATATAATCAAAATAATTATTGAAATTAAATTCTTTTAATAAATTTTTTTTTATAATTTCTTTTTTTAATTTTAGACCATTTTTCTCAAAAATCTTCCAAGAATTTGACCAAGTCGCCCAGCCCCAGCAATCAGCTCCTTTTAAAAAAAAATATTCGGGGTCAGTATTATCTTTGAAGAATGGATAAGAATAACCATGAATTGATATTACTTTCTTGTTATTTTTATAAATATTTAATCCTTCATTCATATACTTTAAAAAATATTTACTAACTACCAGATCATCTTCTAAGATTATCGCTGAAGAATATTTTCTAAAAATCTTTTCTAAACCTTTTATTATATTATTTGCCAATCCTATATTTATCTTTTGACTAAAAATATTTACATTTTTAAAGCCTCTAATTTTAAATAAAAATTTTCTAATTTTAACAATTTTTTTTTTATCATAATTGTTTTTAGGTCCATCAGAAAAGATAATTAATGAAGAATCTTTGCACTCTATATTTTTTTTTAAACTAGAAATAGTTTTTTTTAAATGATTAAGTCTGTTGTATGAAAAGATAATTATTGGCGAGTATTTCATTCAAAATTATTTAAAATAGTTCTGGTAATACCATTCTACAGTTTTTTTTAATGCATTTTTAAAATTGAATTTTGGGAACCACTTTAATTCATTATTGATTTTCTTATTACTAACAGCGTATCTAAAATCATGACCTTTTCTATCATTCACATACTCAACATTATTTATAGGGTCATATCTGACATATTTATTTTTCATGATATTTGATATTAATTTTACAATTTCATTATTACTTTTTATGTTTTGACCACCAATATTATAATTGTTTCCTATTTTACCCTTTCTAGCTACTTCAATTAAAGCAGAAATGTGATCATCAACATAAATCCAATCTCTCATATTTTTTCCATCTCCATAAATTGGAATTTTTCTTTTATTAAAAATATTAAATATAATTTTTGGTATAAGTTTTTCTTTATTTTGATAAGGTCCAAAATTGTTAGTGCAATTTGTAATAATTCCTGGAAAATTGTATGTTTTAATCCACGACCTAACTAACAAATCTGAGGAAGCTTTTGAGGCTGAATATGGTGAATTTGGTTTATAATTAGAATTTTCGTTAAATTTGCCAAATTTAATAGAACCATAAACTTCATCAGTAGAAACATGAATAAATTTAAAATTTTTAGGTAATTTTTTTTGAGAAAAAAGATCGTTAAATACCTCTATTAAATTATAAGTACCAATGATATTTGAGTAAATAAATTCTTTAGAAGAAATAATCGATCTATCAACATGACTCTCAGCTGCTAAATGAAAAACTAAATCAGGTTTAATATATTTTAAATTATTATAAAGTTCATCTTTTTTAGATATATCAATTTTAAAAAATTTATAATTTTTGTGCTTGATTTTGATCTTATTAGAAAAATGACTAATCTTATCTAAATTAATTAATCTTATATTTTTGTTTTTTAATAATTTTAAAACTAAATTAAAGCCAATAAATCCCAAACCTCCAGTAATTAAAATTTTTTTCATTTTATAATTCTGCTTGCATAATATACATAAATACTAATATATAAAAATAATATGAATAAAAAAAAAGGTATTTTACTAGCTGGTGGTTTAGGAACAAGATTTAGACCAATAACTTATTCGGTCAACAAACATTTTCTTCCTATTTACAAAAAACCGATGTTTTTTTATCCTTTATCAGTTTTAATGTTATCAGGTATCAAGGAGATACTGATTGTTTCGGATACAGAATCTTTAAAAATTTTCAAAAAAATAATATCAAAACTCAATCTTAATATAGATTTTCATTATATTACTCAAAATGAACCGGGAGGAATTGTTGATGGTATCTTAAAATGTAAAGATAAAATTGATACTAGCGATTTTATGTTGATTCTTGGAGATAATTTTTTCTATGCACAATCACTTTCAGACCAATTAAAAAAATTAATTAAAAAAAAAAAACTGTGTTATCTCTGTAAAAAATAAAAAACCAAATGAATTTGGAGTTATTCAATATAAAAAAAATAAAATATTTAAAATTATTGAAAAACCAAAAAAATTTGTTTCTAACGATATTATCACTGGTTTATATGTTTATGAAAATAAAGTAATTAAAATGTGTGAAGAACTCAAACCTTCAAAAAGAGGTGAATTGGAAATAACAGACTTAAATAATAAACTTATTGAACAAAATAAATTAGAATTAATTGAGCTAGGTAGAGGATCAATATGGCTTGATGCCGGTTCTCCAGATGATTTACTCAATGCATCAGAATTTGTTAGGATTTTAGAAAATAGAAGTGGTTTCGAAATAGCTAATCTTGGTGAGATCAACAAGAATTATATTAAATGAAAAAAAGACTTAATTTTTTCAAAGATAAAAAAGGTTATCTATTTGTTTATGAAAAAGAAAATATTAAAATAAAAAGAGTTTTTGTTATTAAAGGAAACAAAAATCTTACAAGAGGAAACCATGCACATAAAAATACAGTTCAAATTTTGATTAATATAAATTCTAAAAGTAAAATACTTGTAATTAATAAAAATAAGAAAATTGTTAATTTTTCAAAGCCTGGTGAATATTTTATTTGCCCAGTTAAAACATGGCTAAAAATAAATTTTATTGAAGAAGGATCAATAATGGTCTTGTGCAATAAGAAATATAATAAATTAGATTATATAAATAACTTTGAAACTTTTAAAAAACTATACTCTTAGTAATTTGCCATCTTTCATTTTATAAATTTTATTACAATATTTTAATGAAGAATTTTTATGACTTACAATTATTATTGTATTTTTTGATTTTTTTAAATATTTTAAAATTTTATCTTCGTTTTCTTCATCTAAAGCAGATGTAAATTCATCAAAAATATTTATCTTTTTTTCGTAGTAAAAATTTCTTGCTATTGCTATTCTTTGAGCTTGCCCACCAGATATATTTAATATATTAGAATTAATTTTTGTCTGACTTTTTTCTGGTAGCTTATTAATAAATCTTTCTAGTCCTGATTTTTTTATCGCATCCTTCATTTTATTTTTATTGATAGCATATTTCTCTATACCTAGGGCAATATTTTCCTCTATAGATGCATTAATTAAAAATAGATCTTGTGGAGTGTAAGAAGTTAATTTATCAAAATTTGTTTCTTCAACTTTGTATTGATTATTAATTATTATTTCTCCTTCATTATAATTTACTATTCCTAAAATAATATTTATTAAAGTAGTTTTTCCTGATCCCGAATTACCCTTGATTCCTATTATATCGCCTCTATTAATTTTTAAATTGAGATTATTAAATAAAATTTTTCTTTTTTTATAAGAAAATTTTATATTTTTTAAATTTAAATTTTTAAAATTTATATCTATCTTATTTTTTTTTATTTCAATCGAATTATTTTTTTTGTTTTTTGATAAAATTTTATTTAATTCAATAATAGAGTATAAGGAGGTATTAATGTGAACAATATTACTAAATATGTTAAACGCCAATGGACTTAATCTGGTCATAGCGATTATGAGTACAGCAATTTCAGAGTAATGATTGTCAAGATTTCCTTTGGATAAGAAATTTAATATTAGTACAAATGAAATAATTATTGAGACTACTATAATCTCTAAGATATATTTTGGAAAAATATGAATTTTTTGGAAAGTAGCGTAATTTTTACTAAAAGCTAGATTATATTTTGAATATCTTTTAGTGAAATATTTCGAAATATTTAAAGTTTTAATTTCTTTAAATCCTTTAAATATATATCCAATTATCTCTATTAATTTTTCAAGTGAATTTGCTTGTAAAAGTCCTACAACTTTTATTTTTCTTTTGAAAATAAAATAATAGAGAGAATAAAAAAATGTGAATAAAAATAAAATTATTAATGTGTTGATTGTTTGAACAATTAGCAAATACAAAACTATAATTAAAAAAACTACAGACTCAGCTATTACAAGAATTATTTTTTGTAAAACATTTTCTGAAAAAACTTGAACAACATATGAGACGTTATTAAATTGTTTTTCAAAAGAATTATTTTCAACTAATTCAACATAAGATCTTTTATAAATATTAAGTATTTTATTTCTCAAAAATTCTAAGTTATTAGCTGAAAATTCTATAATTTTACTTATAACTAAATAAGAAAATATTGTCCTTATAAAATAGATTGAAATTAATATTATTCCAAAGATTAAACTTATGTTTATTGGATTGGTAAAATATTGATAAATTTTATTATCTATATATTTTACGTTACCACCAATTAAATAAGTCGCTAATATAGAGACGGTTGCCAATATTAAAATATCAACTATTGATAAAAGGGTATACGAAAAAATTAAATTAAAAAAAGTTTTTTTTTTATTGTTTGTTAACTTAAAAAAGGCGTTTTTTTTTTCTAACATATAATTTAATTTTTCAAATTATCTGTA
>MDTE01187232.1_pt1 | contig 11755 bp, 13 predicted proteins | sample 811231 | NCBI WGS metagenome assembly MDTE01 (sample SAMN05326651, study PRJNA326480) | marine metagenome | isolation source: seawater | place: Indian Ocean: Red Sea | collected 2010
AACTGTAAGCACCTCCACCTAATGCACCATCTCTGTGCCAACTTAACTCCGATCCTGAAAGATATACGTGTAACATACAACTGATCTTCTCAAACTCATCTGCTGGAAGACAAGTTTTATTATTTTTTATGAAGTCTATTAGTTTATGTATAAATGGTTCAAAGTTGTTGTTCCAAGGCAACTTGTTTGTCCAGTATTTGTTTTCACTTTTATAGATGTCACCGACATTCATTTTATAAACTTTATCATCACCTAATTCAAGTTTTTTCATCTTTAAACATTCTGACTGATCTCTTACCTTAGATAAAGTTTCTTGATCTAAGAAATCATTTACTATTGTGATGTTCTCATCATTGTGAATTATTTGCATTTTTCATTTCCTTCGATAAACATACTCTATTGATTATTCCTGCTCTATTATATTCTTTATGTTTGTCATCTGTTGACAATCCAAAGATTACTGTTTCACTTGCCAACATTCCTTCTTGGTTGCATATGTCAATTTGCGAGTCTTTATACTTGTCATATATGTAAGACAGGCTATACTTGTCCATTAAAGAACTATGTAAGTTTATACTGTGATGATTTACATAAGACCAATCATTCAACTGCTGGGTTGGTGTGTTGGGCTTTTCAATATCAAATTTTATTCCAATCTTATTCATACCTGTATTATACACTTTACTGAGGCTAGTTGCAACACTTTTTATAGATTTATGTAGGATAGGTATCTCTCCTATTCCACTTATATTAAGATATGCGGCATCAATCAATACATTTATGTCATTGCTTCCACACCATTCCAATATAGAAAAATAGTTAGAATGTATTCCACCGGTAGCACTAAATGGTAGACTCAATATCAAAGTTTTCCCTTTTTCAATCTGGGTAAAATGTTCTAATACTTTAATACCGTTTCTTTCGTGAAAAGGATATTCTCCCTTCAATACAACTAAATTATCTTTACCGTGTTCAATGTACCAGTCTAAAAAAGAACCAGTCACGCCATCTGTAACCATTGTGTGTTTAAAATGTTCTAAACCTAACAACTTTGAATGTTTGTATTCATTAATTTTGCTGACGTATTTTGTCTTAAATTCTTCAACATCAGAAAAAGTCATATTATGATCTGGATCATTCCATAGTTCTGATGCTACATCTTTGATATACTGATAAACTTCATTATCAAAAATTGCTCTGGCTCCTTTAATAAACATATTACTCATCTTTCAATCTACAAAAATAACTTAAAGCAAACTTTGGAGTGACATTGCCTGAAGTAGTAAAATCATTGCTACTATGTAATTGTGTGCAATCAAAAATAATTATATCTCCTATGTTCCATTCATAAACGGAATGAACTGACAGTCCATGAAGGTTGTTATAAGGAAGATGAGTTAAAAATCTTGTGTAATCACCAACTGATATATCTGTTCCTGTATAGTTTTCAAGCATTGTGTAATCTTCAACTTTATGGTTATAGTTTGACTTTGCTGTTAAGAAAACAGGTCCTTTCCAAAACATTGTTGCTTCACCAAACCATCTCTGTTTGAACACTACTGTATAACACTTATGTTCTTCAGTGCTTTGTGTCAATGGCACTACTATATTCTTATAAGGTATTATACCAGGTATTTCATTTTTAGAAGTATCTGTGTGTACATAAAAAGGAACATTGGTTTGAAAATAGTTACCACCATGCATCGTAAAATCAAGTTCTAGTGTCTGCTTGAACTTATTTTCTAACCATTCTTTCAGTTCATTGTTCTTATTGTACTTCCAATTAACAACTTTACCGAACTTGCCTACTTCTTCACATTTCTCTTTTTGTTCATTAATGTATCTTATTTCTTCTCGAGAAAAAAAGTTTTTTACAACATAAGGATCTTTTGCTATCTCTTTTAACTTATCTATTCTTGAATCTTCAAATAAGATATCTTGTGGCTTACTATACTCCATCTTTTATCATCCTATAAACTTTAGAGCTTTCTGGATCGGCATCATTGATTTTACAGCTCTCTTCATAAATTGTCATTCCTATATTACTGTATTCTTCATTAAAGTTATCTAAGTTTACTTTAGCATAATTCGAAACGTGTTTCAACTCTTTTTTATCATGATACTTGTCGATTATTGAATTTTTTATATCTTTGTTAAGAATCTTGATATCATAATATCTAGGATCATCTAATATTCTAAAATACAACTTGTCTTTAAAATTTTCTCTTGCTGTTGAATGCCACCAATTGACTATCTCATCTAACTGCAATACGTTTGCTACTTGTACTACACTATGTGGTTCAGTATGTATAAATTTTTCAGGGTACTGATCACTGAGTTCAATCAAATGTTTTATGTTATCTTCAACTTGACTCCACTTACTTCCGGCCCTTACCGACTCACATAAATCTCCTATACCATCTACACTACTAAAAATTTTTATTTTTTTAAACTGTTTTAGTATGTCAAGTTTATGATCATCTAAAGCAATAGTATTATTGGTTACATTTATGATCATAATATTTTCGGCATATCCTTTTTCAGCTAATTTCTCAAGCATATACCAATACTCTTTGCTGTAAAAAGTTTCTCCTCCAGTGCTTTTTAGATATTCTAAATCTTTGAATACAGTAAAATCAATACCATCGATATCACTCTTACGTAGACCACGTGCATAACGTGACTCGTGCCATTTGTTAATTTCATTCTTAAAGTCTTTATCAAACTTTTCTTTTAGTTTAGTATAAACCTGAGTTTTAAGACTGTCACTTGGATTACACATTATACATTGTATATTACAAGTGTTACCTGTGTTAAGTTCTAAAAACTTTAAAACTCCAGGCTCAGATTTTTCCCATAGATCACTAGTTCTTGTTCTCATACTTTTATAGCCGGAACTTTCATGTTTCCAACAAGTACTACAACTAACAAACTGTTCTCCTTTTTCAAGTGACTCTATTGCTTTCAACCTATGTGGATCACTGAAACTGTTGAGTATGTCTTTGAATTCTATTTTACGTAAAGGGTATGCTTTCTTTTTGCCTGGGGCAAACATACAACAAGGCTTATCGACTGAAAGATTATTTCTTTCAGGATAAAAGAAAACTCCATTATCTAACAAACTACATCTCATTAAACATATACCTGTTTTCCGGAAACATCTCTAAAAAATTAAATCCTTGTTTGCTATCATATTCATCTAACCATTTCTTTGTTTCATTTATGTGATCTATGTTTGGTTCAAGGTTAGTAAAAGAACTTGCCATTTTAATTATATGTTCTTTATATGCAGAATGTTTTTTGAAATCTTGTTGCTGTATTATATCAATCGCATCATTTAGCTTACTTCCCCAATGTCTCATATAGAACATCTCTGGTCTTACAATATAATTGTAGTGTGGTTCTATGTCGCCGAATCCGACTGAATCGAGGTACTCAACTATTTCTCCACAGTAAACTAAATTTAAAATGTTTAACGCAATGTTGGCTCTTATTTTTTTAATACCATTTGTCTTGGTATTAAACTTTCCAAGAAAGCTCAGCATATTCTTTTCAAAATGATCCCATCGTAAATTTGTTCTTTGGTAGCTTTGTTTGTTACCAATTCCATCTAAACTGATTCTAGGAAATACTGTGTGTCCTGTATCTAAAACTTTTTGTATTGCTGTTTCAAACTTTTCTCTGTATGCTTCAGGATAATAAGTGTTAGTACTAAATGTTAATTCTTTTTGTCCTACCCACTCGGGTGTGTTGTTTAGAAGTAAATCAACGATCTCATAAAACTCAGGCTGTAAAGCAGGTTCTCCTCCGAGATACATTATACTATCAACATGACGTATATTTTCTTTGAGCCATTTGAATAAAGACTTACGCATATATTCAGCTGAGACTTTTTGATTATCTATGTACTGTTGTGGTAATCCTATTTCGTGTTCCCATAAACTACTACAAACACTTGCACAAAAAACACATTTTAAATTACATAAATTGCTAAATTTTAATTCAAGGACTTTTGGTGATTTTACTATCACACTACTTGCATTATCAACTGCATAATCTTTCTTAAGAACTTGACGATAACTCATACCGCCTTTATCTTCTGCGGTATAACAATCTACACAATTTGAATTTCTTGTTCCGTTATATAAATCAGATCGTATCTCTTGCTGTGTAGTAGTATTGAAAAAATCATCTACTTCTTTTTCTGTTTGGAACCAACGATACTGACTTCTTGGACAAGCTCTCCACATTCCATAATCAACATTAAAACTGAACCAGTTCCAAGGGTACGCACAGATCGTATTTTTATTCTCTATCATCATATGTAATTATACTACAAAAAAACTGGTGTGTCGAGTAAACTTACTTGCCAACTGCTTTATCGTAATCGTGGTGATCTCCGTGGTTCCAACCCCACCAATTTATCAATCTTAATTCGGTAGCATTTCTTGGTTCTCCATCTCTATGCGAAAGAGTGTTAACAAGACTTGCTGTATGGAAAGTGTAAACAACAAATGGCGATATCATAAAACACACTAATCTTAAATCAATTAAAGCCAAAAGTGCCACTATTACTATATGTAGCTGTATCCAATATTTGTGTACCCATTTCTGAAAATTACTTTTTACAAAATCTTTAATTATACTAGGTGATATCTTCTGTGGCTTCCAGTTTAAGAAATAAACTCTTCTCCAACCAATGACTCCAGGACTGTGTGGATCAAGTTCTGTATCAGTGTGTGCATGATGTTGTCTGTGTGATGCACTGAAACTTAAAGGTGAACCTAATGCTGTGCATAAGGTCAACAAAGTATAGAAGTAACTCTTTATTGAATCTTTGTACCTACCGTGTGCAAAGTAAAAATGCATAACGTCACTGCCTACAAATTTAGCCCACATCATACTTGCAAGAAATATTCCCGCGGCATACCATAAATTAAGTCCATAGAAAAACACTCCTAGTACTAGGAAAATGTGATGTGCTAAAATTAAAAATTGATTCCTACTCATATATGTTATTTAAATATTTTTTTCTCTGCTTCCTGTACTACTTTTAATTTTTCTTTCTTAAAATACTTTTCATAATCTGGCATTAATCTTATCTGTGATTTATCATGCCAGCCGTATTTTAATTTACTTCTTTCTACTAAATTAATAAGCTCTGGTATAGGATCACACTTCCATGGTGCTCCTATTGCCAACGTAAACTTGTACTTATCAGTAGAATTATCTAATCCATGTGGCCATTTACCACACATCAAAAAAGGTTGCTTGTTGATTTCAGGTGCGTGTTCTTTTTCATCTCTTTCATTTAAAAAATACAGTGTACTTGTCTTACCATGTAAAACAGTTCTAAATTTTAACTGGCACTCATCAAAATCATCTCTATCACAATCAATATGATCTAGTCCTTGTGTGTTTGGAGGAGTAACAATAATCATAACACGAGGTAAGCCACCCACAAAAGGTTGCACGTGATCGATAATGTATTGCTTCACTTCTGGAAATTGTTCTTCTGCAAATTTTGTCCATATGTATTCCTTTTTACCTTTTACACTAGTATCTAACCATCTTATAGGAATATGTTCGCACCCTCTATATTCATCAGGTAACAAATCACTTTTCATCGACTGTGAAACTTCTACCAGTTTATCATAATCAACATCTAGCGATGGTAAGTCCAAAGGTAAAAATAATATATCTTTCAAATCCTGTTGCATTAGTATCCACCCTCATTCATTTTAACGTGTTCAAAGAAAGGAGCAACTTTAAACTCAGGAGTCAATCTACCTCTACGTTTATTGTTCCTTAAAGGAATAGTCTGTCCTTCGTCACCTTTCCAATTTGCTATCTTAAACCATATACCACTCTTGTGTAACAACTTGCCTTCTTGTTCTGGTTTCAATGGAAATATAAAACTATCAATTTCCGGTTCAGTATTTTGATAAATTGGTTTGTGTCTCCATTCATTAATATAGTCAACACTCAATCCAGTTTGTTTTGAAGCTAATTCAATCAGCTCGTCCATTGTGTAATTGTCTTGGTCCTGCATACTTCTACCAATATCACCAACATTTTTTAATCTTGCCATTACATTTTCAACACCTACTTTTTTGAATAGATGTAACATACGTTCAAGAACATCATCATTTATTCCTTTGACAATGATTGTACCTGTATCAATTACAAAATTATTATGTTTTAAATTTACCAAGGCTTGTACTTTTTTAGTTGCACATCGCATTTCATCTATCTGTTCATAATAGTCATCATTGTCTGCACCATTCATACTTAGGTAACAATGCCTTAGTCCATGTTGTTTTAATCTTTTTACATAACTGTCTTTTGAAAGACGTAGACCATTTGTCAACAATGTACACCTATTTCCTGTTTTTTTAATACGTGAAATCATCTCTGGAAGATCTTTTCTCATAGTTGGCTCTGCTCCTATGATTCTGATCATCGTACGTTTAGGAAATTTACTGATTGCCTCAAGCATCTTTTCCATATCTAAATCAGGTATTTCACGATTAGGAATATAACAATTTTTACAAGTCATGTTACATCTGTGAGTAACATCAATTATAACATCCTGAAAAGTATTATTTTCAGGTTCTTGTTCGTAGTAACCTGGTATTGTGTTCATTAACATCCATCTTTCCTAGTAGTGCGGTTCTTTTATTATCTGTCTTATTATAGACAGCATGATGAAACGCAGAGTTTACAAACCACACTTGACCTTCTTCCATTGTGACTTGCTTTTCGTCTGAATGGAATTCGTGTGTTCCTTCTAGCATTACAATGAACCTATAAGAAAAAGGATCATCAAGGTGTTTTGGTATGCTAGAATGAGGATCTAACTCGGCAAATCTCCATTCAAACTTATTTATAAATGGCTCTAAACAGTCTATTGCTGTGGCTAGATCGTCAATATGTCTTTGATTATAAGTCTTTCCTAGTGGTGTAGTGTTGTCGTGTTCTACCCCGTAAATGCCTTCTCTGTTCTCACTGGCACGTTCATTGCTTATAGGTGTGTCGTTAACACTTTGTAAAAAGTTCAGTCTTTCTCCATCACTTATGTCACCAAGTTGAATGAACTCAGGAAGTTTCCTTAACCTAGCGTATTGTCGTAACGTCTTTATATCTTTTTTCATATTCGTCTATCTCCATACTTGGCAAATCAAAACTATCTTCATTAAAACTATGAAGAACTATGTTCTGCCAACATACTTGATCTTCGTTTGTCTTACCATCTATTTTTCTACAAGTGTTATATAGCAAAGGTAAAAGTTCACCTTTTGGATCAGTACGACTTGCTATATCACGTGCCGCACCTCTCTTTTTTAAATTTTGCACACTGAAGAACACACTGCTATATCCTAGCTCTTTTGCGAGTCTACATTGCTCTGGCCAAAAGTAAGATGTGTTATACCTTATACGTGGATTGAAACTACTGTCTCCTTCATACCAATAAAAGTAATAAGTCCTATCTAATGCTCTTACTGTATTGGCTGGATAAATTCCTCCATTGTATAATCCACTCATTGCCAGTATCTTATCTTTGTCATCAGTGACAATATGAAAGGCGTCATACTCATGTAACCTCGATTCAAAGTTTTCATAATTATTCTTGTTATGATGATTCTGATCTTTGATCATAGCAACTGATTCCATCAGTGGATCTATGTAACTTTTATTATCTAAAACGTTTATAACTTTTAATGTCATCTCTGTACCGGATCAACACTTAACTCGTTGATGTGCATTTCTTTTGGTTGTTGTAATACCCACAAAACATATTCTGATATCTTTTCCATGTTTAAAGTTTTACGTCCTGGATTCTGATCAGCTCTATTATCCATCGTTCCAAAACTGATATGAGTTACTAGCGGAGAGTTCTTGTCCCAAACACCTGCCATGGATAAACCATTACTCAATTCTCTGAGAGCTAGTTTCTCATAATGGTAAAGATTGGTCTTTGCTCTACGCACTCTGTCTGTGGTACTTCCTATTGTAATAATTCTTCTGTCTCCATATTTTTTCTTTTCCCAATCCTTAAAGATGTAATAAGTCAACAGACTAGCATTAAATCTCCAGTTAGCAAACATATTAACAAATATATCATATTTGTCAAGTAAATTAACAAAGTCATTTATTACTTCTGTGTTTCCTAAATCCCAGCCATTTGCTCTGCTGACTGCATCTACTTCATATGATTTAGACTCTAACAAAGGAACCAGGTATTTGGTTAGGTCTTTGTTTCTGTTTCCTGTGATTAAAACTTTCATTATATTTTTCCTTTAAATTCAGGATAGGTTTTGTAAAAATCTTGTTTTCTAATTCTATCAAGTGTTCTCGTGAACTCCCAAAACTCTTTTATTAGAATTGATTGTAATTGTTTTGGTTTTGTACGTTTCTTGTTGTTTACATAGAATGAGATATCTGGTATTGAATCTTTTATATCTTTTATTTTTAAGTATCCAATTATTTCTTTTAATTCTCTAGCATAACTTTTTCTTACGTTTTTCCATTTATCCTTAATCAACATAAACTCATTTTGTAGGTCTTCTAATTCTTTAACTAGCTCTAATCTATCTTTATAATTTATAAGATTAGGCGAAAGGTAAGATGGTTTTTGAACCACATAAATTTTTGGATAATGATTTTCACATTCTTTAAATTTGTTAAACATCCACGTCACACTTTTAGCCATCCTATACATATTGTATATTTGCATGGTCATACTAACTTGTATTTCTATTTCTTTCTTGAATTTCTTTAACATCATTAAATTTTCAGAAACTACTTCCCATTCCGCTGGATATCTCACATAAGATATCGTCTCGTCAGCTACATCTACACTTGCAATAAATCTTCCTTTTTTAAAACGATTCAATATATCAATATGGTAGTCACTTAACTTGATCATATTACTATAGCAAATAAATTCTTTTTCTGAAACGTCTGTATTTTCAAGAACCTCCCACAGCTTTGTTTCTAACGTGGGTTCTCCTCCGTGCATTTCGATGATTGTTACGCTATCGATCAACTCCTGTAAATTATCAACTGTATCTCTTAAAAATTTCTCTCCTTGTTTTTTTATCTTATTGACGCTGTTAGCTACGTCTATGTAATTTCTTTTTACTACATCTGGTACAGGATTTTTACTTTTTCCAAGTTTAACCATTTCTTTTTCATAGATACTACTGTTGATAGGCGTGCAAAATCTACAAGAAAGATTACATTCGTTAGATAATCTTAATTCAATTTTATTAGGACTTTCTTTTTTATACAAAGGTTGATAGTATTCAGAGTCTCTAATATATCTATATCTCTTTGCACGTTTTTGACCAAAGTAACATAATTCGCAAGTAGGATTTTTTATTCCTTTTGCTTGTTTCTCTCTGAGGTCAACAAGATATTCACTGTTCCATATATCTTTCCAGTCATCTACTTTGAGATTAAACAAGTCTTGTTTCACACCATCTACATATACAAAGCCATCGTTGATGTTTAATCCATCTACTGTGCCTTTCTTTGGTATTCCTTTAATGTACTTCACTTGAGAACATTGCTGTACGTGACCTATACCCCTCGTGCTGAGATTTATTAATGGTTCACCACAGAATGTTCCATTATCTTTAATCATCTAGTAGTACCCCTACTATGTGTATCCTTGGATTCATACTGGCGTTAAATGCCGTATGCTTGAAAGTTGTATCGGTAATCCATGTGGTATTCTGTTCTAGATGCTTTACCTGATCTTCTATAACCATAAAGTTTCCTTCTGTGGTATCTAAAACTATATGAATACGAGGAGAGTAATCACTATGCCAACTGAGGCACTTTCTCTGTATCATTTTCATGAAACGCAATCTACCTACGTTGTGTTTTTGTTTTAGTTTGTTATAAAAGTCTTCAAATATTGTTCCTTCAAACACAGGAGATAACACATTAAAATCTTTTTCTTGTAATTTTTCTTTGAACTCTTCTACTTCTGTTCTTTTTTCTACTTCTTTATTAACACCACTATCTGCCCAATTGAAAATTAAACTACCTGTTCCTATCATGTGCGGAGGTATCTTACTGAACTTTGATGTTTCATATTCTTTGTGTGTTGTTATGCCTATCTGTTTGTGATGTTCGTGCCAATCTATCAAACCAGAATCAAGCATCTTATTAAATTCATCATTCATCATTTTGATGTAGTCTGGTGCAAAGTAATCTACTTTTTTAAAATACTGTGGCATTTATTACTCCTTAAAATATCTTTCATAATGTGGTACGATGTCCACTATGCTTTGAGAACGTAACTTATCTAACTGTCTTGTGTACTCGCAGAACCAATCCCATTTGTGCGACTTGTCTTCTTTCATCATAAAGTTTACTATATTGTTTAAGATACGCATACCTGCTTGTTCCACGTGTTGTGGTAAATCTTCATTTATCAACCAATCTTTAAAATTATCATATTGCTCTCTTACCAACTGCTTCATTTCTAAAGGTAGTGTTTGTATACAGGCAGTTACCGGAGAATGAGCAACGTGTATTGTTAGTAAAGGCAATTTCTCAGTTGAGTTGATTTTCTTGAATCCACTTTCTTTTATTTTCCATTTGATAAATTCTGGAATATGAAAAACATTTAAAGTTGTTACTGTACAAGCCAACCAGGCGTGTACATTGTCTCCTAGCTGATCTACTGTTTGTAAATTCTTTAATATCGAAGACCACTTTGCAGGATGTCTTTGATACTCAACTACTTTGCCCATGCCATCAACACTTGCACCTACTTTTACGGTCTTGAACTTTTTCCATAGTTCTAATACTCTTGGTTGTAAATTAGTCATGTTAGTATTATATTCAATACTCATCTTACTTGCTTGACCCATATCGATACACTTCTGTAAAAAGTCATAATGTCGTTCGATCATTAGTGGTTCACCACCAGCCATATAGACGTGTTGCATATTAGGTATGTTAGATTCAATATGATCCCAAAACTTTTCACTGGTGTGCCAGTCATAATCAGAAGTGTGTAATCTACCTTTTGAATTTTTATCAAGTTTAACGTATCCGTGTGTGTCTTGAAAGCCATCGCCACCATATACTTGTAACCAGTCTTCATACCAACTGTGGCTATCAGTAGGACCACACATTCTACATTTCAGATTACATAAATTTCCAAATCTAAGATCATAATAAACTAAAGGTGTTTCATCTGTTTTGATAGCACCATCGCTGTCAGTAACTTTTAATGCATCTTCAATCTTAAAAGGCCACTGCTGTTCATACTGCCTACGACTTCGTAAACCAGACTCTTCCTCAGTTTGGCATCTGCCACACTCATCACTCCATCTGCCTTCAAGCATATTTTTTCGAATTGCTTTCATCATATCGGTGTTTCTGGCTTCTACCATGTCATCTCTTCCAGCATTGTAAGAACTTCCATCAAGTTTTCTTACCACACCTCTATTCTTCGTCACGTTTGCTTGACAACAAACCCTAACATCTCCGTTATTACGTACTGCTTGAAATATCCAAGGTATAGGACAAAAAGTATTACTCATAGTATTCCGCCAGTTCTGGTTGTAAAGATATTATGTTTGTGTTTCTAATTTTATCTAAATTGTTTATATGCTTTTTTCCTTTTAGTAATAGTTCTTCTTTGTTATCAAAATGCCTGTGTACTTCGCTTATCACAGGTTTTATTTGATTACTGAACTTGTCAAACTTGATATTATCAATATTATGTTCT
>MDTE01062672.1_pt1 | contig 11754 bp, 13 predicted proteins | sample 811231 | NCBI WGS metagenome assembly MDTE01 (sample SAMN05326651, study PRJNA326480) | marine metagenome | isolation source: seawater | place: Indian Ocean: Red Sea | collected 2010
AGACACTGTGTCAGGAGATATTTTAATGTCTACATCTACTGGAGCCTATACCTTTGCTATGGCAAGTAACTATAACCGAGTGCCTAAATCAGGAGTTGTTGCAGTTACTAATAGTGGTGTAGTTGAATTAGTCAATAGGCAAAGCTTTGAAGATACTTTTATAAACGACCTCTAACTTTTTCTTTTCAGTTCAAGTAATAATTATTAATATTAGGTTTATGCAGTTAAGTGAGTTTATTTTAGAAGTTCAAAACAATGGCGGTATAAATTCTTTAAAACTTATTTCAGAATGTGTCACGCTAACTAAAAATAAAACATCAGAGTGGTGCCTGAATTATAGACCTGAAAAGCCGCTACTTAGATTAAATACTGGAGCTATGGAAGGTTGTTATGTAAATTTAAATGGATTGTTAATGCCTGTGAGAAATAACTCAACAAAAGAACCTATTCAAAATCTTATCAGTTCAAATGTAGACGATAGTCTATATTCAAATGTATATTCAACATTACCGAATGCTGTTCCTCTATTCATAGATCATAAAATAGTAGATGAAAATTATAAAGACTTGCTTTTTGAGTACAAAATATTGTTGTTAAATTTACAAGATACAAAACTTAGAGGCGATTGGGCAAAAGCTCACAGCGAAGAAGCTATCGATTTAATTTCAAATTTGTAAAAAGGCATCTTAAAAAGCAAATAATTCTTTTGTTTTGTAGTTCTGATAATAGACAATTGTCTCAGTTGCTTTTTAATATTTAACTAGAATGAGACGAATGAAATTTACTCAACCCAATAAAAAAAATAAAGAAATAAATTTATGAACAACACTCAACCAATACTTAAGTGGGCTGGTGGGAAAAGAAAGTTAGCACCTTTAATATCTGACATTGTTAAATATGAGTTAGGTAATACAACAAACTATGTCGAACCATTTTTTGGTGGCGGTGCTGTATTCTTTGAGTTGTACAAAAACAATAATATTAAATCAGCAACAATCAATGATATCGTCCCTCAACTAGTTAATTTTTATAAAACTCTTTCGGAGTCAAATAATGTTAAAGCTATTCATTCATCAACAGTTAATAAATTAAAATACTTTAATTCATTAAAAGATAGTAAAAAAAGAAAAAAATATTTTTATTATTTAAGAGATTCTTTCAATGATTTATGGTCAGATGAAAACAGAAGTACTAAAACTCATAATGAACATCCAGAATATCTAAGTATAGAGGACTCTTTTAAGTCAACAGTCCTTTTGTATGTTATTAATAAAACCTGTTTCAATGGTCTTTTTCGGGTTAATAGTAAAGGCTTTTACAATGTACCTCTAGGTAGTTACGAAAAAATACAAATACCTTCTTACACATACTTTAAAAATGTTGCCAATGCGTTAAGTAATGTAGATGTAAATTATGGCGATTATGAAGTTATCTTGAAAAACTCATTGGGCAAACAAAATACATTTATATATCTGGATCCACCTTATGTTGCAAATAGTAATACATCAGATTTTACATCATATAGTAAAGAAAAATTTAAAGATAGTAGCAGTGAAGAATCAGAGCATATAAGACTTTCAGAAAATTTTGATGAAATGGTAGATGCTGGTGCAAAAATTATTTTATCTAATCACAACAATCCTAAAGCACATTCAATATTCGTAGAAGGTAAAAAAAACATTTATGTATACGGCATTGACGTTACAAAGACTATTGGGAGAGTGCAGGGTAGTAAAAATACTTCCGGTGAGTTATTGATTTCATCATTTGAGATATCTTCATTAAAAGATAAGCGAATATTATGAGTTTTTTTGAAACTTAGTTTTTGAATTCTTGAGCTTCAGGCTTAAATGCTAAAATCGTAATATGGCGATTAGAAGTAGAAACATATATGACCCAAATAGTGATAAACCTTTCAAATTAAGCAGATCCAAAGTTGATAACTACATCTCATGTCAGAGATGCTTTTATATTGATAGAAGATTAGGAGTAGGGCAACCACCTGGATTTCCGTTTAATATCAACTCTGCAGTAGACGAGCTTTTAAAAAAGGAATTTGATAGCTATAGAGTTCAAAAAAAACCCCATCCGTATATGAAAGAAATTAAAAAGAAATTAATCCCTTTTCAACATGAAAAGTTAGATGAGTGGAGAGAAAATTTTAAAGGAGTTCAATATCTCCACAAAGAAACGAACTTAATATTTACTGGTGCTGTTGATGACTTATGGTTAGATACTGATACTAATGAAATCATAGTTGTTGATTACAAAGCAACTTCAAAAAATTCTGAAGTCACTATAGACGAGGAGTGGCAGGATGGTTACAGAAGGCAAATGGATTTTTATCAGTGGTTACTCAGGAAAAATGAATTCAATGTTTCAGACACGGGCTATTTTGTTTACTGTAATGGTGACAAACAACAACCAAATTTTGATAATAAAGTAATTTTTAAGGTATCTGTACTTGAGTACAATGGCAACGCCAGCTGGATAGAGGAAACAATTTTTAATATAAAGACACTGCTAGATCAAAACTCTATACCCGACTACAGCGAAAACTGTGCTTACTGTGTTTACTTACAAGATGTTGAGGCTGTTACGTAGATTCTTAAGTTAGAATTTTTTACTGCATTTCATAAGAAAATAATATTTTTTTAAAAAAATAAATATTATAAAATTTATAAAGAATACTTGACATACTTTCTAATTCTATTTATTATAAAATTTATAAAGAATAGGAGAAGAAATGAAATGTAAAAAAAGAAACAATAGAAACAAGAAGTGCTTTTGCCTTCTATGTAAAGGATGTTCTAAAAAGAAAAAATTTACTTACAGAAAAGCATCAGAAGTTGCAAGATCTATGAATTTAAGAAAATCAAGCGATGAAAGAAGATTAGTAGCTTATAGATGCTTGACCTGTCCTTCATTTCATGTTGGTCATGAAATAAACATGAAAAAACAAAAAATAAGAGATGAATATGTTAAAGCAATGAACGAAGCAGCATAATGTTAATGTTTTTAAAAATCTTATTTCTTTTGAATGAAGAGCGCAAGATTCACAAAAGCTATTTAGATTATGGTGATTGTGAGCATGGGAAAAAAAATAACACTTGTTATACATGTTCTATCAATGAAACCTATCAAAACAATTTAAAGAATCAAAGCAATAAACATAAAAGCAAATTAGAACTCTGTGATAAAGAAAATCAAGAGTTGCTAAACAGAATTCTTGTACGAGATAAATCTAGGAAAGAATATGAAAACAGGAACAGATAAGAAAGGGAAATTTAAATGACAAATGAAATTAATGTGGATCTCTGGATTGACTGCTCTGAATGTTTAATTGAAGATAAAGATTCAAACTTTGGAACATTACCAAGAGAGGAGTTCACTCTGGGCATTGGTTTAGAGATAGAATCAAACTCCTTAATCGTTCGTTGTTTTAGGCATAACAAAAACATAAAACTTTTTAGACTTTCAGAAGAAGAAATCGAATTAATTCCTGAGGAATGTGATGAATGCACTGAAAAGTTTGGAGAAAATCAGTGTTAAAAAATGTTGCAATTCTTTTTACAGTTATTGTTTCTATATCTTCGAATCAATATTTTATAAATGAAAACCTGGATTATATAAATTTATATAACACATCATTTGAAAATCATAACTCAGAAGAACATAGTGAAGAGTATTTATTTTTTTGTAATGGGGTTCCTTGTCAAAACCACGATATAAAAAGTGTTATTAAAGAAATTACAAATGAAGGAAGGTATATTTACTTTGAGCCAGAAGAATTAGCTCAATTAGATTTTTCGACATTAGAGGACTGGCAAATTATCAAATACTCATTTGAAGAATTAAATGAGTTAGACGTTATGCCTGAGGACTGTACACAAAGCAGTGTAGATGACGGAACATGCGGCTTTGGTATTAGAAAAGAGATTGAATTTGTAGAATATAGAGTTACAAATGATCCCCCCTTGCTTAAAGGGATTGACATGAACCCATATACTGATGTGTTACATCTAGAGATTAATCCACCATTTATTGAAAGTGGATACTCTTTGAGTAGTTTTGGCTGTAAAGTTCAAATACTTGAAAATGATATTTTGCTACACACTTACACCCAAACTGTAAATGAACTAAATTGCTATTTCAACATTCCTAATGAACTACAGGGAGATATTTATCATCTAGAAATATTCACATTTGTTGTTTTTGAGAATACTCAAACGGGTCACTTCAAAGAAATTTTTAGATTCATGGCTGAGGTTGGTACGAATGACTAGTGGTAATTTTGAGAAGTTTGAAGAAAAATTAGAGAGAGAAGAATATATTGAATCAATAATAAGAGAATATTATGCAAAAAAGAATGCTGAAGTTGAAAAAAGCATGAAACTTGAAGTTAGTAAATGGAAAAATATTGAAAAAAAGCAAAAAGAAATTAATTTTAAAGCAACAGGATTTCGTGAAACAAATCGTGAAAGGAAAGAGAGAGAAGCTAATGTAAGAAAAAATAAATTGCTCAAAAGAAGTCAGCAGATCGACAATACATTAAGAAAAAAAGAAGGGGTTTTTTGTATTTTCTGTAAGACAAGAGCAGACAAAAATGGACTTTGCTATTGTTAAGTTTCTAGAGATTTTCTACAACTGTGAAGTTTTGAATAAAGAAATCATTATCTGAATCATTTACTGACATAAGCTAATTTTCAAACATAGATTTAGTAATTAATATATCGATAGAATCCGAGAAATTAAAGATATTATTATATGGAATAATTTTGATATTTTTATCAAAAACTTCTTCTGTTACATAAAAATCTAAGACATTACTAAGAAAAATCATTCTGTTTCCTTCTGTAACTACAAAATGAGTAAATTTTTCGTACACCAGATTACTAATTGTTATTCGATATCTTGGATTTGCACTAGAACCAAAATCATAGGTTGCGATGTCAATATCATTTAAGTCACTATTTAATACAGGTTTTTCGTTTCCATCTCCACCACCATTATTCGGCAAGTCACCTAAATAGATTCCATCAAATTCTGTATATTGTATATTGTTATACGGAAACTGGTCATCACTATTCCATACATATTGAAATTCGTAAGTAATTGGTCCAAACTCCCTGTAATATCTGTCAACTAAATAAACCTCTAAAGTATAAAATTTTGATTCAGTTAAATTTTTGAGAACAACATTATTGTATTTTGTATACCAAGAACCAAAATAATTTACAGATCCTATGTTTTCTCCATTTAAATACAATTTGTAACCGTTTAAATCATATAAGGGGGTAAATGAAAGCACTACACCTTCTTCATATTGTGTTGCAGAATAAACCCTTGCAGTGTTTACCCACTTGAGAAACATTTCATCTAGCCACTCATAAGTTTGATTTAATATGTTTAATTCATATTTCTCACTTAGTTGAATTTGAGAATCGCTATTAGTTGAATTTATAGAAATAGAAGTAGTAGTTGTAGGCAGTGTTGTTGTAGTCGAAGATGATGAGGTAGTGCTTGAATTTAAGTTATTAGAGCTTTCTTCTGGTTCATCATTATTCACAACAATTATTGGTTCTTCCACACTCTCATTTGCTAAAGATTCAACTATGTTTTCATCTTCATTTGAAATATTTTCTAAAGCTTGATTAATGGTTTGTAAAGTTGAATTTACTTGATTGTTTAACTCGTTTAAACCGAAATAGCCTCCATAAAGCAACAAAGAAATAATTGAAGTCATTATTGTGATTCTCAAGACTCGTTTTAAAGTATTTTTTCTTTTTTTACTTAATACACTTTGTGGTTTATTTTTTTTAGCTATATATTCGATATCTTCAGATATCTCTTCACATAATTTATACCAGTATTTTTGCCTTGCACCTATCATCATTTCGCTAGGTAGTTTTTTTTCAGATGCTAAGCTGTTAGCACTTACATTCTTTATGTGTCTTTCTCTAAATATGTATTCATCATTTTCTGACTTGAATTCATTAAGTAGTTTTTCAGGTACATAGTCAAGAATTATTATGTAAAGTTTAAAATCTTCACCACGCAGATCTTTCTGCTTGAGAAATTGAGGAATTTCAAGTTCTTTTACAGCTCTTGAATTTAATGAATTTATTGTTACAAAAAGAATTGCACCATCGCTATCTTGTATAGCATTTGTTAAATTCTCTCTCCACTTTTGACCATACTCTTGGTCTCTTTTATCAATCCAAACATTGAAATTAAAATGTTCTGTACTTTCAACAAATTCATCAACAAGTTCGTAATCTTTTCTTGAGTAGGATACAAATAATTTTTTATTCATTACTTATTGATTTTAAACAAAAAAATGAGAAATTAAGTTGACATATTTATTATATTATTTATAATAAATAATATGAATGCGTTAAGTAAAAACTACAAACCAATGGTAGTTTATGTGAATCCAAAGATTGAGAAGTATCTTAAATCTCCCGATTCTGATATAAGTATTGTAAAAAAAGTTCAATACAATATTGATCAATATTTAAAATTCAGAAAACTAAACATTTTATCGCCTCTTAATGGACACAACAAAGGATTTCTTAGAAGTCCATTAAGTCAAGGAAGCAATGGAAAAACACATTATCTTTGGCTTGCTATAGGCACAAATTCATTTGGTAGAAACAAAGGTTTAAAAGAAAATGAAGTTGTATTTGAGGAAATTAGGCACCACGATCTAAATTCTAAAAAATTAAATTTAGGAAACTTTAAAAAGTATAAAAAATATACTTTAAAAAACAGAGATGAAAATGATGGTCAAGTATGGCTGACACCAAACCAATATGAAGCTGTGTATTCAGAGTCAGATATAACACTGATCGAAGGTCTTCCTGGAACTGGAAAAACCACTGTTCTGCATAAAAAGTCAGACACTATTAAAGGGAAAAAACAACTTTATTTGACATACAGTAAAAAACTTACATATGAGGCAATTAAGAGTTTTGGAGAGATAAACCAGTTAAATAACAATAGAAGAGCGTTAACTTTTAATGATTTTTTTAACGAACTAGCTAATGCAAATGATTTAAAGTTTTTTAATGATAAAGAAATAAATTATGATTTCTCAAAGAGTTTATTTCTAAATTTTTTAGAAAATGAAGCAAAATTAAATTATTCAAGTTGGAAAGACAGCATAAATGTTTTATATTCTGAAATTTATTCCAACGCATTTGGAAAATTAAATGATGAATATACATTTGAAAATTCTTATAAAGAATTTGTCACAGAAAATTTTAAGTCTCGAAAAAGGTCTTTAGATAAAAAAGAATATGATCAAGCTGAAAAAGTTATAAATAAAATATTCGAATTAGGTAAAGAAGTAGAATTATTTCCTGCTTTATATCTTTCATATCATCTAATTCCAAAATTCCAAAACAAAAAAGCTCAACTTCCAGAAGTCTTTTCCAATCTTGATGTTTTACTTATTGATGAAATTCAAGACTTAACAGAGCTTGAAGGATATTTGGTATTTTTGTATGCTAATCAAACAAAAAAAAGGAAAAATAAAGAAGTTGTATTTGTTGCTGCTGGTGATGAGGCACAAACCATAAGGCCTACAAGTTTTACTTGGGCCTCTTTTAAAAATATTGTCTTTGAATTAAAAAAAGTTAATTTTGAAACAATCGACTCTTCAAATGTCTTTGAGCATATTAATTTAGACGAATCACTCAGATCTCCAAGTCAGATTTCAAATTTCGTTTATGCAACTAGATACTTTTATAGCAAAATAGACAAAAGAGAGAGACCATCTATTAAGCAGTTTACTGGAAACACTAAAGACCAATATGGTAGAGTCGTTTATTATTGTGCTAAAAACGATGCAGAATTAAAAGGTATAATCAATAAAGTTAACAACCTTCCGACTGGTATTTCTATATCAACTGGAATATCCTCATCTAATGATGCAGAAATTAAAGGACTAGTTAGTGCAGAAGAAGTTAAGGGCTTAGATTTTTCTACAGTTGCAGTTGTTGATATTGGTAAAACTTTAATCGAGCTCGAAGACTTAATAGAGAAAAGTAATACTTCAAAAAAGTACAACTCAATTATTAGATCCACAATTGATAATTTAATGGTTGCAATTTCTAGACCTACCCATACACTCATTCTTCTTGACCGAAAATTAGACACTGAATACTCAACTAGATTCAATAAAAATTCGAGTGATTTAATCAATAAAGTTTTAGAGCTTTATGAAAATGCCGGAATAACATTAGAAGAGAACACCATCAATATTTATAAAAATAGTCATGATTTACTTGCTTCACTCGAACTATTTGTAGATAGAGAGGAATATATTAGAACTAAATTATCTCAGATTCAAAATGGCTTATTAGATAATCCATTAGCTGTGAACGATAATTTAAAGCTTTTATTTGAAGAAGCAAAACAGCAAAAACAAGATGGAAATATAGATGAAGAGTTGTTTAATGAATTAGTTGATTTAACAATAAGACATACAATTTCATTAGTAAGTAGTCAGGTATTAGATGGTTCAAAAATAGAAAGTCTTAATAATTATTTCAAAGACGTATTAGAAATTAAGTATCCAGATGGAAGATTTTATAGTGGTGAAACAAGCAAAAGAAGCAGCAATGAAAAACAAATGTATGATGTGTTTGCTGAAATTTTTACATACCTCTGTACTGAAAAATCAAGTTTTAAATTTACATTAAATTTAATGAATAAAACAATAAAAAATTATGACAACCTATCTATAGTTTTAAATTCAGCAATTCTCTTAATTGATAAAATGCTTTTAGATTGGCATAGATCTTTGATAAATCAAAACGTAGGAACTATTGAAAATCTTGATCAGGTTATTAAAGTCTCTCAAAAATTAAGTAAAAAATTATTAAAAAATGATATCGAAAAGATTAAAGACTTTAACAATCAAACCTATAAAACTCTCGTAGCTTGGGCTGAGTCTTCAGAGAATAATAAACAATTTGAAATTTCCCTATACATTAATAAACATCTTAAAAAACATTCAAGTGTTGTCAGGTTATATAAAAAATCTCTTCAGCATAATAAAGCTGAAAGCTATATTAGCTCTTTAGGTCCAGAAGTTGCAAAGAAAGTAAGAAAAGAAGAGATGCTAATACTAAATAATATTGAAAAAGATTTAATGAAATACTTACAAAAAGAGAAGCTGTACTCAGAGGAAGTGAAGCATATAGAAGATATTTTAAATGCATATCGAAAAGCTAGTTAAGTAAAAATTATTCGATATATTATAAAATATATAATATAATTATCTAATGGAAAACCTTAAATCAAAACCAGTAAGCAACTTTAATTATTTTAGACCTTTTTTAACAGTCGATGGAGTCGTATTTTCAATGATTGAAAATGAACTTAATGTTTTACTTATTAAAAGATCGGCAATAGATAGAGATGGGGTTAAAAGGCCTTTTTACGGATATTGGGCGCTACCAGGTGGTTTCATGAAATCTGAAGAAACAACAAGTTCAGCTTTAGCACGTGAATTAAAAGAGGAGACTGGACTTGACTTAACTAAAAAAAATATTATTCCCTACCAACTAAATGTGTACTCTAACCCATATCGAGATAGGTATAATTTTGATGATAAACAAAATCCAGGAAAAAATAGCCAAGTAATTTCAAATGCATTTTTGACCATACTTCCAAGAAGTTATAATCCTATTTCAGGTACAGATACATCAGATGCTAAATTTTTTAAAGTGAAAGATGTTCTTAATAAAAAAATTGAAAATAAAGTATTAGCTTTTGATCACAATCAAATGCTGGATGATGCTGTTGTTTTTTTACAAGATAAATTAACCTACTCAACCATTGCACTAGATTTTTGTGACAAGCATTTTACAATCGCTGACATACGACATGTCTATCAATCTGTCTGGTCGCTAAAAGATGATGAAATAACTGTTGAATTGGGTAATTTTCAAAATAAAATCCTTAAACAAAAAGATGAAAACGGAACTCACATGATTGTACAGCTTTCTGATAGTGATCAAAAGTTGAGAAAACAACCTGGGAAGGGTGCACCTGCTAAATTATTTAAGAAAAATTCAAAATCTAAAAACTTTTCTTACACTATGCAGCCTACAAAAAAAAGATAAAAAATTTAAAATGACTTGACATATTTATTATATTATTTATAATAAATATTATGAAGTTTGAAAATATAAGCGATAATCTTAATGAAGCAAGACAGTTGGCACATGGGCTAAAACTTTTCCATTCACAGATGGAGGAACCATTTCCACTATTAAATAATATGTCTGAAAGGCTATCAGAAATTATTGATGATGTTTTTAAAGAGTTAGACAATAATAAGGCACCTATCTCTGAAAAACTTCAAAAAAATATTGAAGATCAATTTTATGGTATTGAGATTTACGCAAACATGGAAGATTGGAAAATAAATTTGATTGAAAATTCTAATTCAGCAATATTTAATGACAAGATTAATGAAATAGATGACGAATCATCTCAGGAGTCAGAATAATGGCTGATGTTACTGCTCAGTTCTTAATCTATAGAGGTCATGACACAAGTGACTTGAAGCACGTTGCTACTGTTATGAAACAAAGTAATTTTAGAGATGGTCTTCAATTAATTGATCAAAATCCATTTAATAAGAATATTTTCATAGATCCAAAGAATGTTAAATCAATTATTAAATTTTTAGTGCCACACAAACCTCTAAAAAATATTGACCTAGTACCTTATGTCTTATTGTTTTTTACTTCAAATCTTATTTTGAATAAAGAAGAATATCTTGATTTTGTTTCTTTAGTAAACAAATACAAATCTAAGAATTCCTGGAAGTCTGACTGGGCTTCTTTAGAAGATGAAACATTCCTTGAAGATATAAAACCTTTTACAGAGTTAATTGATTCTAGAATATCTCAGACTTCACACTTAGATGACACAGATAGTATCTACAGTGGTAAAAATTTACTTGTAACGACATTTTTTACATCACCAGAAGATAACGAACAATATTCAGTGATTTCGTTTAATACTGATATTTTAAATTATCACAATACAGAAAGAGGAGAAGGATAAATTGACTAATTATAAACTAACCAAACAAGACTCTTACGTTATTGAATTTATAAAAGACTCAATTTTACCAATAGCTAATGAGGTTACAAATTTTTATAGTCACTGGACTAAAGCTGACGAAGAAGAGCATTTACAAAAAGCCTTTCTTTACGAATGCAGACAGAACAATATTAAAATTACAAGAGAGGTTGCAATTACCCAGTATTACAAAGATCTCGCTTTCACTGAAAAAAAACTAGACTTCTTTATTTTTCCTGAACAAGAAAACTCGAATCTACCATCTGGAGTATTTATTGAAACTAAAGCAAATTATCAGGACGATACTGGACAAAGCAAATTAGATGGACGATATCAATTATTTAGATATTTATATTCCTCATCACATAATCCTGACGAAAACCTAAGTAATGCAGAATATGGTTTATTTTTAATATGGGGTCAAAACTACAACCATGATCAATTCAAAAATTTAGATACATTCTCTATTATTGAAAATAAAGTAGACGCTTACATTGAGCTATGGAAGTCAACAAATAAAGATAGAACAAAGTTTGCAAAAATTTACCAATCAAAAGTTGTCCCAATTAGTCTTAAGAAACCAAAAAAAGATGATCTTTTGAATCTATGTAAAGAAAATGGCATTAAAACTTCTTCAAACGATAATAT
>MDTE01103145.1_pt1 | contig 11754 bp, 12 predicted proteins | sample 811231 | NCBI WGS metagenome assembly MDTE01 (sample SAMN05326651, study PRJNA326480) | marine metagenome | isolation source: seawater | place: Indian Ocean: Red Sea | collected 2010
TCTACCAGTGAGTTTGGTAATAGTTGCACACCCGTAGTTGGATTGTTAGAAGAATGGCATAAAGGAAGAAAAATTATAAAAGGAACAGAAAAAAATTTAGGCGGAACAATGAGATTAGGTTTATATGATGCAGTTTTAAAAGATAATTCTTTCATATCCAAAATATATTCTAAAAGAAGAATTCAAGAGAGGCATAGACACAGATATGAAGTTAATATTAAGTATAAAAAAGATTTTGAAAAAAAAGGATTAATTTTTTCCGCAATGTCTCCCAATGGTATGTTGCCTGAAATTATCGAATTAAAAAATCATCCGTGGTTTATTGGAGTACAATTTCATCCTGAATTTAAATCAAGACCATTGACACCACATCCTTTATTTTCTTCTTTCATAGAAGCAGCAGGAAAAAAAATGAGGAAAATTTAATGGAAAATAAATCTATAAAATGTGGTAAATTGACTATCTCAAACAAAAGTACATTCACCTTAATTGCTGGACCTTGTCAATTGGAAAGTGAAGAGCACGCTTTGGAAATGGCAAGTAAGTTAAAAGAGATTACTCAAAAAATTAAAATAGGCTTAATTTATAAAACTTCATATGATAAGGCAAACAGAACTAGTTTAAAAAGCCAAAGAGGAGCGGGTCTAAAAAAATCTCTTCCTATTTTTGATAAAATAAAAAAAGAATTAGATTTACCAATTTTAACTGATGTACACACAGCGGAACAATGTGAAATTGTTTCAAAACATGTTGACGTTATTCAGATTCCAGCTTTTTTATGTAGACAAACAGATTTATTAATTGCTGCTGCAAAAACTGGAAAAATAATTAATATAAAAAAAGGTCAATTTTTAGCTCCATGGGATATGAAGAATGTTATTAAAAAAATTGAAGATTCAGGCAATAAAAACATTTTAGTTACAGAACGAGGAGCTAGTTTTGGTTATAACACATTAGTTTCAGATATGAGGTCGTTACCTATAATGGCAAAATTCGGATATCCAGTAGTGTTTGATGCTACTCATTCAGTTCAGCAACCCGGGGGTATGGGTGATAAAAGTGGTGGTCAAAGGGAATTTGTTCAATACCTTTCGCGAGCAGCAATTGCGATCGGAGTTGGTGCAATATTTATAGAAACTCACCAAGATCCAGATAACGCCCCTTCCGATGGACCAAACATGGTTCCTTTGTCCAAAATAGAAAATTTATTAAGGCAATTAGTTGAGATCGATAATTTGATAAAGAATGTCAATAATTAAAAAAGTTAAAGGGAGGCAAGTTTTTGATAGCAGAGGAAATCCAACTGTAGAGGCGGAAGTAATTTTAGATGATAACACTGTATGCAGGGCTATCGTTCCATCAGGTGCTTCGACTGGTCGTTATGAAGCAAACGAACTTAGAGATAAAAGCAAAGAATATTTAAACAAAAGCGTTTTTAAAGCTGTAGAAAATATAAATGTACTAATTGCAAATTCATTGATTAAAAAAGACTGCTTAAATCAAAAAAAAATTGATGAAACCTTAATTAATTTAGACGGAACAGAAAATAAATCTAAAATTGGAGCTAATGCAATTTTAGCAGTATCAATTGCTTGCATTAAAGCTTCTTCAAAGTTTTCAAAAAAAGAAATTTACGCATATATTAAAGGAGAGGAACATTCTCAATTTCTAATACCTTACCCATTAATGAATATTATAAACGGAGGTGCCCACGCAAACAATTCTTTAGAAATTCAAGAATTTATGATTAGACCAGACAGTGCAAAAAGTTTTAACGATTGTATGCGAATATCATTTTTGGTTATTCAAAATTTAAAAAAAAAGTTAGAAAATTTAAAAATTTCTACAAGTGTTGGTGACGAAGGAGGTTTTGCACCATCTCTAAAATCTGATGAAGAGGCTATCAAGATCATCATAGAGTCAATAATTTCTTCTGGATTTGAACCTGGTAAAGATGTTTCTCTTTGTTTAGATGTAGCAGCAAATGAACTTAAAAATCCAAAAAATGTTGAGTATTATCTAAAATTATTAGAAACTTATCCTATAAAATCCATAGAGGACCCTTTTTCCGAAGATGACTGGGAGTCTTGGAAAAAACTTTCAGGCAAAACAAGTATTCAAATAGTTGGCGATGATTTATTTGTTACTAATAAAAAAAGATTAGAGAGAGGAATTAAAGAAAAATCTGCAAATGCAATTTTAATAAAACCAAATCAAATTGGAACTGTAAGTGAAACTTTAGAAACAATTAAATTAGCGAAAAAAAACGGTTTTAAAACTATAATTTCACACAGATCTGGCGACTCAGAAGACACTTTTATTGCTGATCTTTCTGTTGCGACAGATTCAACTCAAATAAAAACTGGTTCACTAGCAAGATCAGAGAGAGTAGCTAAGTACAATAGACTTCTACGTATAGAAGAAGAGCTTGGAAATTCCTGTAAAATGGCTAATATCTAAATATGAAGCTAATTCAAGTATTAAAAAATAAAAAAATTATCTTATTAAACATTTTTCTTACCTTGTACGTATTGATTAATTTTGTAGGAGGGGAAAGAGGTTTGATTTCATTTTTTGAAAAAAAAAGTATTGAAAAGGAATTAAAAAAAAAAGAGCTACAATTATCTCAAAATCTTATAAATCTTGAAAACAAAAATATTCTTTTGTCAGAAAAAATGAACCTAGATTATTTAGACATTTTATATAGAGAAAAATTAAAATTTGGAAAAAAGGATGAAATTTTAATTAAACTTAGGTAAACGATGAAACCAAGGCACCCAGAAAAGATTAACAAACCAATCAATCCAATTAAAAAAAAACCTAAGTGGATTAGATCAAAAATAATTGATTCACAAAACTTCTTTGAAACAAAAAAAGTTGTAAACGAAAATAAACTTGTCACTGTTTGCCAAGAAGCAAACTGTCCAAACATAACTGAATGCTGGAGCAAGAAACATGCAACTTTTATGATCATGGGCGACACTTGTACGAGAGCTTGCGCTTTTTGCGATGTAAAAACTGGAAAGCCGGGTAAATTAGATATTTTTGAACCCACAAAGATTGCTAATGCAGTAAGTAAATTAAAGCTGAAACATGTTGTCATTACTTCAGTTGACAGAGATGACCTAAAAGATGGAGGTGCAGAACATTTTTACAAAGTAATAACTTCAACGAGAAAAAAAAATCCTTATACAACAATTGAAGTTTTAACACCGGATTTTTTAAGAAAAGGGGATTCTTTTAAAAAAGTTTTAGAAGCTGAGCCTGATGTTTTTAATCACAACATAGAAACTGTTCCAAGTTTATATTTAAAAGTTAGACCGGGAGCAAGATATTTTGGATCATTAGAACTTCTTAAAAATTCAAAAAAGTTTAATAAAAAAGTTTTTACGAAATCAGGAATAATGGTTGGTCTAGGTGAAAACAAAAGTGAAATTATTCAAGTAATGGATGATTTAAGATCAGCTGATGTTGATTTTTTAACGATTGGGCAGTACTTGCAACCTTCACCAAAACACCATCCTTTGCAACGTTATTACCTTCCTGAAGAATTTGAAAATTTAAAAACAATTGCTAAAACTAAAGGATTTTTATTAATTTCATCTTCACCTTTAACTAGATCGTCTTATCATGCAGATGAAGATTTTAAAAAGTTACAAGAAGCTAGAAATAAAAATTTAGAATGTCATCTGCCTCAATAACGAAAATTATTCCTTGTAAAAAAAAAGATTTAATTGAGATGGTTTTAGATATTGAAAAATATCCTGAGTTTGTCCCATGGTGTTTAGATGGAAAGATACATAATAAAAAAGAAAGTCAGGATTTAATTGAAATGAAAGGAGATTTAAAAGTTGGAAAAAAATTTATAAATGAGACTTATACTAGTTTGATTTTATATTATAAGAAAAAAGATAAGATAATAGTCACTAATATAGACGGACCTTTAAAAAATTTAAAAAATGAATGGGAGTTTAAAGAAGTAAATTCTGGGACCCAATTAAAATTTGATATTGATTTTGAACTAAAAAATAATTTTTTAAATTTAATTATGAAAAAATCATTCAATCTTGGACTTAATAAAATTGCTGAAGCTTTTGAAAAAAGAGCTTATGACGTTTACAAAAATTAGCTTTTATTTTTTAAAACTGCTTGGTAATTTCCAATTATAAGGATATCAATTGCACCTCTTATTAGTGATTTAATAGCATCTATCGGAAAACATACAATTGGCTCTTCATGGAGGTTAAAACTAGTATTTATCAAAGCAGAGTCACCTGACATATTACAATATTTTTTAACCACTTCATAATATTCTGGATTATCCTTTTTTGATATAATTTGAGGCCTAGCAGTACCATCAATATGAACAACAGCAGGATGGTTTTTAATAAATTTTTCTTTGCAATTGTAGGTTATAGTCATAAATTTACTGGCTATTTGATTTTCTTCCCAATCCAAATAACAACTTTTTGCATACTGGACAGGGGTAACAGGTGCAAACGGCATAAATTCAGTTCTGCTTAATCTTTTGTTTAACCATGTATTTATATTTTTGTCTCTAGCGTTTGCCAAAATTGATCTATTGCCTAAAGCTCTAGGACCATACTCCATTCTTCCATTAAAAAATCCAATAATTTTATTTTGGCACAATTTCTTAGCTACATAAGTTGATTTATCTTTAATTTTATTAAACTTTATATATTTTTTGGCTTTTTTAAGATCTTTTAAAATTTCTTTTTCTGAAAATTTTAATCCCGAGTACATATTTTCAAATTTAACTTTTGAAACACCTGTTTTGAGAAAATAACCAAGAGAGGCGCTACCATAAGGTATTCCACCATCTGCCATATGAGGAAAAATATATACATTTTTAACACCTTTTATCTCAGATATAACTTGATTAATCTTAACATTTCCAAAAACACCGCCAGCAAGACAAATATTTTTAAAATTTTTATTTTTTTTTAACCAAAATTTAACCCATTTAACTATTAAATCTTCACAATGTTTTTGAAGGCCAGCGGCAATGTCTTTTTTTGAAAATTTTTTAAGTTTTTTTAAAAGATCTTTTGAAAGATTAGTATAGAAAGGCCTATAAGGTCCAAGTTTACATCTAAAATTTCCATTTTTAACTTTTACAATGTTCTGAAAAATTTTTATTGTCTTCTTGTAGTTACCGTAAGCAGCTAACCCAGTTACTTTTCCTTCATGCTTATGTGGAGTAAAGCCAAGGTAATAAGTAATTTGTCCATAAAGAAAACCAAGACCATCGAAAGCTGAAACCAAATAGTTTTTTTCCATTAATCCCTTTTTTTTATCAGCTAAAGCAACAAGACCTGATCTTAAGTCACCTCTTCCATCTAGTGTAAAAACTAAACTTTTATCAAATGGAGAACTGCTAAATGCAGACCAGGCATGGCATTGATGATGATCAAGATAAATAATTTTGTTTTGATTGATTTTCATTTTTTTACACTCATCATCAAATTGAATTCGTCTTAAGTTATCTCTCATATTTTCGGTTTTTACTCTCTCATTTATTAAAGCTAAATTTCTGTTATCTCTTTTACATTCTTCATATAGTCTTTGAGAAAATTTGATACTGTAATCGGAGATATCGTTTTTTTTACCGCACCATCCATATGCAATATAATCAATTTTATTAAGAGTAAGTTTATTTTCTTTTAAAATTCTTTTTAAACTTTTGTGTGGAAATCCAACGTACATTTTTTTTCTGTTAATTCGTTCCTCATTAAATGCGGAGACTACTTGATTATTTTTAATTAAGCAGACACCTGAGTCACTAGCATTATGAATTCCTAAAATATACATCTTTTATTTATTTTTTTTAATGTTTTTCAAAATTATATTATGTCCTTCTGTATTCAAATTTAGATTTTTAATTTTCACTTTGTTTTCTAAAAAATTTTTAATATTCTTTTTGATAATTTTAGCTCTGTCACCGCCGTAAAAAGCAAGTCTTTTTTTTAAAAAAAAAAGAAACATTATCTTTCTGCGTCTCATTAATCTTAAATATTAACAATCTTTTTTTTAATAGAGACATTTCTATAGCTAAATTTCCTGACCCTGTTATAGCATAATTACATTTAGATGCTAACTTTGGAATGTTTTCATTATATTTTTTAATAAAAACTAGGCCTTTTCGCTTTTTAATTTTTATAAAGTTATCTAGAATGAAAAGCTTGTAATTTTGGTTTTTAAAATATTCAATAATTTTTTCTAAAATTTTTTTTGTGTTAGTTCCTCCTAAACAAATAAATATATTTTTTTTATAACTTTCTTTTTTGATATATTTTTTTTGAATTAAAGAGAAATATTTGAGACCCATTAAAAATTTACATTTTTTTACTCTACCTGAATACATTTTTTTTGATGCATAAATATTTTGATTAATAAGAAAATCACAATAATATTTTTTAAGGTGAGCAAAATCATCATAAACTATTAATTTATAATTTTTTGAATAAATTTTTTTTTGATATAATGAGTTAAAATGGTATCCATCCAAAAATACAGCAAATGGTGATTTTTCCTTAATTATTGCGCTTGTTGTCAAAAGATCAGATGTTGACCCTTTTTTTTTATTTAGATTGATTAATTTAATTTTATTTTTTTTTAATTTGTTCTTTTGCGCATTAAATAAGTTCGAACAAACAAATATTATCTGATAACCTTCTTTTTTAAAAAAAGAAGCTAATCTAAATTGTCTCTCAAAATGACCAAAGCCAATTTTAATATTTGCATCAACTCTAAAAATTATAATATTTTTATTTTGCACTAAGTTTATTTAATATTTTCAAGAATAAGTTTTAATGACTTATTTACAGTTTTTCTTTGTATATACACTCGACCTTTATTTTTAAATAGATATTTTTTTATAATGAATTTCGTATTCTTTTTTAAACCTACAAAAACAAGTCCAACAGGCTTCTTTTTTGAACCTCCAGACGGACCAGCTATGCCAGTAATTGATAAATTAATATCACTTTTACTTATTCTATCTAAATTTTTAACCATACTATAACAGCATTCCGAACTTACAGCCCCGTATTTTGTTATAATACTCTTTGGAACCTTGAGAACATTAATTTTTGCTTGATTAGAATAAGTGACTAATCCAAGTGAAAAGATTTTAGAAGACCCACTTACTGAAGTAATAAAACTTGAAAGCAAACCTCCTGTGCACGATTCTACAAAAGAAATTTTTATTTTTTTTTTTTTTAAAATTTTTACAATTTTTTTGGAAATTTTTTTCATGAAGAAATAACCATATATAAAATAAGCACAGCTACTACATATAATCCAGCACAAACATCATCCATCATAACACCGAAACTATTCTTGAATTTTTTTTCATAGTAATTAGCAGGATAGGGTTTAGTAATATCAAAGATTCTAAAAAGAATAAAAATAATGAAATAAAATTTAAATACTTGCTCATTTTCTTTTGGAATATTGTGCGCTAATTCATAAAGTGATATCGGGATAGATTGACCAACAAATTCATCTATCACTACCTCTTTAGGGTCTTTATCTTTGGTTTCCTCAATATAAATATTTACTGAATAAAGAGAAATTAAAAAAATTGTAATCAAAATAAATAAAAAAATATTTGCTGGAATTTTTATTTGATGAAATAGAAAATATAAAAAAAATACAGTTAATAAAGAAGCTACACTTCCAGGAATTTTTTTTATTTTTCCTACACCTAATAAAGTTACAAATAAAAAATTTATTTTTTTAATCATATTTAATTACTGATGCAATTACTTCACAAGCGATTGCTTTTTCTTTTCCTATGATGCCTAACTTTTCTGTTGTTTTACCTTTAATATTAACTTGATTAAAAGATATTTCACATAAATTAGCAATATTTTTAATCATACTTTTTTTGTATTTTTTTATTTTTGGTTTTTGAGCAATAATATTTATGTCGATATTATTTATAAAATAACCTTTTAATTTAATTTGTTCCACAACTTGTTTGAGTAAAATAGTTGATCTAATATTTTTATATTTTTTATTCTTGTCTGAAAAAATTTGACCAATATCTCCCATCTGACAAGCGCCTAAAATAGCATCAGTTACTGAATGAAGAACAGGGTCTCCATCTGAATGCCCCAATGTCCCTATTTTAGATTTTATCGATAAACCAGCTAAATAAAGTTTTCTTTTGGGGACAAGTCGGTGCACATCAAACCCTATCCCGACACTTTGATTTGATTTATATATTCTTTTAAGATTTTCAAAATCAGATTTATCTGTAATTTTAAAATTATTTTTTTCACCATCAATAAATTTAACTTTATTTAAATCTATATATAGAGAAATATCATCATCTTTATATTTCAACGAGTTTGTCTTGTGTAAATGATAAATTTCTTTTAAATTAAAAGCTTGTGGGGTTTGAGTTAAAAATAAATTATCCCTGTTTTTTCCAATTATATATTCTTCTTTACTGGAGTCTATTATCTGTTTAATCGCATCTTGTACTTTAATTTTAGGCACTACAGCTTTTGCACTTTTCATATTTCTTAAAATTGATTTAAATAATTTAGCTGAAAAATTTGGCCTAGCTACATCATGAATTAAAACTTTTGAAATTTTTTTTTGTCCAATAAGACTCTTCAGAGCATTAAAGGTCGATTGTTGTCTGGTATTGCCGCCAACTATTAATTTAACATTCTCAAGCTTCAGCGATTTTACTCGTTTAAGGTCTTTTTTATTATAAACAAGTATTATTTTTTTTATTTGTTTAAATTTACGAGCTTTATCTACATTTATTTCTATTAATGATTTACCCCCAATTTTTTGATAAGGTTTAGGTATATTAGAATTAAACCTATAGCTTGTGCCACCTGCTAAAATGATTAAACAAAAGTTCATTATATTAAGTTATATTATATTTGTATAAATTATTAATATTTATTTAGAATGTTTAAAATTATAAAAAATTTTCATTGGATCATAATTACATCATTTCTTTGTATTTTGCTTGGAATTTTAACTTTCCTTACTTTTATTAATCAGGGCCTAATATCATTAACAGAGAAAAATTTGCAAATTTTACTTATTTTAGATGTGTTATTATTGATTATTTTTTTTACTTTAATTTTTAATAATTTATTTCGGCTTTATAAAACAAGACAACGGAACAAAACTGGATATAGAACAAATTTAAGATATATATCAATTTTCTCTCTATTTACATTTTTACCGTCTTTATTAATTGCAATATTTTCTCTTTTTTTATTCAATTTTGGTTTACAAAAATTTTTTAATGATCGAATTACGCAAGCTGTAAACAATTCATATGATGTAGCTAAAAATTATTTAGCTGAAAGTAAGCAATCAGTAGAGAAAGATATATTTCTTATGAGCGTTGGAATAAATAGGGCTTCAAATTTTTTTTATTCCAACAAGCGAAGATTTGAAAATATTATTAAATCTGAAAAAATTTTAAGAAGAGTGGATGATGTTTATTTAATTGATAGCTCAGCTAATATTTTATTTTCTGATAGCAGAACGTCAAAAAATGATTTTGTTATTCCTTCTGAAGAAAATTTCACAAAAGCTTTAGAAGGGTTACCAGTAATTATATCTAATAACTTAGAAAATAAGACCTCTGTAATTATGAAACTTAATAGTTTAATTGATACCTACCTTTATATTTCTCGAGACATAGATTTTGAAATAATAAAATACCTAAATGAAACGCAAGAGGCAGTAAATTTTTATTATTCGGTAGAGAGTAGTCAGCTCGGTATAAAAATTACTTTTGCCATTATATACATAATTGTTGTAACTTTATTATTATTTTTATCAATCGCGGTCGCTATTTCTTTTGCGACAAGGTTAACCAAACCGATAATAAATCTTATAAGCGCCTCAGAAAATATAAGTAAAGGAGAATTAAATACTAAAGTTCCAAATATAGATTCAGATGAAGAAATTAAAATTCTTAATAAAAATTTTAATAACATGATTGATAGGTTAAAAAGACAACAAGACAGGCTTTTGGCAGCAGAAAGATATTCTGCTTGGGAAAATGTAGCTAGAAAACTTGCTCATGAAATAAAGAATCCTCTTACTCCGATACAATTATCAATCGATAGATTAAAAGAGAAATATTCTAAAAATATTTTAAAAGACAAAGAGGAATTTAAAAAGTATTTGGAAACTATTAATAGACAAATAAATGATATTGAAAAATTAGTTAATGAATTTTCTAATTTTGCTCGAATGCCAAGTCCAGTTATGAAAAAATTAAACATTTTTTCAACAGTAAAAAGAGCGGTAGATTTTATTTCTATGTCCTCAAAAACAACAATTCTTTTTAATTCTTTTAATGAAAAAATATTTATAAAAGGTGATGCCGAACAACTTTATCGAGTATTTATAAATATCATTAAGAATTCCGAAGAGTCTTTTGAGGAAAAAAAAGTTAAAAAACCTGATTTTAAAGGAAAAATAAATATAGAAATTACAGAAGATAATGACTATATAAGCATCATAGTTGATGATAATGGTACAGGCATCATGAACGTTGAAAAAGTAATGACACCTTACTTTACAACAAAAAAAAAAGGAACTGGTTTAGGTTTGCCTATTGTAAGTAAAATTGTAAATGACCATTCAGGTGAAATTAATATTACTAACAAAAAAAATAAAACTGGGACAAAAATTTTAATTAATTTTCCGAAAATTTATGAAAAATGAAATTCTTGTAATTGATGACAACGCAGATATTCGTTTTTTAATTTGCAATATCTTAAAAGAGAAAGGTTTCACCATAAGATCAGCTGCAAACTATGACCAAGCTGTCATTGAAATTAACAAAAAAATTCCTGATTTGGCCATTGTAGATATAAAGTTAGACAAAGGAGATAAAGACGGGATTGAGTTGTTGAAATTGATAATGAAAATTAACAAGGCTACTCCTGTTATAATGATATCAGGACATGCAAATGTTAAATTAGCTATTGAAGCTATTAAGATTGGAGCATACGAGTTTGTAGAAAAACCTTTTTCTACCGAAAAAATTTTGAATTATGTCAATAGAGGGTTAGAAAGTTTTATACTTAAAAAAGAAAAAGAAAATTTAGAAAATAAATTATTTCATTCCTTTGAGTTTGTAGGTCAAAGCCAAGAAATAATTAAAATAAAAAAAATGATAGACAAACTATCATCAGCAGAGAGTAGAATTTTAATTACTGGTGATACTGGCACTGGAAAAGAATTAGTAGCAAGAAAAATTCACAAATATTCATCACGATCAAAAAAACCTTTTGTTGTTTTAAATGCTGCTTTGCTTCACGAAAAAAAATATGAAAAAGAATTATTTGGTGAAGAATTTTCTGATGGTAGCATCTCGCATGGAATTTTGGAAAAAGCTGATAAAGGAACATTATTGATAGATGAAGTTTCAGAAATTCCTTTAGAAACCCAAGCAAATATTTTGAGAGTATTAATTGATCAAAAATTTAAAAGAGTAGGTGGCACAAATGATATAAACGTTAATATAAGAATTATTTCCGCATCATCTAAACCTTTGAAAGAGCTCATCTCAAATGGTAAATTTAGAGAGGATTTGTATCATCGTCTTAATGTTGTTCCCATAGATATACCGCCACTAAACTCTAGAACCGAGGATATACCTTTATTAATTAATTATTTTAAAAAAAAATTATCAGAATTAAATGGTGTGCCAGAAGTAGATATAGATACAAAAAA
>MDTE01167852.1_pt1 | contig 11753 bp, 12 predicted proteins | sample 811231 | NCBI WGS metagenome assembly MDTE01 (sample SAMN05326651, study PRJNA326480) | marine metagenome | isolation source: seawater | place: Indian Ocean: Red Sea | collected 2010
ATGTCTAATTGTATATTTGTAGATGGATACTTATTCTCGTTAAATCTATGGTACATTATTGAGATTAGACCAAAATCTTCAAAATCATAATTGTTAGACGCAAATACCTTTTGTTGATCACAAACAAAAGCTATAATAAGAAATGTTATGATAAACGATTTTCTTATAATTAATTGCATTGGCAAAGATGATAAATTAGGTTTAAGAATAAATAAAGATTTTTTTATTTATGATTTTCAAGAAAAAAAAATGAATAATGAAAAGTTAGTTGAAGAAATGTTAAAGTTTACTAGTGCTCATAATGCTAAATTGGATGAAAATTTCACTGTAATAGTTAATCAAGGACCTGGGAGTTTTTCAGGAATAAGAGTTTCTTTAGCAGTAGCAAAGGGTTTAGAGATTTCAAAAAAAGTTAAATTATTTAGCTATAATAGTGATGATTTAGCTGAATTTAATCAAGAAAATATAGAAAAATTATTGAATAGAAAATTAATTGAAAAAAAATTGATAAAGCCCATCTATTTAAGTTAAATTAACTTATGAGTATAATTGAAGAAAAATGTAAACAAAAAGGTGTCAGACTAACAGATCAGAGAAAAGTGATTGCTAAAATTCTTTCTGAGTCTAAAGAGGTATATGGTTCTAAAGATCATCCAGATGTTGATGAGCTTCACAAGAGAGTTTCTGATATTGACGATAAAATAAGTATTGCGACAGTATACAGGACTGTTAAACTTTTTGAGGAAGCCGGTATTTTAGTCAAACATGATTTTAAAGCTGGAAAAGCGCGTTATGAAATAAATGACGATCATAATCACTTAATTGATATTAATAGTGGAGAGATAGTTGAGTTTGTAGATAAAGATATAGAAGAACTTCAAAAAAAAATCGCAAAAAAATTAGGATATAATCTTGTTGACCACAAATTAGAGTTATACGGATCTAAAATAAAAAAATAAATTGTCAAAAAAAATTTTTATAAAAACATTTGGATGTCAGATGAATGAGTACGATAGCAACCGTATTTATGATTTAGCTAGAAAAATTAACTATGAGAAGACAGACAACTTTTTAGAAAGTGATTGTTATGTACTCAATACCTGCCACATAAGAGAAAAGGCAACTGATAAAGTTTACCACGATGTAGGTCGTGTCAAAAAATATTTTAGAAATAAAAAAAAACCAATTGTAATTATAACAGGATGTGTTGCACAGGCCGAGGGAGAAATTATTCTTAAAAAAGAGAATTATGTAGATGCAGTTGTAGGACCACAGTCATATCACAAGTTTAATGAAACCCTTTTAAGAATAGAAAAAAAAAAAAGAAAAAATAAATTCTACTGAATTTGAGGTAGTTGATAAATTCGATAAACTAAATTTCGTAAAAAATTCAGATAACAATGTATCAGCCTTTTTAACTATACAAGAAGGCTGTGATAAATTCTGTAAATTTTGTGTTGTGCCGTACACAAGAGGTCCCGAGTTCTCAAGATCTTTTGACGATATTATAAAGGAGACAAATCAACTTGCTGATAATGGATCTAAAGAGATCATTCTTTTAGGACAAAACGTTAACGCATACAGCTATAACGGAAAAAGATTATCTAATTTAATATCTGAGATATCAAAAAATAATAAAGTTCAGCGGATAAGGTATACCACATCTCATCCAATAGATTTTTCAAGTGATTTAATACAGGAACATAAAAAAAATAAAAAACTTATGCCCTTAATTCATTTACCTGTTCAAAGTGGATCTAATGAAATTTTAAGAAAAATTAACAGAAAACATTCAATTGAAGAATATATTGATTTAGTAGATGAATTAAAAAAAAATAATTCTTTAATCAAATTTTCAAGTGATTTTATTATTGGTTATCCTGGTGAAACAGAAAAAGACTTTGAAGAAACTTTAAATTTACTGGATAAAATCAAATATATTAACACTTACTCATTTTTATACAGTTCAAGGCCTGGAACACCTTCTGCAAATTTAAAGCAAGTTGATAATCAAATTTTGAGAGAAAGACTCAAAATTTTTCAAAAAAAAGCAGAAGCTATCAAATTAACCTACAGAAGAAACTTGTTTAAAAAAAGTACTTTAGTATTATTTGAAAACCAATTAAAAGGTAGAGCAGAGTTTTTTGGAAGAGATGAATACTTTAATTCTGTTATTGTAAAGAGTAATGAAAATTTGAAAGGAAAAATTTTAAATGTTCAGATAAATGATGGAAATCATAATACATTGTTTGGAGAGGTAATTTATAAAAAAAGTAAAAATAGTTTTGCAGCATAAGCATGTCAGAAATATCTAAATTAGACCAAAGCTTAATAATAAAAAAGATCGATAAAGAAACGGTAAATCTACAAGTGACGAATAACGAAATGTTAGTCTGTATCGTAGGCCAATTTGATCAAAACCTAAAAAACCTTTCAAAATTCACAAATACTAGTGTTTTTTTTAGAGGCAATTCTATTACCTGTAAAGGTCAGACAAAAAACATTGATATATTCTGTGAAGCAATAAAATTTCTCATTAACAAGTATTTATTAACAAGTGTAATTGAAAAAGAGGATATATTACTATCGGTACAGAAAAATATGGAATTCGATGATTCTAATGTAAAAGCTTTTAACCAATTAATTAAAACACCTCGAAAATCAGTAATCGCGAGATCTGAAAAACAATCCGATTATATAAAAGTACTTAAAGAGAATGATATCATTATGTGTTTAGGTCCAGCTGGAACTGGAAAAAGCTTTCTAGCAGTTTCTGTGGCAGTAACTTTATTATTAGAAAAAAAAATTGATAGAGTGATACTTTCTAGGCCAGCTGTAGAGGCCGGTGAAAAATTGGGTTTTTTGCCTGGAGACATGAAGGAGAAAGTTGATCCTTACCTAAGACCACTTTATGATGCTTTGTATGAATTATTTGGTGCAGATAAGATAGATAAAAAAATTGAGTCTGGTGAAATAGAAATAGCGCCATTAGCATTTATGAGAGGTAGAACTTTAAAAAATTGCTTTGCGATATTAGACGAAGCACAAAATGCTACAGAAACACAAATAAAAATGTTTTTAACAAGAATTGGTGAAAACTCCAAACTTGTAGTAAACGGTGACCCTTCTCAAATTGACTTAATAAATAAATCTCAATCAGGTCTTATTAAATCTAAAAATTTGTTAAAAGAGATAAAAGAAATAAAAATAATCGAATTTGACCACAAGGATGTTATTAGACATCCTCTAGTTTCAAAAATAATTAGGGCTTATCAAAAAAAAAAGCACTGATGATAAATATTAATGTAATTTCAGAAAATATTGGCTGGAAAAGATATTTTAAAGACCCAAATACTTATTTTAAAAAGAAACTAAAAAAATTTAACAAAAAAATTAAAATTTTTCAAAAAAAAAAATTTGTTTGCACAATATTGTTAACAGACGATAAACACATTAAAAAATTAAACAAAAAATTTAGGAATAAAAATAAATCGACAGACGTGCTATCTTTTCCATTTTATGAAAAAAAAGAATTTATAGAGAAAATAAATACTGAAAATGAAGTATATTTGGGAGACATAATTATTAATCTTTCAAAAATTAAAAGCAGAGATTTAAAAAAATTTCAAAAAGAATTTAACATACTTTGGATACATGGTTTAGTTCACCTTTTAGGTTATGACCATAAAAGTGAAAGTGATTTTCTCAAAATGACTAAAATTGAAAAAGAATTTCTCTCACACATAATTTAAATGAACGTGAACTTTTTTAACAATCGTATTTTAATATTGTATATTTTTCCATCATCACTTGGAATTTTATCTGTTTTTTCTTTTCAGCCTTTTAATTTTTCAATTGTAAATTTTTTTATTTTGCCAAGTATTTTTTATTTAATAATTTTTATAAAAAAAAAATCAAAAAGTCTTTATAGAAAAAAACCTTTTAAAAAAAATCTTTTTATTTTTTCTACTGTCTTTGGATTTACATTTTACTTCAGCGGAGTGCACTGGATAACAAATTCTTTAACTTTTGATGAAACTTTAAATTTCTTAATTCCTTTTGGCCTTATATTAATACCTTTATTTCTTAGTCTTTTTTTTTCTATACCGATTATACTTTGTGGACCGTATTTAAACTTTAATTTTTCATCCATATTATTATTTTCTGGCAGTTTTGCTTTTTCTGACTATTTAAGATCCAAAATTTTAACTGGTTTTCCCTGGAATCTCTGGGCTTACAGCTTTTCCTGGGCAACAGAAATATTGCAAATTTTAAATTTGTTAGGTTTGTTTGCTTTTAATCTAATATTAATTACTCTTTTTTCTTTACCAGCTATTTTATTTTTCAAAGTAAATATTTCAAAAAAAATTGTGTCGCTTGTTTCAATTTTGTTATTTTTTTTTATTTTCTACATTTACGGAAATTTTACTCTAAATCAAAATGAAAAAAAATTAGAGACAGAAACAGATAAATTTAATATAAAAGTAATATCCCCAAATTTTGAACTTAAATACGGTTTGACAGATAAAGAAATTGAGAGGAGATTAGATCAACTAATTAGGATCAGTCAACCATCACAAAATACGAAAACTCTTTTTGTTTGGCCAGAGGGTGCAATTAGCGGAAAAAGTTACATACAAATTTTAAAATTTAAAAAAAAATTTTCAGAAAATTTTAGTCAAAATCATTATATTTTATTTGGCATTAATACTTTCGATAAAAAAAAGAATGGTTATTACAATAGTATGATAATCATAAATAACAATATGGATATTTTACAGGAGTATAAAAAACAAAAACTTGTTCCATTTGGAGAATTTTTGCCTTTTGAAAAACTTCTTAGCAAAATAGGACTTAAAAAAATTACAGAGGGGTACGGTTCGTTTTTGAAAGGAGCAGAAAGTAAAAATCTAAAATTAGATGCATTAAATATTCTCCCACTTATTTGTTATGAGGTTATTTTTACTAGCTTTATTCAAAAATCAAATCATGACACAAATTTGATAATTAATATTTCAGAAGATGGCTGGTTTGGAAAATCAATTGGTCCAGATCAACACTTTGCAAAAGCTATTTTTAGAGCAATTGAACATAATACTTTTTTGATTAGATCAGCAAACAAAGGAACTAGTGCCATTATTAATAATAGAGGTCAGGTAATTAAAAAACTTGGCGATAAAGAAATAGGTAATATTGAATTAGTAGTACCACTTATTGAAGGTTCTAGCAGAAATAAAAATGATTTGATCTTTTACATTCTTTTGATTACATATGTTTTTATCTTTAATTTTTACAGAAAAAATAATGTCTAAAAATAATTATTTATTCACAAGCGAGTCTGTTTCAGAAGGTCATCCAGATAAAGTCTGTGATAGAATATCTGATATGGTTGTGGATACTTTTTTAAAAAAAGATCCAGTGTCTAGAGTGGCTTGTGAAACACTAGCCACAACTAACAAAGTGGTTTTAGCTGGAGAAACAAGAGGGCCTAAAATTGACAAAGAGGATATAATCAACAAGGTAAGAAATTGCATAAAAGACATAGGTTACGACCAAAAGGGATTCAGTTGGAAAGATGCAAATATTGAAACACATTTGCATGAACAATCTTCTGATATTGCAATGGGTGTTGACTCTAAAGATAATAAAGACGAGGGAGCTGGCGATCAAGGGATTATGTTTGGTTATGCATGTAAAGAAACAGATGAACTTATGCCAGCACCAATACATTTTTCGCATAAAATTTTAAGGTTAATGGCTGAGGATAGAAAAAAAGGAACTTTACAAGGAATTGAACCTGACTCAAAAAGTCAAGTAACAATGTTATATGAACAAGAAAAACCAGTAAAAGTAACTTCTGTGGTAATTTCTACTCAACATTCAAAAGATTTAAACCAAGATAATGTACGTGATTTAATAATTCCTTATATTAAAAAAGCAATACCTGAAAGTTATTTAAAAGATTTGAGTCAGAAAGAGATTTATATAAATCCTACTGGCCAATTTATTATTGGCGGCCCGGATGGAGATACAGGCCTAACAGGAAGAAAAATAATAGTAGATACTTATGGCGGGGCTGCACCTCACGGTGGTGGAGCTTTTTCTGGAAAAGACCCAACAAAAGTTGATAGGTCTGCTGCTTATGCTTCAAGATATTTAGCAAAAAATATTGTGTCGGCTGGAGTTTCCGATAAATGTTTAATTCAACTCGCATACGCAATTGGTGTATCAAAGCCTTTATCAATTTTCATAAAATTGTCCGATAATGATAAAGATAAAGTAGAAATAGTTAAAAAGATTGTTAATACAAATTTTGACTTATCTCCAAGAGGTATAAGAAAAATGCTCAACCTAAATAACCCAATTTACGAAATTACCTCAGCTTACGGGCACTTTGGCAGGAAACCCACAAATAAAGGTGAGTTTTCTTGGGAAAAAACAGACAAAGTTGATTTATTTAGATTGTAATCTTGAAAAAACCATAATTTTATTTTAAAAGAAAATTAAATTTTTGGTAATTCTAAATGGGCACTAGCCCATTTTTTTTTAGGAGCAAACAAAATGCTGAATAGAGGATTAGATAAATTAGAACTTTTACGAATAGTGGAAGCAGTAGCAAATGAGAAATCAATCGATAAAGAGCTTGTAATAGGCTCAATGGAAAGCGCTATTCAAAAAGCAGCTTTAACCAAATTTGGAAACGATAATAATATTGAAGTGGCTATTGATCGAGAAACTGGAGAAATAAAAATACAAAAAGTTTTAAGTATCGTAGACACTATTGAGGATCCTGCGAGAGAAATTACTCTAGATGACGCAAAAAAAATTGACACAAAAAATAAAAATCTAAAAGTAGGTGAAAAAATATTTGAAGATCTTCCCCAAATAGATTTTGGTAGAATTGCTGCCCAAAGTGCTAAACAAGTAATTAGTAGCAGAGTAAGAGAAGCTGAAAAAAATAGACAGTATGAGGACTTTATAGATAAGCAATCACAGATATTAAGTGGTATTATTAAGAGATTAGAGTATGGAAATGTAATTGTCGATTTAGGTAAAGCAGAGGGCGTTATAAAAAAAGATGAGTTAATTCCAAGAGAAATTTTAAAAACTGGAGATAGAGTGAAAGCTTACTGCTATGAGGTTAAAAAAGAGTTAAAAGGTCATCAAATATTTTTATCTAGAGCCCATCCACAATTTTTAGCTAAACTTTTTTTTCAAGAGGTGCCTGAAATTTATGAGGGTACAATTGAAATAAAATCTGTTGCAAGAGATCCTGGAAGTCGGGCTAAAATATGTGTTCATTCAAAAGACTCATCTATTGATCCTGTAGGGGCTTGTGTTGGTATGAGAGGAAGTAGAGTTCAAACAATAGTGAATGAATTACATGGTGAAAAAATTGATATTATAAAATGGACTGAGGACTTACCTACTTTAATTTCAGAGTCTTTGTCCCCAGCAGAAATTCAAAGAGTTTTGATCGATCAAGAAAACAAAAGAATAGATATAATATTAACAGAAGAAAATTTGAGTAAAGCAATTGGCCGAAGAGGGCAAAATGTAAGATTAGCATCAAAATTGACAAATTTCGAGATTGATATTTTAACAGATAAAGAAGACTCTGAGCGTAGACAAGCAGAATTCAAAGAGAGAACAGAAACTTTAATTAAAAATTTAGAAGTTGATGAAACTCTTGGGCAGCTTCTAGTTTCAGAGGGGTTTAATTCGATAGATGAAATAGCTCAATCAAAACCAGAAACAATATCTAAAATTGATGCTATTGATGAAGAAACCGCAAAAGAATTAATTAATCGGTCAAAAGAGACTTTGCAAAAAGAAAAAGAAGCAATAGCTCTAAAACTAAAAGAACTTGGTGTAGAGGATCAATTAATTAATCTAAAGGGTATGACTCAAGGGATGTTAGTAATTTTAGGTCAAAAAAATATAAAAAAGATTAATGACTTTGCTGATTTGTCCTCAGACGAACTAATAGGTGGGTTTGATGAACTAAAAGGAAAGAAAATTAGAATTGAGGGATATCTAGAAGAATTTTCACTTTCGAGAAAAGAGGCCGACGATCTGATAATGGCCGCTAGAGAAATTGTTTACAAATAATGCTATGGAAAAAGATAAGAAAAAAACACTTACAATCTCAAGCAACTTAAAGAAAAAAATTGATACCAGAGCTATTACATCAATTGGAAAAAAATCTTATTCTGTAGAAAAAAAGAAATCGTTCAAATCAAATAAAGTCTTTAATAAACCAAACACACCAGATCAAAATTTAAAAGTAGATCACAATGCAAAGAAAAAAAATTTTGCTAGAAAATTTGTTGAGCAACAAGCTACTAAAGATTTCATCAAAAAAGATAACAAGCCAGCAGGAAAAAGTAAGCTCAAGCTAAAGGGCCCAGTTGATAAGAGAGATTTTAAATTAACAGTTTCAAGAGCTCTAAATGTTGAAGAAATCGAGATAAAACAGAGAAGTCTTGCATCAGTTAAAAGAGCTAGATTAAAAGAAAGAAAAATTAAACCAGATGTAGAAGAGAAAAAAGAATTTAAAAAAGTTATTAAAGAAGTAAAAATTCCAGAACAAATTACAATCCAAGAACTCTCTAATAGAATGGCTGAAAAATCAAGTGAAATAATTAAATTTTTATTTAATATGAAAGTTGTGGCGACCATAAATCACAATATTGATAAAGATACAGCAGAATACATTGTAAAAGAGTTTGGGCATAAACCTATTTTGGAGGAAGAACCAAATATTCAATCTGAGAAAAAAACTAAAAAAATGGAAGGTGAAATAAAATCTCGACCTCCTGTTGTGACTATTATGGGGCATGTTGATCATGGAAAAACCTCTCTGCTAGACTCATTAAGAGATACAAATGTTGTTTCAGGTGAACATGGGGGAATAACTCAGCATATAGGAGCTTACCAAGTTAAAACAACAGATAAAAAACTAATTACTTTTATAGATACCCCAGGACATGCTGCATTTACAGAAATGAGAGCTAGAGGTTCTAAAATAACTGATATTGTTGTGTTGGTTGTAGCAGCAGATGACGGGATTAAGCCACAAACTGTTGAAGCCATAAAACACGCGAAAGCGGCTAAAGTTCCAATCATTGTTGCAATAAACAAATGTGATTTACCAGAGAAAAATATTAGTAAAATTAAAAATGAGATGATGCAGTATGAATTAATTTCAGAGGATTTAAGTGGAGACACTTTATTTGTAGAAGTTTCAGCAACTAAAAAAATTAATCTAGATAAACTTAAAGAAAGCATATTACTTCAGGCAGAAATTTTAGAATTAAAAGCCTCATACACTGATCAAGCAAGAGGTGTAGTAATTGAATCAAAGATAGATAAAGGAAAAGGGCCGGTTTCTACAATTCTTATAAGTAGTGGGAAATTAAGGAGGGGAGATTTTTTTATTTGTGGTGATACATGGGGAAAAGTTAGAGCAATGATAGATTATAATGGGCTTACGGTCAATGAAGCGCTACCGTCAATGCCAGTAGAAATTTTAGGTATGAATAGTTCCGCTTACGCAGGAGCTGAGTTTTTGGTAACTGAAAGTGAGGAAGAGGCAAAAGAAACGGCAGAATTTAGAAAAAATGACTCTGCAAAAAATAAACTTACTACAAAAGACAAAACAACATTATTTGGGAATACCAAAAGTAAAGATGAACTAAATATTATAATAAAGTCAGATGTACAAGGCTCAAGTGAAGCTTTAAAAATGTCAATTAATAAAATTAAACATAATGAGGTCGAGGCTAAAATTATATTATCAGACATCGGGATGATAAATGAGACAGACGTATCTTTAGCAAAAGCATCTAATGCTTTATTGATAGGATTTAATGTTAAACCAAATAGAGAAGCTAAAAAATTAGCGGAAGAACAGAAGATTGATATAAAGTATTTTAATATAATTTATGAAGCTCTAGATTTTGTTGAAAAGTCTTTATCAGGGTTATTAGAACCAGATATAAAAGAAACTGTGCTGGGGAGTGCAGAAATCCAAAAAATATTTAAAGTATCAAGTGCTGGTAAAATTGCCGGTTCTAAAGTTATTGATGGTGAAATACGAAGTAAATCAAAAGCCAGAATTATTAGAGATGGAGTAGTAGTGCACAGTGGTGAAATACTTTCTATTTTTAGAGAAAAAAATCAAGTTAAAGAAGTTGGTACAGGCCTAGAATGCGGAATAAGCATCAAAGATTTTATAGATTTTAAGGAAAAAGATGTGATCGAGTCATATGTTTCTGAGGAAATACAAAGGTCATTATAATGGTTAATCAAGAGTCGCAAAAAACTTTTAGTCAAAGGCAGTTAAGGGTTGGAGAGCTAGTCAAACAAAATTTAGGGGAACTATTAATAAGAAATGAAGCCAAAATACCTTTAATAAATTCAAAATTAGTTACAGTGACTGAAGTAAGAATGACACCAGATCTCAAAACAGCAAGAGTTTATGTGATTCCACTTGGCGGTATAGACACCAAGGAAACTGTAAAAATCTTGACTGAATACTCGCATCTTGTTAGAAAAGCCCTGTCTAAAAGGCTAGATATAAAGTTTCTTCCTAAACTTACATTTGTTGAAGATAACTCGTTCGAATATGCTGAAAAGATAGAAAAATTAATTAAGAAAAATAAAGAAAATGACAAAGAAAAAAAAAGATACTATTAAGTCATTAGCTATTCACGCTAAAGATGTTGGTTCGACTGAAATACAAATTGGTTTGTTAACAGATAAAATTACTAAATTGTCGGATCATTTTAAAAAATTTAAGAAAGATAAACATTCAACTTTAGGTTTGACAAAATCAGTAAATAAAAGAAAAAAACTTCTTGCTTACCTGAAAAAGAAAAATTCTGAGTCCTACCAAAAAGTTATAAAACAATTAAATATAAGGAAATAATGTTCAAAATAAATAAGGAAGAATTAAAGGTTAATGGTAAAAAATTAACTTTGGAAACTGGAAAAGTCGCACGACAAGCTGATGGAGCAATAATTGCTACATTAGGTGAAACCGTTGTAATAGCGACTGCTGTTGGAGCAAAAAAAGTTGTAGAGGGCCAAGATTATTTTCCGTTGTCTGTAAACTATCAGGAAAAATATTATGCGGCTGGTAAAATACCAGGGGGTTATTTTAAAAGAGAAGCAAGACCTACAGAGGCCGAAACATTAATTTCTAGATTAATAGATAGACCAATAAGACCATTATTTCCATCTGGTTTTATGAATGAGGTACAAGTGCTTCCTACAGTCTTATCTTACGATAGCGAAAATCAACCAGACATATTATCAATAATAGCTTCTTCAGCTGCTTTAGCTATATCAGGTCTTCCATTCATGGGGCCGATTGCAGCAAGTAGAGTTGGATACAAAGATGGAAAGTATTTATTAAATCCGTCAGTGGATCAACTTAAAGACTCTGAATTAGATTTAGTAGTTGCTGGAACTAAGGATGCAGTTTTGATGGTTGAATCAGAAACATCCGGATTATCTGAAAAAGTGATGCTAGATGCAGTAAAATTTGGACATGAAAATTTTGTACCAATAATTGATGCTATCGAAAAATTAGCTAAAAAAGTTGGAAAACCTAAATGGGAGGTCGAAGAAGTCGATCACTCTGAAATAAAAAAAAAAATTTCTGCGAAATTTGAAGGTGCGCTAAGAAGTGCATTTAAAGAAATTGACAAGAAAAAAAGATCTACAGCTATTTCTGAAATAGAGAG
>MDTE01153056.1_pt1 | contig 11752 bp, 12 predicted proteins | sample 811231 | NCBI WGS metagenome assembly MDTE01 (sample SAMN05326651, study PRJNA326480) | marine metagenome | isolation source: seawater | place: Indian Ocean: Red Sea | collected 2010
CACCTTTCCCCTTTCTTGGAGGCCCTCTTCTTTTGTTCTTTCGTGCGGGCCCACCTTTCCCCTTTCTTGGAGGTCCTCTTCTTTTTCCCCTTCTTGAATTCCCCTTCCCTCTCCGGCGTCTTGATCCGCCGTTTCTGTTTGAATTTCTTTTCTTGTTAAGCTCTCCTGGTTCAAAATCAAGTTGGGGCAAAGACCTCATGTCAGGAGATTTAAAATGATAATCAATACCCACTTCTGTTTGTATTTTTCCATATAATTTTTGTTGAGATTTTTGGGCCAATGAGATTACAAGTCCTTCTGAACCCGCCCTAGCAGTCCGCCCACTACGGTGTTTGTAAGCTTTCCCATCTTCAGGAGGGTCGTAATGAATGATGCAATTCACACCCTCGATATCTATCCCTCTAGCAGCAACGTCAGTGCAAATTAATGCTATGGATTTTCCAGTACTGAACTCTTTCATGGACCGATCACGTTGCCCTTGCTTTAACCCACCGTGCAAAACAGAGTTACTTATTCCTGCTTCATACATTTTTTTCCCAAGCCTATCTACGCCCCTCCTAGTCCTGCAAAAAATCATAGATCTGCCACACTTATTTATGACTTCTACTGCAATGGTTGCCTTTCCATGATTCTTCACGGTCCAGAACATGTGTTGCATGTTTTCGATGCTTATGTCTTCAGGACCAACTCGAATATTAATTGGATTTTTTTGATACAATCTAACTATCTCTGATACTTCATTATCTAGCGTCGCACTGAACAGAATTGTTTGACACTTCTTAGGACATTTATCTAGGATACTCCGAACTGGCTTTATGAATCCCATATCTGCCATACGGTCTGCCTCGTCAACGACAACGACATCTATATTTTCAAGAGAAAGAGAACCTCTATCGAGTAAATCAAGAAGGCGACCAGGGCATGCTACCACGATGTCGACTCCACTTTTCAATCTTCGAAGTTGGGGTTGGTATGATGTACCTCCATATATGGCAACTATGTCTCGATCAATAGATTTTGCCAAAGGATTAAGGACGTTTTGGATCTGCTCTGCCAATTCTCTTGTGGGTGTTAAGATCAAAGATGTTGGGAGTTTGGATTTGGCCTTTTTCGAACGTTCTAAGAGCGGAATCCCAAACGCAAGAGTTTTTCCAGATCCTGTTGGTGCCCTACAACAAATATCTTTACCCAATATCGTTTCTGGAATTGTTTCCAATTGAACTTCAAATGGTTTTGTCAAACCTTTTTTCTTGAGGGCCTGCACCAAGTTGGGAGAAATATCGAAATCAGAAAAACCAGCCACTATACTATGTTCTGGGGGTCTCTATGTATTTATCCCTGCCTCGTACAATTGCCATGGACTTTCGCCAATTCTTTAACATTTCTTCTCGTCACCTTTATAGTGAAACCCTACGAATGCTCTCTCACTATATCTCGCTCCCATGAACAAACTCATTGACTTAGCAGACAACAGTACTGTGTACGATGTTGCCCAGGTTTCTCCCTTGTCACTTGCAGTTCAATTAAGCAAACGAGTTTCTAATCGGGTCTATTTAAAACGTGAGGATGAGCAAATTATCTACTCGTTTAAGCTCAGGGGGGCTTACCAAAAAATAAGTTCCCTTAGCGACGCTCAGAAAAGTAAAGGGGTAATTGCATCTTCTGCTGGAAATCATGCCCAGGGTGTGGCTCTCGCTGCGAACAGGTTAAAAATAAAAGCACTCATAGTAATGCCAATCAGCACGCCGAAGATTAAAGTGCAGGCAGTTCAACAGCTGGGGGCTGAGGTAATTCTACATGGTGATGTTTACGACGATGCGTTTAATCACGCTAGACAACTTGAATCTGAAAAAGGTTTGACATTTATCAGCCCTTATGATGACTTCGATGTTATTGCAGGACAGGCAACAGTGGCAAAAGAAATTCTATCCCAGCTCAAGGAGATCGATTTGGTATTCATACCAGTTGGTGGTGGTGGTTTAATCTCTGGAATGGCAAGCTATATTAAACACTACTCTCCCCACATCAAGGTCATAGGAGTTGAGCCATTTGATACGCCAACACTATTCAGATCTCTTGAAGAAAACAAACGAGTGAATCTGGACGATGTTGGTAGATTTGCAGAAGGCGTTGCCGTTAAGCAGATTGGCAAATTGCCATTTGAGATCGCAAAGGAAACTGTTGATGATGTCGTTTTGGTAAGCAATGACGAGATGTGTGCAGCAATAAAAGATATCTATGAAGATGTGCGATCGATATCCGAGCCCGCCGGGGCACTTGCAACCGCAGGTGTTAAAAAATACATTGCTGAAAATGATCTTAGAGACAAAAACATTGTCTCCGTATTATCTGGCTCAAATGTCAACTTCGACCGACTTAGATATATTGCCGAACGAGCCGACATAGGCGAAATTAATGAGGCCATCTTTGCAGTAACAATTCCGGAGGCACCGGGCAGTCTTTTAAGATTCTGTGAGCTACTAGGTAATCATTCAGTAACCGAATTTAACTATCGATACTCGGAAAAGAAAGACGCCCACATATTTGTCGGCATTCAACTTTCAAATGGTGAATCTGAAAAACAAAAACTAATTACTAAACTGAGAAAATCCTTCGAGGTCATTGATATGAGTGATAATTCGATAGCAAAGACCCATGTCCGGTATATGGTTGGCGGCCATGCAAACGCTGAGAACGAGATTATTTATCATTTTGAGTTCCCCGAAAGACCTGGGGCACTTTTGAATTTCCTGAAAAAAATGAAACCAAGGTGGAACATTTCACTCTTTCACTATCGCAACCATGGCGCCGATTTTGGAAGGGTTTTAATTGGCCTTCAGGTCGATGATATCTCTGAATTAGAAACTCGATTTGATGGGCTTGGGTATTCTTACAAAAATGAAACTGACAATATGGCTTATCAGTATTTCCTTTAACCTTTCTCAACATCTTCCTTTTAATACTTCCTCTTTAGGGAAATTCTTATTATCCCTTAAACAAAAATAACTGATGGTCTACTATGACACATATTATCAACCGACGAACTATGCTCAAAGGCATGGGAGCAGTCGGACTCACAACCCTTGCTGGGTGTGCTGGCCTCCCCGGAGGGGCGCCCCAAGGACGAGATATTAAATTAGGACTTCTAATGGGAGTCACCGGTGGCCTTGCAGCACTAGGGCCTCCTATCGTACAGGGCGCAGAACTCGCAGTAAAACACGTAAATGATGCTGGAAATGGCTTCTCAGTGACCACTCAATTTGAAGACACTGGAACCGACCCAACTCAAGGTGTAAGTGGAGCAGAAGCTTTAGTCAATGCTGGTTACCCTATGATTTGTGGGGCTCTTTCTTCTAGTGTTACTATTGCAGCAGCAGAAACCGTATGTATCCCCAACGGGGTAGCTGTATGTTCTGCAGCAAGCACTTCTCCCGCCATCTCAACGATGGCTGACAACGATTTGGTCTTTAGGACTCCCCCAACCGACGCACTCCAATCACTCGTATTGGCAGATGTGATCAAAGACACTTTGGGACATTCGACAGCATCCACATTATTCCTCAACAATGATTATGGCTCTCTACTCAGTGATGGGTTTGTAGCCGCATTCGAAGGAAACGGTGGAACTGTCCAAGAGCAAGTCTCTTTCGAGAAACAGCAACCATCATATGTTGCACAATTGCAAAAAGCACTAGCAGGAAATCCAGATGCTCTCTTGATCATCGGATACCCCGAGAGCGGTGTACAGATACTCCGTGACTTCTACGCTGATCACGATTCTAGTGTAGATATTCTGGTCACAGATGGTCTATATGACCAAGATCTTCCTGGAAAAGTTGGCAACGATCTAGCGAATGTTACTGGCACTTCTCCAAAACCAGCAGGACCCGGAAAAGAATTCTTTGACACCGAGTTCGAAGCTGCATTTGGAGCAAAACCATCTGTCAGCTATTGTGGATATGCATACGATGCAGCAGCAGTACTCATCTTGGCCAACGCAGCAGCTGGTTCAAATGATGGCGCTGCCATCGCCGCACAAATGAGAAAAATAGCCAACCCTGGTGGTGAAGTTGTGACTCCTCAAAACTTAGCCGAGGGTGTCGTAATGGCAGCTTCAGGCAAAGACATCGACTACCAAGGCGCCTCCAGTGCAGTCGACTTTGATGACAATGGTGATCTCGGAGCTGCATCCTATGAATACTTCAAATGGGGCAGCAGTGGAATCGAAACCATCGAAACCATCGACTACAGCGGATAATCCGCTTATTTTTTCTTTCTCGTTTTTTTATCCCCCAAGAAATTCTTTTCTAACATGCTCATCATTGAGCAGTGCCTTTCCGGTATCTGCAAATCTATCTTTCCCTTGAACTAATACATATCCACGATCACATCGACGAAGGGCTTCTTTCGCATTTTGTTCAACCATCAAAATAGCAGTCCCACTTTCTCTAATTTGATCAACATACTCAAAATTTTCTTCCACCAGATCCGGAGCCAAACCCGCACTAGGCTCATCTAACATCAATAATTTTGGATTCAATACCAAAGCCCTGGCCATCGCAACCATTTGCTGCTGTCCCCCTGATAATGTAGATGTTTTATCATTCTGTTTTGCTTGTAATATTGGAAATTGATCAAACAATTCTTGTATTCGTTCTTCTCTTCCATTTTTCATAATATATCCTCCAAGCTCTAGATTTTCTCTCACGGTAAGATTTGGAAATACATTTTCATTTTGAGGAACATAGCTTATTCCCAATTTTATTATTTCTTCAGTGGGAGACTCACTGATATCCGAACCTTCGTACATAATTTTGCCATCTATATATTTGGTTAATCCAAATATCGATTTCATCACTGTTGATTTCCCCGCCCCATTAGGGCCAACTATTGCAACATATTCTCCCTCTTCAACTACTATATTCACCTTTTCTAAAATACGGAGATCTCCATATCCTGCAATTAAATTTTTTACATTTAATAGTGCCATTATGAACCACCTAGATATGCATCTATGACTCTTTCATTAGTCGAAATTTCGGATGGTGTTCCTTCCAACATCACTTCTCCATTATGCATCACGATAATTGGATCGCAATGATTCATCACCACATCCATATCGTGTTCCACTAAAAGGAATGTATATCCATTTTTACTCAGTTTTTTTATTAGTGTTATGATTTGCTTCTTCAAAGTAGGATTTACCCCTGCCATCGGTTCATCTAGTAATATCATTGATGGATCCATCATCATCACTCTAGCCATCTCTAATAATTTCCGTTGCCCTCCTGACAAATTCCCTGCATATTCATTGGCCAGTTTATCTAGATGAAATGTATCTAAAGTTTCCCAGGCTTTCTCTAATAGTTCTTCCTCTTGATCTTTCACTTTCCTTCTCAATTTGCTTAATAACACATTCGACAATTGCTGGCCAATTTGGTTTTTTGGAGCCAGCATAACATTTTCCATCACTGTCATATCCTTGAGTTCTCGTGTTATTTGAAACGTACGAACTAGGCCTATATTTGCAATTTGATATGGTTTTTTTCCTGTTATGTCCTCTCCATTAAATTTAATCACTCCTGTGTCTGGATTGGTAATCCCTGTTATCAGATCGAATGTTGTAGATTTTCCCGCCCCGTTAGGGCCTATCAACCCTGTAATTGACCCTTCTTCAACGGAAAAGCTCACACCGTCTACTGCAGAAAGTCCTCCAAACCTTTTGCCAATTTTCTCCACTTTTAATGGGTATTTTTTTGCGGAATTCTTCCCCCCCTTCTGTTTCTTTTTAGCTCCAGAACTACTCATGTCTCTTCCCCCTTTTTACTTCTGCTCCTGGGCGTCTAGATATGTCAATACTAGCTGCTAGTTCCTTCCTGTATCCTAACAACCCCTCTGGTCTGTTCTGTATTATATAAACTAAAACCAATCCTAAAAACACTACTCTCAAAGACGATATATTTGCTAAAGAATATGCCACAAAGGGTCCTAAATCAAACGAAGAAATTGGGATAATTGCTTCTATAATTGAGTTTGGAGCTTTATCAAACTTGAATACATGCATGATCACTCGGCGGATGAAATTTGGCCCCTCGAAAAGTAAACTAGCAAACACAACTCCTCCTATGATACTGCCCGTATTCGAACCAGAACCTCCTATTATCAACGCAATAAAAATATAAAATGTCAGTATGGGTTGAAATGTAGTCGGATTTGTGTATCCATAACTCCCCTGCCAAAGAATTCCTGCTAAGCCCATCAAACCGCATCCTATGGCAAACACTTTCATCTTGTATATATCTGTATTTTTCCCCAATGCATTCGCAACAATCTCATCTTCCCGAATGGCCTTTAAAACTCTACCAAACGGAGAATTTCCTATTCGGTATATTATCAAATAAAATAGACCTACAACGAATATCAACACAATAGCATACGTCCACGAAACTACTACTGAAGATTGAACTTGAATAATCTCAAAAAATCCGAAAACATATTGTCCAAAAACGGTCTTCCCAAGCCCAAGATTACTTGGGTCTGTGTAGTATAAATTTCTAATTGGGTTCATTGGCAAATGAATCCCCCGTCCTGCCCCTGTTCCCATTTCAACCCCTGCTATTGAGAACGTTTTAAATGTCAGAGCATTCGCAGCATATCTTATAATTTCTGCAAATCCAATAGTAACAATCGCTAGATAATCTGCTTTTAATTTTAGCGTGGGAATTGATATAAGCAATCCTAGTAAACTTGCCACTAAGACCCCTCCAATAATCCCAATTGGAATTGGCAGTCCCAACCCTGGAATTATCCCATTGGGGTCTCCCGTTATTATTGCCATTGTGTACACTCCACTTAACATGAATCCTGCAACACCAATATTAAACATACCTGCATATCCCCACTGGAGATTCAGTGCAAGTACTACCATCGCATACACTGCAGATAAAAACATTATTCTTTGTATCGTATTGACAGTACCATTGAAATCCAATCCCAAAATCATTGCTACTATTATGAACAAAAGTGAAATTCCAACAAATGTACTTGCTACTATCCTGGCATCACTTTTCAGCAACATTTCTATATCAAATTTCATGCTGTCGTAACTCCTTTGAACAATCCTTCTGGTTTGTACAATAGAACTAGTACCATTACACTAAAAACAGCTACATTGGCCAAATCAGCGGGTATCCAAATCAACGATACCGTACTTGTAAACCCAATAACTATCCCTCCCGCTATAGCTCCATATACCGATCCGATACCCCCTATTATGACTGCCGCAAAAATAAGCAACAAGAGTATCCACCCAAACTGAAATGAGATCGTTCCCCTTTCTAGCGTTATAAGGAATCCTGCTGCACCTGTCAATGCACCCCCGATGATCCACGTAGCCCGGACAACTTTTTCTGTTGGTATCCCTGTGATAAGTGCCAAATCTCTATTGTCTGCCATTGCCCTCATGGCCTTTCCAAGCGTACTATATTGCAAGAACATATGCACACAAACCATCAGTACAACTGCTACTAGAACCAATGTTATTTCGCCCAAATCTATCTGAACAGACCCTGTGCCAACCGGAACTGAATATGACGCTGTGAGACTAGCTGCCGTCAAACCCCGATTTTGCGTTTTAAATATGAATGCCAATCCATAACGCAGTGCAAGAGAAACACCAATACTTGCAATCAGCAGTGCAATACCATCGTTATGGTGCCTCATTGGACGAAAAACAAAACGATCAATAAGTAGAGTTAACAAAACCGTCCCTATAATTGCGACCACTAAACCAAATAATATTGCTATTGGGGTTGTGGAGACACTTATACCCAACTCGGTTACATTTATCGGATTTCCAGCACCTACTAGTAGTAAATTTTTCATGTCGAACCTGCCCACTCCCATCACTGCAAAAACAGCAACCCATCCCGAAAACCCTCCTGCAGTAATCATATCTCCGTGAGCAAAATTTGCGAATTTAAGTATACTGTATGTCAAAGACAACCCCACTCCTGCAAGTCCTATTGCTAGCCCAATTACCAACCCATCCCATAGATATGTGGCTACAATTTGCGACCTAGTTTCTCCCGTTATCAATTTAAAAATAAGATCTAACAAAAGTATGGCTAAACCAAAAAGTACAAGTGCGGTACCCCTATCATTTTGGACTTTCTCTCTCAGTGTATTATAATATCCTACCATTCTTGAAGCTATGCGCAATATAAGGACGTGGCACTTAATAAAGGCGAGTGAACTCAAAACTAATACAGAAAAACCTTTCAATGATCCTATCTGACTCTCTATATCTATGATTGAGACCCTTGATCATCTAGATCCTGGAGGGAAGCTCATCGGAGTCCGCGTCGACATCAATAGCCCTCTTTTAGACGGCGAACTATCAGATGACACCCGAATAAGGTCCCACATCCCGACACTTTCTGAATTAACATCCTCTGGAGCCCGAGTTGTATTACTCGCCCACCAAGGCCGACCTGGTCAGGATTCTTGTATTTCCTTACTTCCACATTCCGTTCGATTAGCAGATCTACTTGACCTACCTGTCCACCATGTTGAAAGTACTTACTCAAAAAAAGCTATAGGTGAGATCAAAAACCTCTCTCGTGGGGAAATTTTAGTTCTAGAAAATGTACGATTTTGTAAAGAAGAATACGTAGAAATGGAACCTGAAGAAGCTGCAAAAACCAAATTAGTTTCTGCCCTTTCGCCCCATTTTGATGCGTATGTAAACGACGCATTTGGAACTTCTCATAGATCCCATCCTTCTCTGGTGGGATTTCCTTACCTCTTACCTAGTTATGCTGGCAGATTATTGGAAAATGAATTAAAAGTTCTTGGCACTATCGATGAACTACCCCGACCAAGGGTCTATTTTTTAGCAGGGAAAAAAACAATTGATTCTCTAGCTGTGGCAGAATCTGTTCTTAGAAATAACATTGCAGATGAAGTTCTTGCAGCTGGCCTTTTTGGGAATTTCCTTTTACATTGCACTGGGGTCGACCTGGGCAATCCTAGCATGGACATACTACGAGAAAACGGCATCCTACACTATTCAGATAGGGCCAAGTCTCTGCTCAATGACCACGGCGATAAAATCAAACTCCCTGTAGATGTCGCGGTAGATTCTAGCGGAAGGCAAGAACTACCCCTCTCCGACCTCCCTGCCAATGGCCCCATATTCGACATAGGGTCTCAAACTATCAGTGACTTTGGCTCTTCTCTAGAATCTGCATCTACAACCATTTTGAATGGTCCTGCAGGATTAGCAGAAGTTTCTCACTTCTCTCAAGGAACAATTTATACATACGATGCAGCCACCCAATCCGATACTAGCATTGTAGGAGGGGGAGATACCATCGCACTTTTGGACCAATTTGGAATTCGGAACTTTTCCCACATAAGCACCGGTGGAGGGGCTGCAATGAAACTATTAAGTGGGGATTCTCTCCCTGCGATAGCCGCATTAACTCTTAGAAAAGCTTAAATCTCACCCAAGGGGTAAAACTAATTTGTGGTTGTGTAACTCAGTAGGCCAGAGTGCTGGTTTTGTAAACCAGATGTCGGGGGTTCGATTCCCTCCACAACCTTGATGGAGCTAGATATAACCGATGAAATCCGAAAGCGACTTTCAAACCATTTGCCTGCCAGAGAAGTTGTTGATGGATTTTCTAAAGAGCAACTAGATCAATTTCTACTATCTCATTTTAGACCCATAGAAAAATCCCTCGTCGAACGAAAAAAAATCCCAGTTGAAGATAAAATAAGTCAAGGAATACTGGATAACTTATCTGCAGAAGAAATATTAAAAAATCTATCCCATGAAGAAATGGAGCTCTTCCTCAAAGATAATCGTGACATTCTAAAATCAATTTTGTTGTAGATTCAACCTTTCAGTTCGGCCCTTGTTGATGGGTGCCACAAAAGTGCCACTGCTAATAATTCAAGTACAAATGTAATGCTATATGCATAAAAGAATGTGTCAACGACCAAGCCCGTGGCCACTCCGAATTCTATCATTTTCACTACTCCTATTACTGTCAGGATCGGTACTGCATACCGTACCATTTGGCCTTTGGTCAATTTCCTTCTAGCAACTTCCAATTTGTAAACTCCAAATACAAAAAAGAGAATAATCCCCGGCAATGGGGCCGTTTCCCCTCCCGCGAGATGTTCTTGGGAAGTAACCACGAACATAACCAAGAACCCAATTCCTGTAATTATTTGCAAATACATAGCATTCTTCACAGTGCACAATTCATCTATTAATGACATATATATCTATGATTTGCATCCCTGGGTATTAAGCTCTTTAAATAGGTAAATATTACCAAAAATAAAATAAAGTCGCATTTTTTAATATGTCCCCTCACTTATATCCTCTGATACGTGCAACTTCCTCTCCAAATCTTAGAATTCCGCGAAATCCCATTGGAGCTCCTTGTGGCCCTGTGTCTTGCTGGATTTTTTTTATATTATATTTCTGCTCCCTTCCGGAAGAAGCGAAGGGAAGAAAAAGAAACTGCCAGGGAAAAATACAAAGAAGAACAAAAAATCGAGAGAATTGAGCGCTATAAACTGCAAATCATGGCTCGGGAGAATAGAAAGAAAGTTCGAAGGCAAAGGCTAAAATCCCTGCTAATTCCCTCATTTCTCAACTCCAAAATACATAGGGATACTTGGGGTCAGACTCTTTCTGAAAAAACCGATCCAACACCCGAAAATTTAAAAAATGAATTGTACTTCGAAAGAGCAAACCAACATTGTGAATGGTGCGAAGAAAGGGTCGACACACCAGAAATCCACCACATAGTGCCTAGATCTGAAGGGGGAAAAAATACCGCATCAAATTTGATTGTTCTTTGTCCCAATTGTCATCGAAAAGCAGATCGTGGAGTTATCAGCAGATCTAAGCTAGAATACAAATTAAATCGAAAAATGGAAAACTGGAGTTCCATTTCTGATTAGTTTTAGTCAATCCAATTTGTGATAATATTGCAATTCTTTTGCCCTTTTCTCACCCTCTTGATAAATTTTTTTAGCCCTTTCTACTTGATCGGGCCTCCCATACATTTCAATAATGGTTGATAATATGTCTCCTGTAATTGTTTGTGACTGTTCCTCATATAATGCCCAAAATATGTCCGAATCCTCTTCCAATTCTCGTTCCCAATCTTCTCTGTCCTCAAGACGAATCATTTCGCTCCTGTCCAAGTCTAATTCTGTCCCAACCCCTTTCATGCAAGTAATATAAACCTGTTTTAGTAAAAACCTCCAAGGTTGCTATACTTGCAGCCCATGAAATAGTTCCTGTGATGAACAATGAAATAACAAATGTATCTGAAGTAGCTATAGTCCTCCATGTCAAGGCTTTCAAAAGCGATCTAGTCCTGGAGGCTTTTGACAAACCATCCGCATTGAATTTTAATTTTTTGGGGTCAACTTTAATAAACATTATTTTAAAATACAATAGAGTCCGCACGTAAATACTCTGTCGTGTTATACCTGCGCCGACTCACACCACCATGGCTAATCCATTTCGCCCCACTTTCAAGGATCAATCCGTGGAGTGGAAATGAGTCGCACAGATGTATGACACGCGCCAAAAAAACACAAACTGGTCACACACACGCATGACACCGTCACACACACGCATGACACCGTCACACACACGCATGACGGATATCTATGATGGGATAATTTTAAGCTGCTCTTCTAAAGGCAATTCTAAGAACTC
>MDTE01199658.1_pt1 | contig 11752 bp, 29 predicted proteins | sample 811231 | NCBI WGS metagenome assembly MDTE01 (sample SAMN05326651, study PRJNA326480) | marine metagenome | isolation source: seawater | place: Indian Ocean: Red Sea | collected 2010
CCACCACCAAGGAAAGGTTCTCTAAACTCCTTGAAGTTCTTTGGCAGATCAAGATCTAACTTCTTAATTGCCCTGGACTTGCCGCCAGGGTAACGTAGTGGTGTTTTAAGTTTTGTCATTTACCTATCCCAAACAAGTCTAAGAAACTCCAGTCTTTTTTCACTCTCCATTCCTTTCCTTGTATCGACTCCGTTTCGTCAAAGTCTTCTACTTTCATGCCTTTCGCAATTTCTAGTGCTGCGCTTCTATTGTCTGCGTTTATAATCACGGTTGCATACTGCTTATCGACTTTAACAAACTCTATCTTGTATGTCTTCATACTCATCCCATTAAAAAAAGCACCCTGGATAGGATTCGAACCTATGACCCACAGATTAGAAGTCTGTTGCTCTATCCAACTGAGCTACCAGGGCTTAGTGTTTAGTGACTTCGCCTTCGCCACCAGTCAAAGGCGGCGCTACCAATAAAAATCGCAGCAGCGAGGACGACAATCTCTCCAACTATTTCAAACATATTTTATCCTTTCAATGTGTATACATTATATCAAATACAAAATAAGAAGTCAAGAACTTTCTGCTCTTGATATTATTTTTAAAAACTTAGCACGAATCCACTCTGTCTCACCATCTGTCATCTGCACTTGGCATCGGTACTCATCTCTGTGCCAAAAGTAGTCTTCAGTCACGCTGGGTAAATCGTGTATTCTTTTCTTTTGAGTTACAAGTCCAAGTTTACCATTATCTTTTGTCGGTTCTGCGACCCTAACAATATCGCCAATATCAAATTCTTGCCTGTGCATATATTCCCACTATATCAACCCATCATTTTCATCATCCCAATAGAATGGGTTATCATACTCATCAGTATCGTTTGAATCCTTCTTGGTGGTGCCAGCAATGTAAGGAGAGAAGGGAGGAATGATTGGGGTCTTCCTAGTTTTCCTCGACAACTTACTCTGCTTTTCTTTCAGTGCTTTTTTCTTCTTTTCAAACTTGCGCCTGAGCATTTCAAATTTGTCATGTCTTTCAATGATACCTTGAGACATCGCTGGCAAGTACGATGGGTCTCCACCGTCGAAGACTCTGATCTTCTCTCCATGTTTCAAGGTTAAGACAGGATCAGCACCAACAATAGATGGGTGTGCTACTGTTTCAGACGCAGACAGATTCTTGTACTGAGTTCTCATACGTCCACCTTCGCTGCTAACAACTGGTACCCTGAATGTACCATTCTTGTCCGCCTCCAAGATGACGCGCTCATCACCGTGTAGGAACGAGATGAATTTAATTATCCTACTGTCCTTTAACTTATTCATTACCAAGTTCTACTTCTTCTGTCGTGACAGACGTGATACTCGTCACAAACTCTGCGATCTCTTGTTTCGTACCAACAATACTGCACATTACAAACCTCAACTCTTTCGTTTGCAAAATAACAGTCGTACTCCGTATGAGAGTAATCGGGACTGTACCTATCACACTCGTCATCAAGTATGAGCAAACAACCAGACATCAACACCGCCATCAACAAAAACAAAAACCTCATTCTCTTCCCCAAATCATCGTTCTAACTGACTTCAGACCAATCTCTGCCAAGACAAGCGATCCATAGAATACTGTGCCTATAACAATAGGAGTCGCCAGTAGCAACGCGTCGAAGCATATGATATTTCTATCATCCCGTTTCAAAAGTAATCCTCAACTCAGTTATCTTTTTGCACAACTCTGAGTATTTCTTTGGCACATGACCTGCCTTCTTTCTCTTGACCATACCAATCTCGGGTTCTGCCCACTCATCAACTGAAGGGACATACACAAGATATTTATCGAAGGAAGTTGTTTTGTAGTACATGCCTTCGTCTCCGTTACAATTATGGTCGAACAAGTTGTAGTCTTCGATAAAAACAACTGCTTCGCCTTTCTTCATGTCCTTCATAAGATCAATCCCTATAAATATAACTAACAATAACACAACAAAAAGATATTATCAATATAAAAAATAATTTAAATATACGACCTTCGTCTAATAGCATCTGACCTATTGCCCAGAGCGCTTTCTTAAATTCCAGATCCATACATCCTCTATTATACCATCGGTCCAGGCGACTGTGTATCTCTTTTTGGTAATTGACTTAACTACAATTCCAATCTTTGAAGATATGTCTTCTCCTAGAAAATGAGAGTATTCCTGGGCATCAAGTCCGACTAACAATCCTGGGTATACTTCTTTTGATTTAAGTCTTTTTTTCATAAAAGGTGTTTACGATTTTGTGAAATGTAACGACTGATGTGGTGACAAACATCTAGACTATCGCCTTCAAATCCGCGATCAAGTCGTTCATAAGATCCAAGTGCCTCTCTCGTTAAAATAAAAATTCTTTCAAAAATGTCTGATCTTTCTCCAAGGTCTGACAATTCTTTTGTGTCTAAATTGTCAATAGCATATCCGCTACAGTCCTCACTCTTCCAGTGGTATCCCTTCCCCGTTCTCCGCTCTTCTGACATCTTTTTCTCTGATTAAACTCCATGCTTTAAAATTAACAATCTTGCCCTCGTTCATGCCACTGCTCAACATTACATTGTAACTATCGTTAGGGAGAAACCCTACGATTTTTCCAGTTATGTTCAGTGGTCTTCCCCAAGGGAAATCTCTTATGTAAACCCTATCTCCTCTATCAAATTCCCTGTCCATATAGTAAATAGTACGGACAGGGATTCAAAAGTGAACTTAGTTTACCTCCATCAACTCGATGTCAAAGTTAAGACTCCTACCCGCCATAGGATGGTTGAAATCTACAACAACAAAGTCATCCCTCACTTCGTTAATGACACCGCGCACTGGTTGATCCTCTACATTTCCCTCAATCACGAGTCCTTTTTCAAACTGAAAATCTTCTGGGAATGACTCCTTCGGCACTGCTTGAACGCCATCGGGATTGTGTTCTCCATAAGCATCACTTGGTTCGATAGTAACTTTCTTTGTCTCTCCAATCTTCATGCCTTTTACTGCCTTGTCAAATCCAGGAATCATCTCTCCTGCACCGACAGTAAAACCAATAGATTCACCTCTTTCGTATGAACTATCAAAGACTGTTCCGTCATCGAATGTTCCTTTGTAGTGAACCTGTACCTCTCTTCCTTCTTTTGCGATTGTTTTCTTACCCATTTATATCTCCTTTTTTATTGGTTAAGTTTCTTCTTTATCTTTTTCTTCTTGAGGTACTTTCCAACCTCTGTGTCTGGTTCTGTCTCGATCTCCTCCAAACCCTCTTCTTCTTCTGGTTCCCAGATGTCCCAGAATACGTTATCCATATTATCACTTCCATACATAGAAGTCAAATGTTTTTTTAAAGTTGCTTCAGTGCGAAACGGAAAACTTGTAGTTCTGTCACACAACTTATCTCCGTCAAAATAGTAAACTGTTACTTCCATTATCCACTTATCCTTATCACTGGTTTCAGTTCTGAAGTATAACTCTTCTCCTCGTGATAGTCAAGAGAAAGTTCTTCCAATTTTCTTATCACCATTTCTAGTTTGCCACTAGATTCTGGTTCGAAAACGACAGAGCAAGGAAAGTTCACAAAGTCAACGAACTCTTCAAACTCTGTCTCTAGGTCTTCTAGGTTTATGTTTCTCGTGTCGAGCGTTCTGTATCTTTTTTGTATTCTTCTGTACTTTTTTTCAGCATACTTTATCTCAATCGTACCACAGTCTATCATCTGCCAGAAGTGCGACTTCTTGATTCTACTAATCCTGTTTTTAAACAAGTAAAACCAATATGCCCTAGTCTCTTTAGTAAGAAATCCAGATCCAATGTCAGTTACGATCATGTCTCCAGGTTTCGCATTATAACGCTTCTCAATCAATCCTTGGTTCTCCAAAATAGTAGCACCTGCAATGCGAACAGAACTATTACTGCTGCAATGTACCACCACTTGTTCTCCATTGTGACGACGCCGTACCAATCACTTACTTCCATAACGTTCATTTCTCACCATGCTTATATCGCCTTGCCAAATCCACATTTCTTGATCACCAAACAACACCAACATTTTTCCTATTTCGTTTGGTTCCTTTAACACTATACCATACTTAACTTTTGGAGTCAACAGTGGATCAAACTGCCAGTGCGTGTATTCGACAAGTTGTCCTACCTTCACTTCTTGTTGACACCCCATCTCGTTCTGTACCACATCCTCTCATGAAAGTAGTAAAGCGCAGTCTTGGTAAGTATTTCAATACCGCTAAATGTCGCTCCAAACTCTATACTTCCTGTTAACAACCAAGCGAGCAGGAAGGTATCAAGTGTTCCGACCAACCTCCAGGTCAATGCCTTAGCAGCATGTCTTTTCTTTTCTACCATTTTGTTCTCCAAGTTCTAATATGTTTCTGTATTTCAAGAGTGCTAACTCCTTTTTCTTACACTCCAACATCATATCATACTTTACACCATAATTGTCAACAGGTTTGTAAATATAATCTGAGTGTGCTTGTTCCTTGATCTTGTTGTCTCGCTGTTCCTCGCGTCTTGATTCTGACAAATGAACAACTGGAGTAACTCCATGCCAGGTTGATGCTGCAAGTTGCAGTGCCTCTGACTCGGTTTGTCCACCAGTACAAAACCTGTGGTGATGATAGTCGAACACGATAGGGATACGAATCACCTTGTGCACGTAGTCATACAGGTGACGAGTTGACCACATAGACGCCTTGTCATCATTCTCCACTGTAATCCTGTTCTGACAGTTAGGAGACAACTTTAGGAAGTTGCGACACCACCTGTCTGCTGTGTTAGAAAAGTCTCCGCCGTACGTGCCGCCGATGTGAATGTTGATCTTGGCGTAAGGTGTGTCAGGCAACCCCATGAGATCAAAAACTTCTGAGTGTGTTTCCAGTTCCTTGATAGTTTTACGCACTGTCTCGGGGTTTGGAGAACCGAGAACATTGAAAGGACCAGGGTGTGTGGTGATGCGATGGCCATGCTTCCAGGCATACATACCCGCTTGGTCCAACCACCATGCAATGTTTTCGTAATCTGGTAAGTCTTTGAGGTTGTACTCAGAAGACCAAGGGAACAGGTCAGAAGACATTCGAAAGAACTTGATACCGTTCGCTTCGTTCCACTCTAGAATGGTGAGCAGGTCTTGACAGTTCTGCAAACCCAACTCCGAAGCATAAGCGATACCCTTCTCTTGGAAGGTCTTCTTGATCATCGAGCGATTCGTTGTGACTCGCTTTGATTTAGGGAGCGTGGACAGGTTCATGTTGATGCACGCATATCCGAGATTCATAATTGCAACCTTTCATATTGTTGTTTATAGAATATAACCTAAGTTCTGTTCAATGTCAACAGTTTTTTACCACCAAGATTCTTTCCAAACACATTGTTTCACACTCTCCCATGGTGCGAATTTTCTACACTTTTCGATGGAGTAGATCTTCAACAACTCGCCACCAAAGGTTGAAACGCCTGGTGTCAACGCCTTTTCATACTGGAAGTGCCACCACTCCGCTCCAAGATAACTACCGCCACTCTTGAAGTACCTTCTGGACTTGATGGGGTGAAATCCATATTTCTTTGCAAGGTCTGTAAAAGAAAAGAATCTGTCTTCAACTACGACCTTTGTGTTGTTGTAAGTGTAACCCTCTAGTCTCTTAATGTCAACACTTTCTTTGTCTGTCCTGCACCACACATTCCACTCTCTGTCGTCGAGTTCCTCAATGACAAACCTTTCCCTCTTTGGATTATTCATCCCAGAGTCTAATGCAAGGTCTAGCGCTAATCCTGTATAGTGCAGAGACTTTATGGAACGACTCGCCGTCTTTTTGCTATCTGAAAGCGGCCTCTTTGCTCCAGCACTGGTGATGACGCCTCCGAGTGACAAGACCTCATGCCTTAGTGCGTTATATGCCTTCGCTGCGTCTTCTCTTAACCTGAAGTAAGAGTAACCTTTGCTTCCATCAATCTGATCTGCTTCGACCTTTACCCACTCCATTTTCTCGCTCGGGTCTTCTGGATCTGGAAAGTCTCCCAGTTCGAATTTTAGGTCACCTCTCCCTTCTTTCTCTAGAGCATCGTTAATCTCTTTCAATGTTGCTTGCCCCACAACACCATCGGGATGTAACTCCACATCTTCCTGGAATTTTTCAACCTTCAACTCTGTCGCTGTGCCAAAGATACCATCAACTACACCGACATTATATCCAAGGCACTTTAACGCAATCTGTAATTCTTTTACATCATCTCCTCTTGAATCTTTCTTTATAATCATAACACTGGTCTCCCGATATACTTAATCCATGCATATCTCTTCCTGTTCTCTAAGTAGTCTTCATCGTCGGCACAGTCATATGCCTCCTTTTCGAACACACAATTGTAGTATGCATCTCTGCCATTTCCATATCTGATATATCCTGCTAACCACGATAATCCGTATAATACCCAATGTAGCAAGAATCCGAGTTCTAATTGCTGCTGAAAATGGATCGTCTCGTGTCTCTTAGTCTTCTCTGACAATTCTCCTCGGCACCAGACCCAAATAGCAAATGAATTTGCCCACACATCTATAGGTGAAATTTTAGACAACCAAACTGGAACTTTACTGTTTTCTATCATAATAGGCTTTAAGGATTTCAGCATCTCTTCTCCCTCCTTCATACACCCATAACCACTTTTTAAGGATCCATCCGTATCCATTATCTGATCGCTTTAACTGGGTGAAGTAATATTCATATTTTACACCAGGCAGCATCCTAACTCTTGCCATGTCATCGTACCTATCTTCTGCTGGTTGTATTTCCAGAAGAATGGCAGTCCACTCATGGCGAGGGAAAATGTAGTGATGAACAAGATCACCAACCCTAACTTCCCTGTTGCTAGTTCTTACCACATAACTAACTAGTCAGGACAAATGCAATCTGAACTTTGAACTTTGTTAGATTCTACATGATCCTTGACATAAAAGATCACGAACGTGAATATCAGGGACCAGAGTATCATCGAGGCGGTCTCTAGAAACTTAGGTGATATTTTCATAACTCGTAACCTCCACAACCTTAGATAGGTTGTACTTATACTTAGAGGCTACATCAGATCTATTTCTATCTTCTGCGTCTTTGATTAAAAATTTAAGTCTCTTGAACAAAAGTTCACAATTCATATAGAACTCAAACGCCTTCACCAATACGCTAACTCCAGTGAATCCCATTGAGGTTGTTCTTTCACTAAAGAACGTTCTATCCTTAGAATCATTTCGAAACTCAAGTTTCATCTTTGTCTTCGATTTGAAAGAGAGTCCAGCGGTCGCCTTGTGATCCACCTGAAAGTAAAGATCGCTAAGACCTATGGTCTTTAATGAAGGGTACTCACTGCTATAATTTGACATCAGTGCGTTGAATCCAGAGTCAACAAGTCCAACACCACTGCCGCAGAAAGAAACTTCTGTTCCTCCCTGTTCTAGGTTCATGGTTATATCTGCGTGTCCGTCCTTCTCAAACAATTGAAATGATATTAACTTTAAGGAAATTTTTTGGTTAAGATACTCTACAAAATACTGTAAGATTAAATCTTTATTCATACTGTTGTCTTTTCAAATCCTTGCGAAACCTTAAAAATTTTACGAACTCCGTTTGTTTGTTTTATTGTTCTCAGTATTTTCAATTTAGCGTCTTCGGGAGACCTGATCATTCCAGGTAGACTTGGTATAAACTTGATTCTCAAACCAGCGATGTAATCTGTCTCTGAGATCTTCTGGTTCTTCACCATTATAGTAACAACTGTAACGCTTGGTATTGCACGAATGTCAGCGACAATGTCTTCAAGACCGCGATAACCTTTTTCACCTTTCGTCTCTGCTTTATAACCAAGCATCAGGTAGAATTGATATACACCAGTCTGTCTTGATCTGTCTTCTTTTTCAGATATTAAAGAATCAAAGTAATCTTGTATTTCGTTCATGATACCACCGTTTATAGTAAGTAGTTGTTTGTAAAGAGAAGGGGGGGCAAAAACCCCCCCAGTTTGTCTATTTTATTTGAATAGACAAGGGTTGCGCTTCAGGGCGCTGTGGAACTCTGACAGTCAACAGTCCATTTTCAAACTGTGCTTCCGCTTCGGCCAAGTCAAGGTTATCGTCGTAATTTACGTACGTCCTCGTAAAGTTCCTTCTGGCGATTCGCTGCCTCTTTTCGTTCTTCTCGTCGACTTGACCCGTGATGGTGATCGTTCTCTTCCCAGGCTGTATGTCGATGGAGAGTTCTTTCTTCTTGAACCCTGCCAAAGCAAACTCCAAAACTGTAGAACCATCGTCGTCTCGATAAATGTCGGCAACTGGATAACCCTTTGTGGATTGCTTGAGAACGTTAGAGAACAGATCCCCATCGTTGAAAAAGTTATCAAACACCTCGTTGATAACTTGATGACCTAAAAGACCAGGTCTATATGTAGTAATTGCATTCATTTTGTTTTCCTCCTTATTAAGCAAGTTACGTTATATGATCAGGTCCCGAAGCAACCTAACCATATTTATAGTATAAGCACCGCCTATAAGTTTGTCAATAGTAAAGTTGAATAAAAATAATTAAAATTGCCAAACCAAAGCAGATCATTGTTTTTGGAGTGAACATTGTTTCTCCCAACAGGTACCAAGTCAGGACAGGAAATATTATGTACCCCATCGAAGAACCTATGAACCGACCTGTCCAAGCAGATCCAGTCTCGTCCACTATGAGTTTCCAAGAGTACCAAAAAAAGACAGAACAAGGCACACCCATTACAAAAGCGGCAGTTATCGGTTTATCTTTCCACCAGTCAGACAAGTATTGTGCATTTAATTGAAAAAATCCTATCACCTGTGCGAAGAAAACTAGCAGAATACCCAACCAAATTTTCATCAATGCGTCTCCAGACTCAAAGATGCTTCTTTGAGCAACTTCTTCGATTCAGTTAAAGACAATAAACATTTCCATATATTTCCTATGTCTTCTTCGGTAAGATCTAAAATACCACTCTTGTCCACTTCAACCACCTCTTCCAATTCATCTAGGAACTCTCTGAATATCATAGAGTTTACAGACAGTTTGTACAACTCATGCAGGACAACTTCTGATACACGCATATCTTCGCAAAGATGTTCTCTCACCAATTCATTACTATAGGCGTAACTTTGCACAGCAAACTTCCTCCACTCCTTGAGTGTGTCAGGTTTAAACCTGAACTTGATCTTGCTATCTTCCTCCGACAAAACCTCTACCCCAAAAGTGCTTGCTGTTTCTTTCCTCTGTTATCAAAAGTGCGCTGATGTACACTCCCTCATCCTTCCTTACAACCTTTGCACTGTGTAGTTCGAGGTTTCCGTACTTGGGTTTTCTGATTCTTCTTTGAAATTTCTTTCTTGGTGGCGGAGTGTTTAAAAACTCCATACATCCATCAATGAGATCCTCGTCTTCGATAGAAGAGGGTATGTTATCATCCACCTTTATCCTCGCAGCTACCACCCATCTCTTACTAGCAAACCCAGGAACATTCCAGAACATGCTACCATGATACCTGCCTACTTTAGTTTTGCCAACGGCATAACTCTTGATGCCCTCGTGCTCATAAATTGGTACTAGATCACAACTAATCACTTAATTCACCTTTCAGGTCATCACAACCACCAACCAAACTAACTATACTAGTTTCTCCATCAATTTTCAAGACAATTGGAACAGTGGGGTGATTATAGAATTTCTTCGCTTCGTCCAGAAATTCCCTGTCCTCTTCCAAATCAAAGAAGTCATATTCAATACCAGCGAAGTCAAGCAGTTGAGTTGCCTTTACACAGTACGGGCATGAAGCCCTGCCGTAAATCAAGTAACTGTTCTCCCTAGCCATTTAAAAGTCTCCTAGACTTCTGTCCGACCATCGCGACAAGTTCGTGATACTCTCCCAGGACAGTGATCCGCTCCACTGAAGAACCCATGGAATAAACAATGTCCGTAAAGTTCAAATTATCAGCAGACTTTCCGTTGACTTCATTTATTCCCTGGCGTGCTGGACTCATAGAAACTATTGTCTTTGTGTTGATAGACAGGTACGACGTACTGAATACGTCCCTGACTAATCCATTATTAAATGCTGAGTCTCTAGACAGCACTTCAAGTGTTATCATCATTTTCTATATTCTCCTCTGTTTGTGGGTTGTTGAACATTGCGCGCAAGAATCCAGTCAGTATTGACTCACAGTCTGAATACCTTTCTGATAGGTCTGCTGACAACATCTTCATCTTTGCCAGGTCCTGAACAGACTGTGCGCCCAGATCTCCTGCGAGAATCTGTTCGGACAGTTCTGTGATCTGTTCGATGATCTTATTATTTTTTTCTACAATCTCTTTTACTTTGTCTGGAATTTCTTCTAAGTTAACCGTGTAAGACACTTTTACCTTCATCTTTCCCCCTGTTAAAATACCTTTATCACTAGCGCACTAGCAAGACCTATAACAGCAGTAAAGAGGGTCCAGATTATTCTAGAGGAAGTATCCTTCCATGCCTCAAGTGCTCGGATGCGAGCGTAAAGTCCCTCGTCTGGATTATATACCGCCTCTTTAATCTTGGCAACATTTTCCAGCATCTCGTCCTGTCGGTCCTTAACTGTTTCAACTGCTATACATAACTTATCTAGTTTTCTCGTCAACTCAAGTACTAAGTCCCTATCAAGATCATTTGACATTATAAACCCTCCGCAACGCCACTATTATAAGTAGTGCCACCTGGTCATGATTCTTCAATAATTGCAAAATTAGTAGTCAATAGCGTACCAGCAGCAGAGACGGCGTTGCGCAATGCGTTCTTCGTAACCTTCGCTGGGTCAATGATTCCAGCATCATACATATCCACAACTTCACCCGACAAGAAATTAAAACCAACGTTAGTTTCCTTGTCCTTAATTAGTTCGCTGATCTGATCATAATCGAATCCCGCATTATCTGCCATAGTAGCAATTGGGGATTGCAGTACGTTCAAGAAGATGTCTGCTGCAAAGGACTGTTCTTTGTTAAGTTCTAGGTCCAAAACGTCGTTCTCAATGGTGTTTGACAGTCTGTATAACATAAGACCGCCACCTGGAACAACACCCTCTTGCTGGGCAGATCTGACCGCTTCTAGTGCATCTTCGATTCTGTGCTTCTTCTCTACCATCTCTATCTCTGTCGCTGCGCCGACCCTGATAACCGCTACGCCACTTGACAGTCGTGTGATTCTTTCCTGAATTGCTTCAGCATCAGGCAGTGTCTCCGCATCTTTAACCTGTTGCTTCAAATCCTCAATCCTTGACAACAGGTCAACGTAATCCCCTGATCCACCGACAACGATTGTTCCATACTTTGATATCTCAACAGTTTGACAAGCGCCAAGATCATTGATGGTAACATTCTTTAGGTCATCGCCTAAGTGTGTCCTGAAATACTTCGCTCCCGTGGCAACTGCAAGATCTTCCATTACAGATCTTCTCTCTTCGCCATACTTTGGTGACTTGACTGCAGCGACCTTCATAGAACCTCTGACTGAATTCATAATCAGTGCAGAAAGTGCTTGACCCTCGATGTCATCACAAACAAATACTATCGGTTTTTGTTCTCTTGCGGCAATCTCCAAAACTGGTAAAATAGATTGTACTTGGTCAACTTGGGCGTCACACAAGAAAAGTAAAGCGTTCTCATATCTACAAACATTTCTTCTTTCATCCGTTACAAAATAGTTAGATAAGTAGCCTGAC
>MDTE01066379.1_pt1 | contig 11750 bp, 11 predicted proteins | sample 811231 | NCBI WGS metagenome assembly MDTE01 (sample SAMN05326651, study PRJNA326480) | marine metagenome | isolation source: seawater | place: Indian Ocean: Red Sea | collected 2010
CGAAAAACTTGAAGCTTTCAGCAGTGGCGCAATGAAACGAAGCAAAGATATCGGTAAGCCCAAGATGACAATCGCAGATCTCGAAGCTAAACTTCAGGCAGCGGTAGAAGCCGGTAAACTTACCCAGACGGAAGCTGACGAAAAACTTGAAGCTTTCAGCAATAATGGTGAGAAGCATTGTGACAAAGGGCAACGCAGTAAACTGTCTGACCAAAAAGATGTTGACGCACGAATCCAGCGGGGAGTTGAAAACGGATTCCTCTCTCAGGATCAAGCAGATGCAATGAAACTTAAAGTGTTTCAGGATAGCAAAAAACAAGCTGCCTAATATATAGGAGAGTACTGAGAAATGAGTGCGGCGCAGTTAACTGCGCCGCACTCATTTCTCAGTACTCTCGTCACCGCACCATCATATTATTGCAAAGGGCAAACCATGACCCAGAATAATAAGCCAGCTGCCCATACTAGCCATGGCGAAATAACATTGGACCAACTAGGTGGCATGCAACCAGGATTAGCGCGGCTAATGGCCGAGATAAGCGACCGATATTGGATCCTATACTATGCTGCTAAAGCCGAAAATTGGAAAATGGCTGCACTGCAATCTTCGGAAATCAAAAAAGCCTTTAGAATTGGAGAGATAACCCGACCGAAATACTTAGATCATTTAGAGGCATTCATTAATGGACCTATGTCAAAAATAGATCAGGCAATAGAGTCGAAGAACTGGAAAGATTTTCAAGACGCGTACATGATAGGCGTCAAAGCAGCAAATTCCTATCACGTATCATGGAACCATGAAGAGATAATCTGGCAGCTACCTGATGAGCCGCCGAAACATCTCAAATTGTAATCCACCAGTCCCGCGACCTTATATTTTAGGAGACGAACAGAATAGTAATGCCCAACGGATATCTTAAAGGAATTCTCGTTAGCCTCTTATTTATGTGCTGTGGTCTGTTGATTTTTGTATGGCTAACGTACGGTTAGCCATATTCAATGAAGAAATTCCCTCATGCTATAGGAGATACTTCTAAGACGTTCGAAAACTTTATGATTTACTGAACCTGAAGGGAATGATCCATCTGACTGGCGTATTCCAGCCTCTACACCAGTCAGCAGTGCAATACCCTCATCTATAGTTTGTACAGCATAGATATGAAAATCCCCAGCCCGGACGGCATGGACAATTTCCGTGCGCAGCATTAGATGCTGAACGTTACTAGCTGGAATCATGACACCTTGAGATTTTGTAAGCCCCTGAGTCTTGCAAACGTCAAAGAATCCCTCGATTTTGTCATTTACTCCACCAATTGCCTGAACCTCGCCTTTCTGATTCACCGAACCAGTAACTGCGATACCTTGATTTATAGGTAGCTCAGCAAGACAAGACAGCAATGCATACAATTCTGCACTTGAAGCACTGTCTCCATCAACCTCCTGATAACTTTGCTCAAATGCTATATGCGCTACGAGCGACAAGGGAAAATCTGAAGCGAATTTATCCGTTAAGTAGCCTCCTAAAATCATCACTCCTTTAGTATGCAACCTTCCGCCCAGAGCAGCCTCACGTTCAACGTCAATTATCCCATCTCTTCCGATTCCTGCTGAAACAGTTATACGGTTAGGTTTGCCAAATTGTGAATCACCTATGCTAAGCACCGCTAAGCCATTGATCTGCCCAACAATGCTGCTTTCAGTATCAATTGCTACTAATTTACTTTCGACCATCTCGGCCATTTTTTCCTGAATCAACCCAGATCGATAGTTCTTCTCAATAATTGCTTTTTCAACGTGGGCAACATCGATGTAGGAAGCCTGAGCTACCTTAGCCCAATGATCAGATTCACGAATGATATCAGTGATTTCAGCAAAACTAGTTGATAACTTGTCCTGATGCTCTGCCATTCTGGAACTATGGTCCGTTAACCTCACCACGCCTTCTCGACTCATGTGCCTTAAGTTTTCCTTGGAACATACCATCGCAACAAAGGACGCATATTCCCTTAAATTCGATTCGCTACTTTCCATGGTAGTATCAAATTCCGCTTTTACCTTAAACAACTCTAAAAAGTCTGGATCATTGGAGTAGAGCATATGGTAAAGCGAAGTACTCCCGATCAATATGACTTTTATCTTTAGTATCGCTGGCTCTGGAGTAATAGGCTTCACACCAATAATACCCATATCATTAGTCATCTCGAGCAATATTTTTTCTTCTTTAAGACAACGCTTAATTCCTTCCCACGCACTAACATCACGCAACAAATCCTCAATCCTAATAACCAGAAATCCGCCATTAGCCCTATGCAGTGCTCCTGGTTGGATCATAGTAAAATCCGTACGCACGGACCCTAAATGCGATTCCCGCTCAACGCTTCCAAGTAGATTGCGCAGAGTTGGATTAGGCTCCATAACCACAGGTGCCCCTAAGGTAAAGGTATTGTCCACAACAACATTCACCGCATACCTTCGCCAGCTCATGATAGGATCAGGTTGCACCATCTGTGTTCCAGCCCCTTCCCCGGAAGGTATTATGGGCTTGAAAAGTTCCATATTTTCCAACATATCGGCAGCCACATCCTCCAGGTAAGACGAAAGGCCAGATGCCACGGCAAACGTCTCTAGCAACTCTGCTACGAGAAAATCCAAGGTGGCGCGAATTACCCTTTGATCCAACTGTCTCACATTATCTTGTGCTGTTCGCTCAGCATTTCTTGACTCTATAACGATGCGTTGCAAATCTTGTTGCAACCTTTGGTGGGCACGCTGCAAACTGGACCGCTCCTCCTCAGGCAAAGCTTCAATGGCCTCGTTCTCAATCGGCTTACCATTTTTCTGAGGAGTAATCACCAATCCAGAAGGAGTGTTGCTCAGGAGAAAGCCTTCGCTCCCAGCACGTTCACTCATTTGCTGATACAACGAATCCCTCTCACCCTGCAGCCCCTGCAACAACTGTTCTTTATGATCTGAATATTGTTGGCTCTGGAAAGCACGCAGAATATCCCTTCTAGCTTCATTCACGAAGGTCGCCATAGCTTTTTGAAACTTACTGCCCACACCTTGAGGAAGCTCCAAAACATTGGGGGTTTCTGGGTCGCGAAAATTATGAACATAACACCAATCAGAAGGGGGAGCGACTGAGGCGGCATGCTGGTGAAGAAAAGAGGTTATAGCAGTCAATCTACCAGTCCCTGCCGGACCAGCTACGTAGATATTGAATCCTCTCTCATTCATATTGAGGCCAAAATCCATTGATCGAACGGCGCGCTGTTGTCCTATGATACCTCTCAAGGGCTCCACTGATTCTGTAGTATCAAAATCCAATATAGAATCTTCAATGGATTTCGAAAGAGATTCTGGGGGTAACTCTAGCATTCCAAATTCCCTCCGGTCTTATGAATTGTCCGCATAAACTTTCCGGGGCGCCAGAATATCAACTTCTAAGCAAGCTTCCAAGCCGGACCTTTTGCACAGCTGGCTCGGAGATTAAACGCGAAGTTTAGCTAGATAGTATTCCCGGAACTTACTTACCTTCGGGGAGATAATATACTGGCAATAAGGGGATTCAGGATTATTACGATAATATTCCTGATGATATTCTTCTGCAGCGTAAAACACATCTAAGGGCACTATCTCCGTAACGATAGGATCTGGCCAGATCGACTTATTTGATAAGAACTCAATAGCCTGTTCAGAAATTTCTTTCTGCCCAGCGTCATGGAAAAATATTGCAGATCGATATTGCGTGCCGATGTCATGCCCCTGACGATTTAGGGTCGTTGGATCATGCATTGCAAAGAATATTTCGAGAAGCTCAGTAAAATCTACGATTTTGGGATCATAGGTAATTTGCAACACTTCTGCATGACCTGTACTCCCTGAGCAAACCTGCTCATAAGTGGGATTTACCACGTGCCCACCAGCATACCCGTTCTCAACTTTTACAACCCCGTTCAGTAATTCAAAAACAGCTTCAAGACACCAGAAACAACCACCAGCTAACGTGGTTTGCGCAAATTCACCATCTAGATTCAGTGACACTGTATCACCTCCCATAGTCACACTCTTAAGCCAGCTTCAATGCATTAGCAAAAAATGCAGTCACGTGACTCCATGCTTCTCCTGCTGCCGTCTCATTAAATTCTGAAGGTCTCGCTGTGTTGAAAAATGAATGTCCGGCACCTTCATATATATGGAGTTCGTTTTGCACATTGCTTGCATTCAACAACGACTGAAACTGATGAATCTTCTCAGGCGGTATACCATGGTCTTCGGCGCCATATGCTCCAAATATTGGGCACTTAATCTGACGTATCTGATCGTCACTTGGCAAATCGCCTCCACCATAAAATATGGCCGCGGCATCAATAGCCGCAGTCCCGGGACCACTGGATCGTATTGCTGTGTTCAAACAGAGCCCTCCACCCATACAAAACCCAATAACTCCAACTGGAGACCCATCAACTTTTGGCAAAGCTCGGAGATAGCGGACTGCGCTATCCAACTCTTGCTCTGCCTGTTCCATATTCATTGCCATTCGAAACTTGCGAGCCTCTTCGAGATCGATAGACTCCTCCCCATGGTATAAATCTGGTGCCAATGTTACATATCCCTGACTTGCAAATTTGCGGGCGATATCCCTAATATCATCATTCAAGCCAAAAACCTCTTGGATCACAACTATAGCAGGCATTGGGCCTGATCTATCAGGAACAACCAAATGTCCCGGAGCCGGGTTTCCATTTATGGGAAAGCTAATGTGTTCATCTATTTCGAAAGAATTCATAAATATCCTCGCGCATTCAGTTAATCTATGCTAAACCTTCTCGAGGTCTAATTTCATTTTGCAATTGACTCAGATGTTCTTCGAAATGAGCCGCCCATCCTTCAAGAACGTCTATCACTACAACAGTGTCCCCAGATCTAACCCCAGTTCGTTGCAGTTGTTCCACGGATAGATCATTAGTCAATGACAGTGCATCATTGATCTGCCCCATAATCCGTTCGGTGGAACGTTCCCATGCCAGGCCCAAATCAAAAGCAGGGGTTGTAAGGTCAGGGTTATCCTCCTCTAACAGACTGGCTACCTGATTGGGGTAATAAGCTCCTGTTACGTGTCTCAAGAGGTCAGCCACACTCCATTCAGTTCCATTGAACCCCACCTCTGCCCTTATATCATTCAAGTTCCGGTTATATGAATCCCGAATACCTTCAAGACGCACCCGCAATTCCTGCTTTCGGGTTTCGATGTTACTGCCGCTCATAACTTGCACTCCTTGATCTCGTAAATCTTTTCATTGGAAAATTTATGCCAGTATTATACACCTTCGCCGATCCACGCATGTGATATTCTAATCATATGCACACAGACTCGATGACTCAGCAACTATAAGGAAAGGATAGGTATGGCGCTTGACGAGACCATGGAGAAGATACTTCTTGAACGCAATAACAAAGTGCGACCAACAAGTCATGATCTGTCTCCAGTACAAGCACGGGAACAAGAAAAATCAGGAGATTCCGCCCCAAACCCCACAAACAAATATACAGTAACCGACCATCTCGTTCCCGGACTAGACGGTCATCTAACTGCACGAATTTACACACCCATGGGAGTTGGTCCATTTCCCATGTTGATATGGTTCCATGGGGGAGGTTGGGTCACTGGGGATCTAGAATTGAGCCAAACCACCCCGATTAATCTATGCCTGCAAGCGGGATACATAGTTGCTTCTGTAGGGTACAGACTAGCACCTGAGACAAAGTTTCCTGGACCTGTGGAGGACTGTTACGCTGCCGCTAATTGGATACGAGATAATGCCATCACATTAAACGGGATACGAACGAAAGTATGCATCGGAGGATCAAGCTCAGGGGGGAACCTTGCCGCAGCAGTATGCCTGATGACACGTGACCGAGGTAAACAGCAATTTTCATTCCAATTACTGATATACCCAGTTCTCTCTAGCAATACTGAAACAGAGTCGTATCGACTCTACAGCTCTGGATATGGGCTTGAGAAACAAAGTATGGATTGGTTTATCAGACATTATCTCAATGATGAACAAGACCTGCTGAACCCATATGCAATGCCCCTAAATTCCCCTATTCTAGAAGGACTGTGCCCCGCAATGATTATTACTGCGGAATGCGATCCCCTTCGAGATGAAGGAGCGGCATATGCTCGTCGATTGCAGGAGTCAGGTACACCAGCAGAGTACATCTGTTACCCAGGAATGATCCACGGATTTTTCAGCATGACGAATATTTCACATCAGTCGCGTAACGCCGTAGCTGATGTGGCAGCCAAACTTATAGCAGTAGCTGCAGAAATTTAGTACGCCAGAGGATTACCTTTTTAGACAATTGACACTAAAGCCATGTGCAGTTAGGATGCTCTTGCAATTGATTGCAGGAGAGGCCCATGAGTTGTGAAACACATACTGCCACAACCCTGAAAGAATCAGGACAACGGATGACGCCTCAAAGACTGTTAATTCTATCAGCTCTTCGCCATTCATCCTCTCACTTAACAGCTTCACAAATACTCGAAGAAGTAAAGGAATCATATCCTTACCTCGACATTTCCACGGTCTACAGAACGCTAAATGCCCTCATTCAAATGCGACTTGTTTCTGCGACAGACCTTGGTGGCGGGGAATCAAGCTACGAGTGGCTTGACCATATCAGACATCACCACTTGATATGTCGTCGTTGCGATGCCGTCATACAGCTAACCAATATATATCTCGAGAATCTGGGAGCTGAGATTCTTGAAGATTACTCATTCCAGGCTGATATTGACCACATGGCCATCTTTGGTCTCTGCAATGCCTGCTACAAAACAGGTAGGTCCAGGAAAGCCATACAATAAAGCAAATTATTTGAGGTCCATTTAAGCCATGTCTCTCACTAGAATATCATCGACCATACTGACCACATTAGGATTGCTGCTGACCATGGGGATTGCAGTAAGTACCGTTTCTTGTGATCAACCCATCAAATCACAAGAAGTCCCTTCTACTCCCGACATCTTGCAAGTTGTCACCACGGTTTCCCCAATAACCAGTCTGGCTGAAAATATAGGTGGTCAGAAAATACAACTCGAGGGCATAATTCCGGAAGGCACCAACTCACACACATATGAACCTGCTCCTTCAGTAGCACAAATTCTTTCCAAGGCGGACATCATAATTATGAATGGGCTTTTTCTAGAGCAGCCTTCTCTCGAAATGGCCAAGGAAGCTAAGAAGAAGAATGCCGTTATACTCCAACTCGGCGACAACGCAATAACTCAGGCAGAGTGGATATACGATTTTTCATTTCCCGAATCAACTGGGCATCCAAACCCACATTTATGGACCGATCCACTGCTAGCTCTCAAGTACGCTGAATTGATCTTGGAGGCTTTCGTAGCTCAGGACCCGGACAACGCTAACTACTACCAAACTAACTTCAACTTACTACAATCTCGTATCAAGTTATTTGATGATGCGGTGCAGAAAGCAATAGCAACGATCCCCCCGAACAACAGAAAACTATTGACCTATCACGACTCGTTTCCATATTTCAGTACTCGTTATGGTTTCACAGTTATTGGAGCCGTTCAACCATCTGATTTTAGAGAGCCATCAGCTCGTGAGGTCGTAAATTTGATAAAGCAAATAAACCTGCATCAAGTTCCTGCAATATTCGGCTCAGAAGTATTTCCTAGTGACATTATGGAACAGATAGCACAGGAGAGTGGCGCAATATTTGTCGAGGGTCTGCGTGACGACGACTTACCGGGAAGCGCAGGAGACATAGATCACACCTACCTAGGATTGATGGTGTCTGACATTAATATAATAGTTACCTCTCTTGGAGGTACACTCGAAGCCTTGGAAGGATTTGACTCAAGTCTAGTATTCGATGGCCCTAGTTCGGCCATATACCCGGAATAGAAACATTATGTTACATCCAACGCCTCACGAACACCATCAAACTGAACCAATAGTTGAAATAAGAAATCTCTCCTGTGGATATGGAAGTTATCCCGTATTGTCGAACATCACATTAGATATATATTCAGGTGACTTCGTTGGATTCTTAGGTCCAAGTGGTTCGGGAAAAACAACTCTGCTCAGATCAATATTGGGGGCAACAAATATATACAACGGGGAAATCCTTATTGATCATATCCCAATCTCCTCCAAGCGCCCGCGCATAGGATATGTTCCCCAGCTCCAAACAATAGACTGGAATTTCCCAGTCACAGTTGAGGAAGTTGTCTTGATGGGAAGAACGATGAATAGCATATTATTCCCATGGCACAGAAAGACAGATACAGAAATTGCATACGCCATGCTCAGCAAGCTGGGCATAGCGAACCTCGGCAAACGTCACATCCGAGAGCTATCTGGAGGACAGCAACAACGTGTGTTCCTAGCCCGTGCATTGGTCAGTAATCCTAATTTACTGCTCCTTGATGAACCGACAACTGGGGTAGATATAAAAACTCGAGACGAAGTCATGCACCTACTCCATGACCTTAACCACCAAGGTATCACCATTCTCTTAACCACTCACGAAATCAATGCAGTAGCGGCCCATCTCCCGACAGTAGTCTGCATAAACAACACTATAATCGCTAAAGGTTCACCATCCGATATTTTCACACCTCAAAACTTTCTCAAAACATATAACACCGAACTACTGGTCATCGAACACCAAGGTATGACCTTAGTAGCGGAAAGCCCCCATCTTGACGCTGAATCAAGAACCGAAAGGGATTCGTAATGTTCGAACCTCTGCAATACGAATTTTTCCTGCGGGGCCTTTTGGCTGCCACTTTAGTCGGTGGCTTGTGCGGATTGATTGGCACTTATATAGTCCTCAGGCAAATGGCATATATAGGGCATGGGCTTTCACATGCAATTTTTGGAGGAGCAGTCGTCAGTTACGTTCTGTCTATCAATTTTTTTATCGGTGCAAGCGCTTGGGGATTTTTGTCTGCACTAATTATCACATTGACAACCCGACGCAAGGAAATAGCGGCAGACGCAGCTATAGGTATTGTTACCACGGCGAGCTTTGCTTTAGGAATAGCTATAATAAGCCGTTACAAAACATTTACTCGTAGCTTTGATGCAGCCCTGTTTGGTAATATCCTTGGAGTTTCGGAGCAGGATCTATGGGCTATAGTAATTGTTGCTGCTATATCCATAACAACAATTATCCTCGGCTACAAATTACTGCTTTTCACAACATTCGACAAAGAAGTAGCACAGTTCTACGGGATACCAACCGGATGGGTAGACGCTGGTTTTTCCTTAATTCTGGCAGCAACAATAGTAGTTTCCCTGCAAGTACTCGGAGTAACTCTCATTGCTTCAGCAATAGTAATCCCGCCAATAGTTGCGAGATTACTCACAAACAGTTTCATGCGGATGGTAATTTTATCGTCGGTTATTGGATCACTATGCGGTCTTTTCGGTATATACCTGAGTTTTTATATTGACGTATCGTCCGGGGCGACAATAGTGCTGTTCTCCACGGCAGTGTTTGGACTGGTCATGGCTTACACAGCAATTCGTCATAAAGGGCAAATCAAAAATATTTCTAATTTTTCCGATCTATAAGGATTAATCAGCCACTATTTTACTACTATCTTCGGCTGCTTGAAGCTGTTACCATTAGACATTATGTGAATGCTTTCACTTTCTACTATTAGGACTTCTAAGTGCACGAATCCGCAGTCATAACCAACTCTATCTTTTCTTTAGGTATACTAATAATCGCAGGATTAGCAGGCGGCTTAGTTATCAGGAAAATCAATTTGCCGAGCATATCAGGCTACTTGCTAGCTGGAATGCTATTGGGACCATCGTTATTCCATGTATTGTCCCATGAGAGCATCTCGGGATTCTCTCACCTGATAACACCTTTAGGGTTAGCTTACATGGCCTATACTATTGGCGGCAGTCTCCCATTATCAGCACTCAAGGGTTTGTTCAAAAACATTTTCCTGATAATACTATGTGAAGGGGCCCTTGCCTTTACCTTCGTTCTAGTGCTTGTCTTGCTAGTGGGGCCACTAGTACTACCCGAAGATTCGAATAATTTCGAGTCTTTGATTTCAATGGGCCTCATCCTCGGTGGAATATCATTAGCCACCGCTCCAGGAGTCACCCTAGCCATCATATCGGATAGCAAAGCAAAAGGTCCGCTAACCAATACGTTACTAAGCGTAGTAGCGCTAGATAACGTCCTCGCAGTATCAGCGTGCGCAATATTTGTGGGAACTGCAGCATTACTGATGGATACGTCAGGCACAGTAACTATAGGGTCAATTGTTTTCACGGAATTTCTAAGTATCTCAGGATCTATGATCTTTGGAGCCGCTGCAGCACTTCCAGTTTTACTGTTATCGAGATTTGCCCGAGACAGAAAAGAAAAACTTCTCATGGTACTCGGAATGCTGGTCCTAGCCCACGGAGTATCAGAAGCACTCCATCTGCACCCAATTATCACTAATATGACTCTCGGGTTTACAGTTACAAACCTACAGAGCAACAATCAAAACTTGATAGAAGTTACCAAGGATATAGAAGAGCTAATTTTCGTTATATTCTTCACCATCGCGGGCGCACACCTAGACTTTAGTGTTCTTACAGCATCAGGCGTATTAGTAATTGCACTTATAGTAGGACGGACTGGTGGCAAACTTCTAGGAGCATGGCTCGGAGCAACAATATCAAGAGCCCCGAAAGTCGTAACTCGCTACCTTGGAATGACACTTATGCCCATAGCTGGGGTAACGGTGGGGCTTGCTCTCCTTGTAGAACAAATTCCTGAATTGTTGCCTATCAGTGAATTAATCATTAACGGACTACTGGCAGCAACACTCGTGAACGAGCTATTAGCTCCCCCCGCATCGAAATTCGCTCTACAAAAGGCTGGAGAATCTGGAGTTACGGGTTCTGAGGCATAGTTTATGCGAGCCGCAATTCTCCCAAAATATGGACCAGCAGCGGAACTCCAAGTCCAATCAGTTGAGACACCGACTCCCTCACCGAATCAAGTTCTGGTCAAGATACACGCCAGTTCGATCAACCCAATCGATTGGAAAATACGGAATGGTTTTTTCGTACTACGTTTGATATTCGGATTCATGCGTCCCCGCAACCACATACTGGGTATAGATTTCTCTGGAGAAATTATAGAGCTAGGAAGCGCGATTACTAAATTTAAACTGCAAGACCAAGTCATAGGAGCAACCATCGGTGGTGCGCATGCGGAATATATATGCGTTGAAGAGTCCAAGCTAGCCTATAAACCCCAATCTATGTCATTTCAAGAATCAGCAGGGGTTCCGCTCGCAGGACTAACAGCACTACAAGCTTTACGAGACAAGGGCAATATAGGTCCTGATCAAAATATCTTGATTTATGGGGCTTCAGGTGGAGTGGGAACTTTTGCTGTCCAACTCGGTAATTATTGGGGATCAAATATCACAGGCGTTTGTAGCACACCAAGCATCCCACTGGTCAAGTCATTAGGCGCAAAAACCGTAATTGACCGAACTAATCTTGATCAACAACTTTCAAAAAATCAATACGATATAATTTTCGACGCTGCTGGACACGGATCCTATGGAACCTTTAAAAAGTTCTTGACCCCTAACGGGATATACATCGCCAGCACACCACATATGCGAGACTTCTTACCACTGCTGCTAACCATCGTTCGCAGAAAAAAGGCAAAAA
>MDTE01039473.1_pt1 | contig 11749 bp, 12 predicted proteins | sample 811231 | NCBI WGS metagenome assembly MDTE01 (sample SAMN05326651, study PRJNA326480) | marine metagenome | isolation source: seawater | place: Indian Ocean: Red Sea | collected 2010
ATTGCATAAATACTAGGTTCCATATTTCTATAAAACGATCTCCATCTTGATCTTTGCTTCCAGGAGGTCCTCCTTTTAAATGTTCTCCATGATCATAAAATATTTCGGAACATGGTCCGCATGGACCAAGTTCTCCCATTGACCAAAAATTGTCACTTGTGGATATTTTATAGATTCTACTTTCTGGTATACCTGCAATTTTTTTCCATAAATCAAAAGCTTCTTTGTCTTCTGAATATACACTTACACTAATCTTGTCTTTTGGAATTTTAAATTCCTTGGTTATTAGGTTCCATGCCAATTCAATAGCAACATCTTTGAAATAATCACCAAATGAAAAATTTCCTAACATTTCAAAAAACGTGTGGTGTCTTGGTGTGTAACCTACATTTTCTAAATCGTTATGTTTACCGCCTGCTCTAACACATTTCTGTGATGTAACAGCTCTTTTGTAATCTTTTTTTTCTAAACCTGTAAAAACATTTTTAAATTGGACCATACCAGAATTTGTAAACATTAGTGTTGGATCGTTGCTTGGAACTAAGTTGCTTGAATCCACTATTTTATGATTCTTTTTTGAAAAATATTCTAAGAACGATTTTCTTACATTTTTTAATGTTTTTTCACCCATCTATCTTATAAATACAGTTTTTTAGAATGATGTCTAGACAGGAAGAAAGACGCCTATTTAGGCGCCTTTCTTAAGAGAGCGAAGAGTTTAACTGTTTAATTTTTTTTAGGATTTTCTGTTTTTTCTGATGCTGGATTTCCTTCTATTTTCTTAGAAATTAAACCAGCTTTTGTTCTAATTGCCATCTCTATTTCTGCTGCTATTTTAGGATTTTTTTCAAGGAATATTTTAGCATTCTCTCGTCCTTGTCCAATTTTTTCACCCTTATACGCATACCATGCGCCAGATTTTTCAACTATATCTGCTTTAGCACCTAGATCAATTAGTTCACCAGATTTACTGATTCCCTTGCCATACATAAGATCAAATTCAACAACCTTAAATGGTGGAGATACTTTATTTTTAACCACTTTTACCCTTGTTGAGTTGCCAATAATTTGTTCTTTTTCTTTAATGGCACCTATTCTTCGGATATCCATTCTTACAGAAGAATAAAATTTTAAAGCATTACCTCCTGAGGTTGTTTCTGGGTTGCCAAACATAATTCCAATTTTCATTCTTATTTGATTAATGAATATAACCATTGTATTAGTTTTGGCTATTGAACCAGTCAATTTTCTCAGTGATTGACTCATTAGTCTCGCTTGTAAACCAACATGATGATCTCCCATTTCTCCTTCTAATTCAGCTCTTGGTGTTAATGCAGCTACAGAATCAATTACCAAAACTGAAATTGACCCAGATTTAATTAAAGTATCTGCTATCTCCAAAGCTTGTTCACCAGTATCTGGCTGAGAAATTAAAAGTTCTTCAGTTTTAACACCCAATTTTCTAGCATAAACTGGGTCCAAAGCATGTTCAGCATCAACAAATGCACAAATACCACCGGTTTTTTGAGCTTCGGCCAAAACTTGTAGAGCCAAAGTCGTTTTTCCAGATGACTCTGGTCCATAAATTTCTATTACTCTACCTTTTGGTAAACCACCAATTCCTAGTGCTAAATCTAAACTTAAAGATCCAGTTGATACTGCATCAACATTTATAGCGGCCTTTTGGCCAAGTTTCATTACAGAGCCTTTTCCAAAACTTTCATCTATCTGGCTTATTGCAGCTTCTAAAGCTTTGTTTTTTTCTTTAACTACTGCTTCCTGATTTTTGGCTGATTTTACTATTTTCAAATTATTTTTAGTCATTATTAATCCTTTTTTTATAAAAGTTTAGTTAACGAATCATAGATATAAATGTACACATTTTGTTCTTTTTATCAATAGTCAATAAAATCCTTTAAAATCAATGCTTATATTACGTTTTGATATTTTATTGCTTTAAATCCAATTGCGCAGCTGTTAAACGACCTACTGCTGATAAAAGATTAAATTGAGATACTAGATAATTTCTTTCGGAGCTTGCCAAATTTATTCTAGAATTTAGTAAAATTGTCCGTGACTGAATAACCTCTAATGTTGTTCTCCCGCTTCCAGACTCATATTCTAAAGTTATTCCCTCGTTTGCTATTTCTGCGGCTTTTACCTGAGATCTAATGGAATCTAAAACGCTTTTTGAAGATATATAATTTGACCAAGCGTTTGCCACGTTCGTTTCAATTTCTTTATTTTTGTCTTCATATAAAAGTTCTTTTTGATTTCTAAGTTCTTGTGCATTTCTTAAGCTAAACAAATTACTACCGCCTGAAAACAAAGGCCATGTTGCTGTGGCTGTGACTGTTTGTTGAGTTCTGTCTTTTACAGTTGCACTAATATCATCTTGTTCCGCAATTTTATATTTTAATGTTGCTGAAGGTGCTAGATCCGATCCAGCAATTACTACATCTAATTTTGACTGCTTATATTCTAACAAAGATATTTGCAAATCAGGATTTTCAGATTTAGAAATGCTGTAAGCAGCAGCCAAACTTTCAGGTATATTTAAATCAAGCTGTTTTACTTCGTTTAAATTTTCTTTTGGACTTATTCCGATAATTTTCTCAAAATTAGCTTTGCTTGTAATAAGCTCATTTTGTGCAGAAATCAACTGCGCTTGAGCTCCAGCTAGAGAAGATTCAGATTGAGCTAAATCAGTTAAGCTTATTTCTCCTTTCTCTAGTCTATTCTGATCAGTTTCAACTTGTCTTTCAAGCAAATCTATATTCATTAAATTTATATTTACTTTCTTTTTGCTTAATAAAAATTCTGTATGTGCTTTTACTGCTTCTAACAAAATTTCTTGTTCAACTTTTTTTAGTTTAAACTCTCCTAAAGTTTGTCCATGTTTTTTTTTCATAAAATTCGCTACGCCACTACCACCTTGAAAAATTTTTTGTTCTATTGTCATTGATTGCTCAGCAGGTTTAAAATTTGAATCGCTTCCATCAGTTTTTGTATTTTGTTGATCGCTCACATAACCAGAAATTGTTACGCTAGGTAAAAATTCACTAACAGATTCCCTTTTTTCTTCTTTAGAGGCTCTCATGCTAGCTCTTTCAGCATTTAATTTGGGATTATTTTTATAAGCCAAACTTAAAGAATTCAATAATGTATCTGCTTCAGATACACCAACTCTTAAAGCAAATATAAAAATAAAAATAATTTTAATTATAAATTTCATTTTTTATGATCTAAAAAGTACTCTCTTAATCTCATGATTTTTTTTCAATAACATAACCACAGATGCAGATTTACTTAAATCTTTAATCATTTGCAAAGTAATTCTTTGATAAAACATTATAAATCGCTTTATTTCATTATAAGACATTATTTTTTTATTTGAATGCGACTTTTTTTTCAGTTTTATTTCCTGAAGGAATCTCCATCTAAATACTGCTTTAAAATCAGGAATTTTCATAAAAATAAAATGATCAATCATATTAAAAAGTTTTTTATATTCATTTTTAAGTTTAACATTAACATATTCCCTCCATATTAAATCTTTGTCTTCAAATTTTTCTAAAACATTTATTGGTTTTTTTATTAAGCGGTTTGGCTGTGGTTTAGCTCCAACACACCACCCTTCTAAAATTACTATTTCAGGTTTATTTTTTACATTAAACCAATATTTTTTTTTTACACGATCATCACTTGCTTTCTCAAATTTTGGTAACTTAATTTTTTTAAATTTTTTTTTCATTATATTTTTGAAAAAATTTATAATTAAACTTGTATTATGTGTGCCTGGAACACCTCTTGTTTTAAATAAAGGATGTATTTTACTGGACATTTTATTACGCTCTTTCAAAGTTTTATAAAAATCATCAATAGAACTGACATAAATTCTTCTCTTAAAAAACTTTTTAAGAATGATCTTTAAAATTTTTGAAACTGTAGTCTTTCCTGATCCTTGACCACCAGATAGTCCCAAAAATAATGTATCTCCCTTTTCTTTATACTTTTTGTCTATCCAAAATGAGATCGGTATATAAGTCTTTTTTAAAATTTTTATTTTAGTAGATTTAGATTTTTTTAAAATTTTTTCTTTACTTAATAATTTTAAATAATCATTTTTCACTTTTAAAAAACAGTCTTCTGTTTCTTTCATTTCTTTTTATCAAGAGGATGGTTAATACCATCGTTAATTTTAATATTTCCTAGCTCAAAAGGCTTAACTCCTTCTATGCAAGCAACGTTTAACATATAAACTTTATCATGATTACTTCTTGGATTTGAATGAGTATAAATTCCACACTTGGAACAAAAATAATGTTCGGCTACTTTTGTATGATATTGATAAAGAGTAAGAAACTCTTGTCCTTTAATAAGCTTAAAATTTTCTGGGTTAATGGGTGTCATTATGTAACCTCTTCTTTTGCAAAGAGAGCAATTACATCTTAAAAGTTTTTCAAAGCCCGCTTCGGGTAACTGCACCTGAATTTCTACCTCTCCACAATGACAAGTTAGTTTTTTCATTTTTTAATATTTTAACCTAAATTTTTTAGCATAACTTTCATATCCTAGTAATACTTATCCACACCCTAACTAAATCTAGTTTCGATGTTCATGTTTTGATTCAGTTTGGATTCTTTTTTGGACTCAAAATACAACCTATTGGGTGTTTTTCCACATCTTGTCATGTATTTTTTTATATTATATATTAGAACAAAATAAGAACATTATGAAATTAATATTACCATTTCACATAAATAAAGTTGGCGCTGGCTTTCCATCTCCTGCAACAGATTATGTAGAAGATGATATTGATCTCAACGCCCACTTAATAAAAAATATACCTTCAACATTTCTTATCAGGGTTCAAGGAAAATCTATGAACTCCATTGGTGTCTACAACGATGATCTTTTAGTAGTCGACAGAAGTCTAAATCCAAAAAATTTCTCCACCGTAATTGCCAATGTTAATGAAGAATTAGTAGTAAAAACTTTTATAAAAAAAAATAATCAATCTTTTTTAACATCTGGGTCAAAAAAATTAGAAGATAAAATTAATTTAAATGAAAATCCTGAAATATTTATTTGGGGTGTGGTAACTTACGTAATTCATGCTTTATAATAAAAATAAAATAGCCTTGGTAGATTGTAATTCTTTCTATGTATCTTGTGAAAGGCTATTTAATCCTTCAATAATTAAAAAACCAGTTATTGTATTATCAAGTAACGATGGTTGCATTATTTCCCGTTCAACAGAAGCTAAAATGTTAGGCATTAAAATGGGAGAACCCTACTTTAAAGTAGAAAAAATAGTAAAAAAAAATAATGTAATAGTTTTTTCTTCAAATTATTCGTTATATGGAGATATATCAAGAAGAGTTATGAAAACTCTAAGACAGTTTTCACCACAAATAGAAATCTATTCTATTGATGAAGCGTTTCTAGATTTATCTTCTATTAAGGATGATGATTTGTGTGAGTATGGAAATAGAGTTAGAGAAACAGTTTTAAAGTGGACAGGAATACCAACAAGTATTGGGATCGCCACGACCAAAACCTTAAGTAAAGCTGCAAATCATATAGCAAAAAAAGAAAAATCTGGGGTTATAAATTTAATAAATTCAAAGGAAACGGATAAACTTCTTTCAAAAATAAGAATAAATGATGTTTGGGGAGTAGGAAATCAGTTAACTAAATTTTATATTAAAAATGGAGTACATACAGCATATCAACTTAAAAACATGCACAACAATTGGATCAAAAAAAATACAAATGTCTTTGGATCTCGTACAGCAATGGAATTAAAAGGAATTCCCTGTATTCCTTTAGAAGCATACCAAGAAAAAAGAAAAAATTGTTGCGTATCAAGATCATTTGGAAAGAAAGTTATAAAACTAGAAGAATTAAAAGAATCTATAACAACACACTGTCTTAATGCAGCAGAAAAAATAAGAACTGATAACCAAACAACAAAAAAAATAACTGTTTTTATAAGAACAAGTCCTTTTCAAAAAAATAAAAAATATTATGCAAATTCAAAAGATATAGATCTTCCAATCGGAACAAATGATAGTATTGAATTAGTAAAACAAGCATTAAATGCACTAAAGTATATTTATAAAAAAGGATATGAATATCAAAAAACTGGAATAATATTATCAAAATTAAATGAGGCTAGTTTTTATGAAAAAAATCTTCTTTCATCAGTCAACGAAGAAGAAAAAAGAGAAAAACTAATGAAAGCAATTGATTACACGAATATTAAATATGGTCGATACGCCTTAAGTATTGCTCAGGCTGGCCTGAAAAAAAGATGGGATATAAAAAGACAATATTCTTCTAAAATTGATACTGCCTGTTTTGATTTTTTACCCGTTATTAGAATCTTTTAAAATATCAATACTATCAATATTATTTAACGAATTATTAAGTTCATCAATATTTTCACGAAAAGAAATTTTTAAAATACAAAATAAAAAAACCAAGATAAATATAATAGGTAGAGAAGTGATAAGAGATAAATGGTTAAACACGAAAAATAAATAAAAAACTAAAAATAAAAACGAACGAAATATTACAGAATTTTTAAATACAGAAATAATCGAAAAAGAATGAATTAATAAATTAAAAAAGTTCATTTTTGATGGCCCAAAATATCTTGGACCTCTTACGGATGGTATTGATATTCTATCTGAAATAACCTTTACGACTGAACCTGAAAAACTGCTCCAAATTGATGTGTCTTTAGCTAATTTTGCTGCAGCCGCCTTTGGTAAACAGCTATAATTACCAAATTTAATAAGTTTACCTGTAAAAATATAAGTTAAAATCTTATGAGATTGATACAAAAATTTAAAAAAAGGACCCTCAGAACGATTAATTCGATTTGCAGTAACAGTTTTTGAAACGTTTTCTAGGGCTTTATTCCTAAGTAAGGAGAGCTCTTCAGGTCTATCCTCTCCATCTCCATCCATTAATATAACGTAATCAAAATCTTCTTTTTCTGTTAGATATTTAAGTCCTGCCGCATTGCATCTTGCATGACCTTTATTTTTTTTCATGTTCATTAATCTGATTGACTTAATATTTTTTAATTTCATTTGTATTGTAGGTAATGGTTCCGTAGAAGCATCATTAATCATTAAAATAGAAACATCCGAATCCCAATTTTCAATTTGCAAATCAATATTTGATAGAAGCTTGAAAACTGATTTCCAATCATTGTATATGGATATTAATATTACAAATTTTTTCATTTCTTTTTACCTACCATACAAACACCTTGATCTTCTACTTCAAAAAAAATTCCAAAACAAATTGTTTGAAGAGATTCTGGATCAGCTATAATTACAAAACCTCCATCTATTTTATCGAGTGGGATAGTTTTTTTAGCTTCTAAAATATTATCCCATTTTGGTCTAGATTTAAGATGATAAGATAAATTGCCTCCATGCCATTCATTTCCCGCCACAAGTCCAATTTTGTTTGAAAAATTATTTTCCCATTTTTTTTGTACTATTTGTGATATTTTTTTTCCAGGATAATCTGTTCTTTTATCTTCTTGAGAAATTGAAACATACAAATAAATTATAGGTGAAAGAATAAATAATACTATAAATATTGAAAAAAAATATTTTAATTTCTTTAAAGTAATTATATTATCAAAACTATAAACAAACAAAATTCCTAGAAATAAATAAAATGGTGTCATCCACATTGTTCGTATTTTTGCACCCATAAGAAAGGATGTTAAAAACATCAGTGCTATAGGGACTATATTTATAGTAATTAAAAAAATTAATTTTTTATTTTTATGATTTATTTTAAATTTAAATTTGTATTTTGAAATAAGAAATAAAAACATTGCCAAGAAAGGCACCAGTATTCCAATTTGTTTTATTAGAAATATAAATGGATAAAAAAGATGTGATTGAATAAAGTTAACATTTTCAGTTGAAGTCCTGTGTAAAGCATATGTGATTGTAGTATATTCATTATCAATGAGCCAAACTATGTGTGGTATAAGTATAGCAAAAAAGCTAATTAGAGAAGCTAAGCATTTTAAATTAAATTTTTTTTTAATTATCAAATAAATAAAAAATATATCTATAGAGATAAGTAAATAAATAAATAAATATTTTGATAAAACTCCAAATGCTGCAAAAATTCCAAATAAAAACCAACTTACAAGATCATTTTTTTTAATTCCTTCCCAGCAATAATAAACTGTTAACGCCCAAAATGGTAATTGGCTTACGTTTACATTGAATTCTGGTGTAGTAAAATTGTAAAAAAATATTCCTTCTAATAATAATAGCGAAATAAAACTATAAATTTTTTTACTAAAAAAATCTTTAGAAAATATAAATACAACAAAAAAAGCTGTTACTACAAATAATTGACTTAGAAAATAATACGCCCAGTCTTGGTTGCCAAATATTTGATAAAATAATTCAACCGACCAAGCACTGAGAGGTGGATGTTTTCCATATCCCCAGTCTAAATTGCTGCTCCAGGCCAAAGCCTCTATAGTATCCAATGGAAGATTTACGTTGGAAACACTAGGGACTAGAGTCCAAATAATAAGATGTGCGAGCAAAAAAAGTATTAAACTTTTATCAACATCAATTTTTTCAGCTTTCATAACTTGAATTTATACAAGTTTATGTCTATTGACACGTACAAAAAGGCAAATATACTCACCGACCCAAAACGAATTTATTATTGCTATGGCCAAGAAATATACACCAAACGAAAAAGAAAAATATATGTGTGAAAAACATAAGACATATTTTAAAAAAAGACTGCTTGATTGGAGAAATGAAATTATTGAACTAAATAGCAAAGGTTTGTATTCAAATAACGTTGATCATGAAATTTCCTCACCGGATGTTGTAGATCAAGCTGCTTCGCATACAGAAAAAAGTGTGGAATTAAGAACTCTAAATAGACAAATGAAATTATTGTCTAAAATAGATAAAGCTATAAAAAAAATTAAAGATAACACCTACGGTTACTGTGAAGAGACTGGGGAACCTATTGGTCTGAAAAGATTAATAGCAAGGCCTATTGCAACGCTATCTATTGAAGCTCAAGAAAAACATGAAAAAAACGAAAAAATATTTGCTGACTAACTAACTAAATTTCGGGAATTGTATCTCCTTTTTTTAAACAATCATAACCTTTTATCACAGCTTCTCTCTTAGAAATATTATTATACCATCTGCTTAAATTTTTAAATTTTTTTAATCCGATATCATGCCAGTCATGACGAGCTATCCAAGGAAAAGTGGCAATATCAGCTATTGAATAATTTTCACCTGCTAAAAAATTTGATGTTGATAAATAATCATCTAAATCATTGTAAAGTCTTGTCGCAATATTAAAATATCTTTCTTCTCCAAACTTGCTCTTGCCAGGATTATAATGATGGAATTGATGATGTTGACCCAGCATTGGACCTATGTCTCCCATTTGTGCCATTATCCATTGATTAATAAGATTTCTATTATCGGATTCATAAAATTTTCCACTTTGCTCCGCTAAATAAATTAATATTGCTCCTGACTGAAAAAAACTTATTTTATTTTTGTGATCAATAATTGCTGGTATTTTACTTAACGGACTTATCTTTCTAAATTCTGGTTTAAACTGATCTCCTTTAACAAGATCTAATACTGTTATTTTGTAATCAAATTTTATTTCCTCAAGCATAATAGATATTTTTCTTCCATTAGGTGTACTAGCATAAAATAGTTCAATCACTTTTTTTTACTCCTAATCTTTCCTGCATGCTTTTTGATGTTGTAGTATACTCAAATCTATAAGTTTCTTTTGGCCTTGATATTTTGAAACAAGCTCTTGCAGCAAGAGCACCTTCGTGAAAACCTGACAAAATTAATTTAAGCTTTCCTGGATATGAACAAATGTCTCCTATAGCAAATATACCTTTCTTGTTTGTTTCAAAATTTTCTGTATTTACAGGAATTGTTTTTTTATCTAAATTTAAACCCCATTCAGCTATTGGACCTAATTTCATTATTAATCCGAAAAAGCCTAGCACACAATCGGTCGTAATTTTTTCAATTTTACCATCTTCCTTTTTAATAGTTATTGCGCTTACATTGTTCTCTCCTTCTATTGTGTTAATTTGAAATGGAGTTTTTATTTTTAATTTACCTTCTTTCTGGAGTTTATAAACTAAGTCAGAGCTATGTTTTGCTCCTCTAAATTCATTTCTTCTATGTACTAATATGACCTCAGAAATTTTGGATAATTCAATCGCCCAATCTAAAGCAGAATCACCTCCTCCAAATATACAAATTTTTTTATTTTTAAAATAATTTTTATCTTTAACAGAATAAAAAATACTTTTGTTTTCAAATTTTTCTACTCCTTTAATCAAAAATTTTCTTGGCTCAAATGAACCCACTCCACCTGCTATAATTACACACGGCGCAATAAAAATTTTGTTTTTGCTTGTAGTAACTTTCCAATTATCTTTTTCTTTTGAGATAGCTTGAACTCTTTCATTCAAATGAAAATTTGGTTTAAATGGTTTAATTTGTTCGAGTAAACTTTTTGTTAAGCTTTCACCAGTACATTCTGGTATAGCAGGAATATCATATATAGGTTTGTCAGGATAAAGTTCTATACATTGACCTCCAATTTTATCTAGATTATCTATAACTTCAGCTTTGAGACCAATTATTCCTAATTGATGAACAGCAAATAAACCTACTGGACCAGCTCCAATTATTAAGGCATCTGTTTTTATCATATTTTAAATTATGCTTGCTTTGATGGCAGTTTTACGACTAAACCGTCCAAATCGTCTGTTACTATAATTTGACAACTCAATCTACTGAATTTATTTGGTTCAAATGCCATATCAAGCATATCTTGTTCGGATTCAATTTTTTTTGGCAATTTATCAAACCATTTTTCATCAACATAAACATGGCAAGTTGCGCAAGCGCAAGCCCCTCCACAATCAGCATCTATTCCAGAAATATTACTTTGTACTGCTCCCTCCATAACACTTAAATCACTTGGAACATCAACTGTATGAGATTTTCCACTATGTTCTATGTATGTAATCTTTGGCATGTATTGAGATATCTAGATATATAGAAAATAAAATAATGCAATAGGTAAAATGGTATGTTTTAATAGTTCCTAGTATTTTTAGTTATGGGGACAAAATATCAAGAAATTTACCAAAGATCTATAAAGGATCCTGAAAGATTTTGGGCTGATGTTGCTAATGATATTTTTTGGTACAAAAAACCTTCTAAAATTTTGAGTTCAGAAAACCCTCCATTTTATAAATGGTTTAAAGATGGAATAACAAACACCTGTTATAATGCTGTTGATCTTCATGTAAAAAACGGAAATGGGAAAAAATTAGCAATTATTTATGATAGTCCAATCACAAATTCACAAAAAAAAATCACTTATAATGAATTAAAAGATCAGGTTGCAATTTTTGCCGGAGCATTAACAAACCAAGGAATAAAAAAAGGAGATCGTGTCATAATTTATATGCCTATGATTCCTGAGGCTGTAATCGCCATGTTGGGGTGTGCAAGAATTGGTGCGGTTCACTCGGTAGTGTTTGGTGGGTTTGCCGCAAACGAACTTGCAAGCAGAATTGATGACTCTAAAGCAAAAATCATTTTGTCCGCCTCATGTGGTTATGAACCAGGAAGAACAATTGAATATAAACCTCTTCTTAAAAAAG
>MDTE01051411.1_pt1 | contig 11748 bp, 7 predicted proteins | sample 811231 | NCBI WGS metagenome assembly MDTE01 (sample SAMN05326651, study PRJNA326480) | marine metagenome | isolation source: seawater | place: Indian Ocean: Red Sea | collected 2010
TTCTGCTTCACCAGATACAATAGCAGCTAGATGAAAAATAATATCAAACCGCTCAGAGGCTAGTTTTTTAATTTGTGTTAAATCTTCTATATTTCCTTTAATATGTGTTAAATGTAAGTTATCTTTTGTTTGGTTAAAATTTATGTCAAAAAGACAAACTTTGTTAATTTGTGTTTGATATAAATCGGATGAAAGAATTTTTTTTACTAATTTTTTCCCTACCATTCCATTAGCACCAATTATTAAAACTTTCATAATGATATTCCTAAAATTTTATTGTCACAAAATGAGATTCAGTTGTAATGTTTTTTTAAATTGCTGTTTAATTAAGTTCAGTTACTTTTTTATTATTCCAAAATTTATACCAAATACTTTTTTTTTAATTAATATCATATTATCATAGGATATTACTTTTATTTGGATTACAATTTTGTCAAAAAATAAATTTTTAATTACTGGTGGTTGTGGTTTTATAGGCACTGCAACGATTAATAGGCTTATTAATAATAAAGAAAATGAAGTTTTAAATATTGACAAATTAACATATGCTGCAAATATTGCCTCGCTAAAAGAACTTAAATTACAAGAAAACTTTAAATTCGTAAAACTAAATATCTCAAAATTTAAGGGGTTACAAAAAGTAGTTAGTAGCTTTAAACCGAACATAATAATTCATCTAGCTGCTGAAACTCATGTTGATCGTTCAATTGCTAAACCAAAAGAATTCATAGAAAGTAATATTATTGGAACATTTAACCTTCTAGAAACATCAAGAAAATATTACAATCATCTTGATAAAAAGGAAAAAAAGAATTTTTTATTTCTCCATGTCTCAACTGATGAAGTTTTTGGAGATAGTGAAAATAAATTAAAACCGTCAAAAGAACTTGATGCTTATGATCCTAGTTCACCATATTCCGCTACAAAGGCATCATCTAATCATTTAGTAAAAGTATGGAATAAAACCTTTGGTTTGCCAATAATTATTACTAATTGCTCAAATAACTATGGGCCGCGCCAATTCAATGAAAAGTTTATTCCTTCAGTAATTATAAATGCTCTTAGTGGAAAAAAAATAAGGATCTATGGAAATGGTCGCCAATCAAGAGATTGGATATACGTTGAAGACCATATAAATGCATTATTTAAAGTTTTAGAAAAAGGTAAAATTGGAGAGATATATAATATAGGTACTCAGCATAAAGTTGAAAATATTAAAGTGGCAGAAATGATATGTGAAATTTTGAATAATTTTGTTAAAATTAAGCCAAAGGGCATTCAAAATTTTAATGAATTAATTACTTTTGTAAATGACAGACCAGCACATGATGTAAAATATGATTTAAATACAGATAAAATTTATAAAAAATTGTCATGGGAACCAACTATATCTTTTGAAGAAGGGCTTTTTGAAACAGTAAAATGGTATATGAGAAATAAGAATTGGTGGACAAAATTTAAATAATAAATTTTTAACAATTTAACCTAATATATATCTCTCTAATAATTTACAGTTTTCATATAAATTCTTTAATTATTACGAAAATAATTTAATAAATTTTTTACATATGAAGATTTATTAAATTTACATATATTTTCTATGATTTTTTCTTTTGGTAACCAGCCTTTGTTATATGCTACTTCTTCAGGAGAACCAACCAGTAAACCTTGTCTATTTTGTAAGCTTTCAATAAAATTACTTGCTTTTAATAATGAACTAGCAGTACCCGCATCAAACCAAATAAATCCCCTTCCAAGTAATTTATTTTTAAGTAAATTTTTATTTTGGTAAATTTTAAGTAATTCAATTATTTCAAACTCATTACGTGATGACTTTGTTAAGTTCTCACAAAATTTTGGGGCATCCTTACTTAAAAAATATAAACCAGTTATAGCTAAATTACTTGAAAAACTGTTAGGTTTTTCGCTCATATTAATTATTTTATTATTTGAATCTACTTCAGCGATTCCAAAATTGCTTGGATCCCTTACTTTGTATAAAAATATACTACAATATTCTGAGTCATAGTCTGCATTTTTTAACATTTTTACAAATCCAGAACCATAAAATATATTATCACCTAATATTAAAACACTTGAATTACCATTAATAAAATTTTTTCCAACAGTAAGTGCTTCCGTTATACCACGTGGTTTATTCTGTATAAGGTAGGTCAACGATATGCCAAACGAACTACCATCTCCTAGTAATTTTTTGTACTGATTTAGATTATTTTTATCACTTATTATGGCTATCTCTTTTATACCAGCTAACATCAGGGAGCTTAAAGGATAATAAATCATAGGTTTATCATATATTGGAAACAAATGTTTTGAGATCCCAACTGTCGAGGGATATAATCTGGTTCCCAAACCGCCTGCTAGTATTAAACCTTTTCTCATTTTCTATGAAATAAAACTTAAATATTAATCCTATGAAATACTAATGACCTAATATTGAATATTATCTTATAATATTTATCGTTATTTTTATAGTTCTTAAAAAAAAAATATAAAATTTTTTTATTTTGAACTTTATTGAGTAAATTAATGAGTATCTTTGATGAAAAAAAATAAATCAGGAGTTTAAATAGTATTAAAATTTGATAATTAAATTTGGTGATTTTTAGATAAATAACTTTTTCTCTTTTCACTAAATTATCAATATAAAATTTAAAATTTTAAATTAATAATTGAACTTATTAAACATTTTCACTATTTAATTTCGAAAAATTATTAAATGAACTCTTATAATGTTTTCTTAGATTAAATTTAATGAAACTGTCATTTTCTACAAAAAGAATTATTAAATAACTCCTTTTTCACTTAAACTATGACCAAAAAAATAGATTACGATATACCCCTAAGAAAAATTTCATTGCCAACATATAATGAAGTTGCAAAATACTTAAAAAAAATTGACCATAATAAAATATATACTAATTACGGTCCGTTAGTACAAAGTTTAGAAATGATTCTAGCAAATCATTTTGAAACAGACCCAAGTAATGTAGTTATCACAAGTAATGGTACAACAAGCCTTAAAACTATTCTGACTAGAATAAAAAATAATATACGCAAAAGTAATTTAATTGATTCTGATAGGGAAGAAAAATTTTATTGTGTTCTCCCATCATTCACATTTTCTGCTTCTGCAATGTCAATAGTTGATTCTGGTCTATATCCAATTTTTTTGGATATAGACAAAAATAGTGCGCAACTTACCCCTCAAATAGTTGAAAATTTTTTAAATCAAAATTTAAACTTTAAGAGAAATGTCGTAGCAATTATGCCTGTTTCTCCTTTTGGTTCTAGGATAAAAAAAAGGGATTGGGAAATGTTTTATTTAAAAAATAATATTGAAATAGTTTATGATGAAGCTTGGTGTTTTGACTCTTTTATAAAGAATGAGGTTGGAGACTCAGCAATAAGCCTTCATGCAACTAAATCATTTGGATGTGGTGAAGGTGGTGTAATAATTACCAATGATAATAATAAATCATATGAATTTAGAAAAATTATAAATTTTGGATTTGACCAAAACAAACGATCAGTTTCAATTGGTTTTAACGGAAAAATGAGTGAGTACAACGCAGCTATTGCATTAAGTGCACTTGAAAAATGGCATGAAAATAAATCTAAATGTTTAGAACTACAAAGATATTATATTAATAAGTTGTGCTCATTCACTAAAATTAAAATTTTAAATGGGTTTGATACAACTTTTGCATGGGCTACGCTACCTTTAATATTTGAAAATAAAATTAATATGAAAAAACTAATACAAAGAGCTGCTTTTAACAAAATTGAAATTAGAAATTGGTGGAAACAAGGTTTGCACAATTTTCCAGCTATGGAAGAGTTTCCTAAAAGTTGTCTTGAAAATACTATTTCACTAACACAAAGATTAATAAATGTTCCTTTTTATCCAAATATGACAATTAAAGAGATAGATCAAGTTTGTCTCGAATTAAGTCATTACGATATATAAATTGATATATTTACTCTGATTATTAAATCTTAAATTTCAAAATAACTCTTTAAAAAAATTTTCAAACTTTAAAGTAGGGTTATGTGTATTATGGAAAATATTATTTAACTTTTCTTTAACTTCTATACCAAACCTATGAGTTAGTTTATAATTTGGATTTCAATCTACTGCAGTTTTTCAATTAATTTGATTCATTTCATAAATCAATAAGAGGATTAGAAACTATTTCTGCAATAAATTAGAAGTATTCTTATATAAATTCTTAAATAATTCAAACTGTTTGATATATATAGGATCTGGACATGATTTTATAACTTTTTTTATTGGATTCCATCTATATATATCTTCTCTTTCAACATCTCCTAGAGCTAATGCAGCTAAAAATGAATTACCATAAGAAGCTCCAATGGTGTTGTCTTTTAATTCTTGATTTAAATTTGAAACATTAGAAATTGTAGTAATCCAAATTTCATTTTTTACACCGCCACCTACGGCAAATATTTTTTCAGGAGAAAAACCAGATTCTTTAAATGTTTCAATTATATGATTAGCACCATAGCAAATCCCTTCTATAATTGATCTGTAAATATCTTCTCTTTTATGAGTTAGATTTAAACCAAAAATCATGCCACAAGCATTAGGATTTTGTATAGGGGTTCTTTCACCTGAAAAATATGGAAGTGTAATTAAATTTTTTGAACCAACTGGACTTTTTTCTGCGATAATGGATAATTTCTTAAGTGCGTCTTCTGGCTTTAGATCTTTTGCAAACTCTTTTTTAAACCATTGTGTAATAGTTCCACTTGTTGCAGTGCCTGCCATTAAGGCGTATTCATTTTTGAACAGCCATGGTGCAGACCATAAAGAATTTTGAGATTTATTACCATTACATAAACCAATAAAAAACATCGTAGAGCCATACATGATCATCATGTCACCAGAATGCCTGACTCCAACACTTATCGCCTCTGCTGCAGCATCTATTGTACCAACAGTTACAGGAATTCCTTTTTTTAACCCAGTTTCTGATGAAGCCTTTTCAGTTATATAACCTGCTATTTCTGTTGACCATTTCAAATCGGGTAGTTTAGACAAATCAATCATATCTTTAGATAATTCATCGCTCCATTGAAGTTTTGATTTATCATAAAGAGGAGTAAAATTGGCAGCTGTATAATGGTCTATAACACATTTACCAGTAAGTTTTTGAACTATAAATGTTGTTGATGTGACTATTTTTTCAGATTTTTTATATATCTCTGGATAATTATGTTTTAGCCAAAGTATTTTTGGACCTATTGATTGTGATGTAAGTGTATTACCTCCAAACTTAAATATTTTTTCTTCGCCAATAATTCTATTTATATAGTCTATTTCCTCCTTTGCTCTTGTATCAATGCCATATAAAACCCCAGAATAAAGTGGAGATGCATCTTTATCTATTGGTAACATGCAAGGACCTATTGCACTTACAGCAACACTTTCTATTAAATCAACAGAAATTGTTTTTTTCTTTAACAATTGTTTAGTTATATTAACGAAATCTCCCCACCAAACTTCATTAGCAGAATGTTCGGCCCATCCTGGTTTTGGAATTATCATTTCATGCTTAATTACAGCTTGATGATGAATGAAACCTTTATTGTCAACTAATACACCTTTTGTCTCAAAGGTCCCAACATCTACTCCAAGATATAGTTTTTTGTTCATTAGACCCCCTATAAATCATAATTTTTTTTATTTGCTTCTATTATGTCATTTGAAATAGTGAATATATTTTAATTTTTTCAAAAAAAGTAAAATTTTTCAATTATTTGGAATAGATTTTGCTAAAAGTATAATTTAGCATAAATATATAAATTAAATGAATTTTTACCCTCCTAAATTAAACCTTAAAGCGCCAGATAATGTAGTTTTTAGCTTAACACATTTATTAAACAATGGTGAATATATAAAAACTTTAAAATATTGTATTAATTTAATTAATAAATTCCCAAAGGACGAACAAATTCATTATATAATGGGATTGGCATATTATTTTTCTCAAGATTTTGCAAAATCCTCATATCATTTTAAATATGCGCTAAAATTAAAACCCAATTTCTATCAAGCTTTAAATAATTTAGGCATAATTCACAACGAATATGCTTATAAAAACAATAATACTAATTTATCAGAAATTAAAAAATCAATTTTGTACTTTAAAAGTTCAATAAAAATTAACTCAAATTACGCTTATGCTTACGAAAATCTAGCAACCACCTACTTTAAAATAGGAGAATATTTAAAAGCAGTAAAAGCTTATGAAAAAGCTAGTAAACTTAAGAAGTTAACTAATGAAGATAATCAGAGATTTATCATTTCTCAAAAAAAAGAAGACCTAATACCTGAAACTTTGAAATATATCCAGAGTATACAGACTGAAAAGTATAACCCAAATTTAATTCTTCATGAAATATCATTAACATATACTATTTTACCGAATAAGAAAGAAATCTTTAAACAAAGAAATAGACTTGTTAAATCAATTACTAAATATGATTCAAAAAAATTATCTAATTTAAATATAGATATTTCTTTAAATCCCAAAATTTATCTTTTTCATCTTTCTTATGATGGTCAACCAACAAAAGAGATCTTCCAGAAACAAGGTGATTTTTTCCAAAAAAATATTCCAGAAGTTAATTTATATAAAAAATTTCACCGAAAAAAAAATAAAAAGATAAAAATTGGAGTTTTTACAAAATTTTTAGATAACCATCCTGTATCTTATTGTTTTATAGATAACTTTTTATCTCTTAATAGTAACCACTTTGAAGTTATCATTTTTACAACTGACATAAATGGCAAAAAAAATCTTATTAAGAAAAAAAATAAGATTATTTCTAAATCAAAAGTCAAATTTCAAACTTTTAATGATAATGACCTAAACATGATAAGAGATACAATTTGTAAGAAAAATATCGATATTCTTATTTATCCTGAAGTAGGATTAACTGGTACAAGTTATTATCTTGCCGCACACCGACTTGCCAAAAAACAAATAGCCTTATCTGGTCATCCAGACACAACAGGTTTAAGTACTATCGATTATTATATCGGAAATAAACTTAATCAACCAAAAAATGCGCAACTTTATTATACAGAAAAATTAGTTCTTTTTGAAAATGCTGTACTTTCTGGTAGCCCACTTGAAAAAGAAATTGAATCAATCCCAAGAAATTTAGAACTGTCTGATTTTAATCTTTCTAAAGAAAAAAAATATTACGGTTGTCTTCAATCTCTTTTTAAAATTCATCCAGAATTTGACGAAATCTTAAATGAGATCGTTTTACTTGACCCTAAAGCAATAATTGTATTAACAGTTTTTCCTAATAAATCTGCAGTAATAAATTTATTGAAAAGGTGGAAATCAAAATTTCCAAACCTTTTGAATAGATGTATATTTTTAAAAAGACTTTCATATTTGAAATATTTAAGAATTGTTGAATTAATGGACGTTCATTTAGATACTATTCATTTTGGAATGGGGTCTACAGCAAACCAAGTTTTAAATTTAAAAAAACCCATAGTTTCTTGGCAAGGAAAGTTTGCAAGATGTAGAAAAATATCTTCAATATATAAAAAATTCAATTTCAAGAATTGTCCTCTGGTTGAAAATAAAAAAAATTTTTCAAAAATTGCTGTTACTTGGGCAAATGATGAAAATTTACAAAACCAATTTAAATTGGAGGTAGAAGATAAGTATGATGAATTATTTACTAAAAATTATAAAATTAAAGATGAATTTGAAAATTTTTTTAAAAAAATAAGTAAAACAATTTAATTTGGTTTGGTGTATTTATATAGATGTTTGAAAACTTAAAGATAAATGAACCGATTCTTCGAATAGTACATAAATGAACACTTTCTTTTGAGTTTTCATTGTTAATCAGGAAAATGTAATACAGATATAATATTTTTATTTCTCTCAAATAAGTAAAATGTATAAAGAATTACCTTCAACAATAGCTAATTTCCAAATTAGTATTGTTCAACAAACATTATGCTCTATTTGAGAAAATGCATTTGAAGATAATTTTGATTATAACAGATTTGATTTAATAAATGATAAAACTTGAAAACATTCAAATAATGAATACAAGTTTTGAGCATGAAGATAAAAGGTATTAATACTTTAAAGTATTTTAATGGTTTTTCAACTGAACAAGTTTTGCTTGCAGTACGCGTAGGCGATTCTACCTTACAGTTTTTATAAATGCTACCGTTTAAATCAGAACAATCCCATCAGACTCATTTAACTGCTAGAATTGTTTATATAAAATCAGGACAAGATTACAGTGAGGTAGGAATGGGTAGCAAATCTGTTAAAAACAGAAATTGTAAGTGAAAAAATAAGTCCACATCATTTTTTGATAGAACTTAAATCATTAACTATTGTTTTGTTACAAATTTGGAGTTAAGTACAGGATATGGAATATAACCATCCAATGTTTAATAGGACCCATCAAATTGGCTAAAAATTTTGACCAATAATTTTAAATGGCCTAACTTCTTGGTAGTTGGAGCTCCAAAATGTGCTACAACTAGCATTTATAATTATTTTTCTGATCACCCAGATGTATTTCTGTCCAAAGTGAGAAAAGAGGGAAGATTTTTTTCGGAAATAAATAGAAGTTCAATATTTTGGCCAAAGAATTATCCATATCCAGTCTCTAATAGTATAAATGATTATAAGAAACTTTTTGATGGATTTAATCAAGAAAAGTTAGTTGGTGATATTTCACCCGATTATTTATCATATTCTAGTGTTTCTTCAAAAAAAATTATTAATTATTGTGGACCAGAAACAAAAATTGTAATTATTGTAAGAGATCCTATCGATCGTAGTTTTTCTCATTACATACAGAATGTACGTCGAGGAGCAGAACATTTTTCATTTAAAAAGTCTATTGAGATAGAGAAAATAAGAAAATTGAATAATTGGGGTTTTCAATGGCTATATAGTGACACAAGTTTTTATTCAGAAAGAATAGGTGAATTTAAGAAATTATTTAAAAATGTTTTGATACTTACAAAACATGGGTTGGAAAGAAATACTAAAAAGACATTAATTAAATTACACAACTTTCTACAAATTGATTTTGACTCAAAAAAATCCTTCCCCAAATCAAATAAAGGAGGTGTTCAAAAATCAAAAATAGACACTGTATTAAGTGGCATTTATGATAATGAAGAGAAAATACTTCTCGATAAGTCAAGTTACCATGGTGAAAAAATAGAAAAAAAACCCAATGTGGATACCTCATTTGATACTGGAGGAGAGTTAATCCCAATAGACTTACAATTTATTGATAAATCTTTACTTAAAATTTTAAGAGAAATTTTTTCCGAAGAAATTAATTTGATATATGATAATTATGGAATAAAGTTAAATTTGTAAATTGCTATATGAAAAAAAATAAATCTATCAATATTTTATGTACTGGTGCTGGAGGAGCTTCTGGCCACTCAATGTTAAGATCATTGCAAGAATGTGACCTTAATGTAAGACTTTTTGCTGGAGATATGAATAAATATTCCTCTTTTTTATCTAGAAGTGGTGTCAAAATTTTTAATATACCGTCAGCATCTACTGATCCCGATTTATTTAAAAAAGAATTGTTAACTTTATGTATTCAAAAGAAAATAGATATACTGATATGCTCTCCTGAATCTGAAGTACTTATTATGTCCAAACTCATTAAAAATTGGAAAAGAAAGTTTGGCATTGAAGTTGTAACAACTTACCCAGAAACGGCAAGAATTGGTGTAAATAAATATGAACTATATAAAAAACTCAAACACAAAAAAGAATTAAATATAATGCCAATGAGACCAGTATTTTCAAAAAAAGATTTAAAATCTTGGTCATTTGGATTTCCATGTGTTTTAAAACCCTTTGATGGTGTAAGTGCCAGAGGTGTTCATTACATCAATAATCAAAAAGAACTCGAATTAGTTTATAAATATTTAAAAAATTATCTGGGATATAATAAAATCTTGATACAAAAAATGATTGTTGGTCCTGTAAAAAATATTTTCACAGTCGGAGCTCTTTTTTGGAAAGGTAACCTTATAAATGCTGGCATACATCATAAATTGAGAACTTCACCACCAACTGGAGGTTCTGCTGTTGTTGCAGTTACATATAAACCAGACCATCTACTACAATATGGTCTTAACATTTTACATGCTAGTGGTAAATGGCATGGTTTTGTTGCTGCAGAATTTAAAGTATCAGAAATTGACAGAAAGCCTTATCTTCTTGAAATAAACCCTAGATTATGGGGGTTTTCGTATCTTATGACTATGGCTGGAGTAAATTATCCTGAATTACTAATACGTATAATTATGGGTGAAAAAATTTCAAATTATAGTGAACGAGGAAAAAAACTTTTAAATTACAAAATTGGAAAAAAAATGATTAGAAGTCTAGATCTGATGGATATATAGTAAAAGATTTTTTAACTCAATTATAGTAAGTGAATTTAAAAATATAAAAAAATAACAATAATTTAAGATGCTTTAATAACATAAACATTTTAAATATAATTTTTAAAAATTTTTATAATTTGAATTCTTCAACTAGCTGAGATAGTTTCTAATTAATTATGGAAAAATTTTAAAAAATTATGGTCAATAATTCATTTGTAAAATTTGAGAATGTTCAAAAAAGCTATGATGGCGAAGTATTAGTTGTTAAAGATTTGAATCTAGAGATTCCTAAAGGTGAATTCTTGACTATGCTGGGACCTTCTGGTTCAGGTAAAACTACATGCCTAATGATGTTAGCTGGATTCGAAACGGCAACCCACGGTATAATTTCATTGGATGGGAATCCAATCAATAATATTCCTCCCCATAAAAGAGGAATAGGAATGGTTTTTCAAAATTACGCTCTTTTTCCTCATATGACTGTTTATGAAAATCTTTCTTTCCCATTAGAAGTAAGAAAATTATCAAAAACTGTAAGGGAAGAAAAAATCAAACGAGCTCTTGATATGGTACAAATGAGAGAATTTGGAAACAGAAGACCTGCACAGCTCTCAGGGGGGCAGCAGCAAAGAATAGCTCTTGCTAGGTCTTTAGTATTTGAACCTGACTTAGTTTTAATGGATGAACCCTTAGGTGCACTAGATAAACAGCTAAGAGAACATATGCAATATGAAATCAAACATCTGCATGAGCGACTAGGTATTACTGTAGTTTACGTTACACACGATCAGTCTGAAGCATTGACAATGTCAGATAGAGTAGCAGTATTTAATGATGGTGTGATTCAGCAGTTAGCATCACCACCTGATTTATATGAGCAACCTGAAAATGCATTTGTAGCTCAATTCATTGGAGAAAATAATAAAATTATGGCTGAAGTAGTCGATGTAAAAGGTTCTGTGGTTACTTCAAAAACATCTGAAGGTAATTTATTAAAGAGTAAAAAAGTAAATTGTGATAAGGTTGGATCAAAAACAACATTATCAATACGACCTGAGCGTATCAAGGTAGGAACTAAAGGAGAAAATACATCTGAAGCAAAAGTGCTAGAATTAATTTATATTGGGGATCATATTAGATGTAGAATGCTGGTAGAAGGTGATGAAAATTTCATTGTTAAGATACCTAACGCAAAAAAAATTTCAAATTTAAAAATAGGACTTAAAACTAAAGTGAGCTGGTCTACTAGTGACTGTCGTGCACTTGATAGATTGGTGCAA
>MDTE01052979.1_pt1 | contig 11748 bp, 6 predicted proteins | sample 811231 | NCBI WGS metagenome assembly MDTE01 (sample SAMN05326651, study PRJNA326480) | marine metagenome | isolation source: seawater | place: Indian Ocean: Red Sea | collected 2010
CAGATCAGCACCTGGTTCATTGCTCAATATCTCCGAGAAAATCCTGTCATCCCCCTCTCCCTCTTTCTCTCCTTCTATTTCATAGTTCTGCGGGAACAGATCCTCCTCTCTATCCTTGCCCCAGGCGGGCACGATGACTATGAAAGACAAGGGCGGCTCTGCCTTGGCCCTCTCCTTTGCCCGGTCCAGACAGCCCTTGATGCCTTCTATGGCCCGCAGCATCGTATATTGGCAAAATGGTGGATTTGCTGCGTATGAGCCACAAGCAGCGCTACTGGCCTCCCCCTCGATGAAGTCAAAAAAGCTTCCGCAGCTGCCAAACTTAGTATCTATATCAGGGAAGGCGCTAAAGTAGAGCGGGTGATAGCAATTTAAAGGGCTAGCAAAGGCCTCACCGAACACTCCAAAGGACTGCTGTAAGCAGGCTTGCACAGCGTTTGGTGTCCCTGCCTGCCAACCCTTTCCCTCCAGAGCCCGGTAGCGCGTCAGCAGCGAGTATACATCTGCGTCGAAGGCCTCATCCTCTCCCTCTCCCCAAAGAGAGCGGAGCTTCCGTAAATGGGCTCCTGAAATGCTCACCACCCGATAGTCCTGCTGTAAGTGCGCAGCCTTCTTCGAATCAATCTCGTGAAGTCGGAGCGAGACGTGGTCATTATACGAGTTACTGAGCACTTCTACTCCTTGCTTCACGCCTCTTTCTTCTAGTGCAGGCAGCAGCATAGAAAATCGCGCTTTGATCGCCTTTGTGGCCTTCTGCGTGTCTTCACTAAATGTGCTGGCTATGCGCTTGGCCTTCTCAAGGGTCATCCCATCCAGCAGTAGCAGGTCTCTCTCCAGCAGTGCTGTGCTCTTTGCGCACCCAGAGGGCAATAGGACATCTCTCTCGCTGTTGATGACAATTGAATTGAGTTGAAAGCGTTCAAAAGCTCGCACCCACCCTCTGCGACTATCTATTCCCTCTGCCTGAACGAGCCGATGCAGTCTCTGTCTCAACTTCGTATTCAGCTCAAAGCGTGTGCTCTCAAAGATGGGGTTACTTGTGCTGTGAGGTTCCTGCTGCTGAACAGAATGCACACTATCACGATAGGATGACAGCGCTTTCACACCTGATACCAGGTGGGAAGTGTCGTCACCCTTCGGGAGCTCTCCTGCCATAAAGAGACTTGTCAGGTGTCTGCCACATATCTGTCCCCCACACCCTTCTATCAAGTATCCCTTAACGACGCCAGCAGCCGCTAGGACTACAACTACGAAGAGAAAGACCATCCCGCGTCTGAGATTCCAAATCAGAGCTCTCCTGCGGAAAATTTGAGAGTTCAAGAGAATAATTGGGTCGTTAGAGCACTATCATAGTTGATAAGGCTATAGAGTGAGGCGCTGAGAGCTGGTCAAGCTCATAGGAACGAAACTGGTCCCATAATTGACCGAGGCGCGATTTGCTGTTTGAAGCAGCAAGCCACATCGAATCATGTCGCGGTACGACGACTATGAGAACGCTTTCGACGACGATGAGGAGTTTGACACTCCACCTGAGTATGCCGAGACGGCTGGTAGTGAGAGATACGGAGAGGAGCCCAGCACAGTGCTCGATGGGGCCGGGGGCATAGCAAGCTATTTGGAGTATGATCCTGGGGTGTTCGATGACGACGTGGAGGGAGATCCCACGCCTCCAGATAGTGCTAGAGATAGGGAGAGTAGCATTCCGCGGTTCAATACGGATGAAGCTGCGGTAATTGCGAGCCAGTTGAATGAATTGATAGAGACGCGTGCAGGCAGCGCTGATGGTGCTGCTCGTGCGGACCAAGGTGATCCTGCGTCTTCTTCTCCCCCCAGTCAGATTCCAGTGGGGAGTGCTTTGTCAGCAGTCAGGACTAGGTCGGGCGGAGAAAACAAGAGTGAAGAAATCACGTTCGATCTTGCGGCCCCCTCGGACAAGGCAATTCGTAGTTTTCAACAAGCACTGGCTGTGGAGGAGGCAGAAAGAAAAAGTGGGGGTGGTCTGAGCCACCGGCAAACGTTAAAGGCCCTGAAAGCTCGCAAAGAGGGTGAGCGAGAGAGGGCGCAGTCGCGCAAGGTGGTGGTGGAGGGCGAAGAGGGGACCAACCCCTTCGCCAGATCAAGCCGCAAGCAGCAAGCAGCTGCTGCTGCTTCCAATGCAAATGCACCCGTAGTGCGGCAAATTGCGAAGAGGAAGACTGCAAAGGAGCTCAAGCAAGAAGCAGAGGAGGCGCTGAAAGCAGAGGAGACGGAGGAGGAGAAGGAGAAGAGGAGGGCAGCCCACAAGGCGCGGAAAGCAAAGATGGCGGACATGCTCGCAGCGCTGCAAAAGGCCAAGGCTGACGAGGCGGAAGAGAAGAGGAAGAAGGAGGCCGCGCAAAAGAAGAGAAAGGCTATATTGACAGCCCGTGTGATCGCCGAGTCAAACGAAAGGACCTCCATGGCCATGCACGACAAGGAGAGATATCGGGCTGTGGTGATGGAACGACAGCAGGGCCGAGGAGCTGACGCTGAAGCCGTTCTGACGAGAAAGATGGAGGCGGTGAATAAGACTAAGGACGACAAGGAGAATCGTAAAAAGGACAAGGCCAACATCAAGGCCATCAAGCCAGAAGCTGAGAGCGATTCGGAGGCTGACAACGATGGCGAGCCTCTAGCCTCCTCTAAAAAGGACAAGGGCAAGAAGATTTCTGTAGAGCAGAGTGATGCTTTGTTCAATCGCCTCAAGGCTCGCCAACAGAAGACTAGTGAAGGCATCGACTTAGCATTATCGCAGACTGTGCCTGCTCGTGACTTCGCAGATTGGAAACGAAAAAATAACGTGCCTGGAGATGGCTTGGTGTTCGCCATGACAGGGTGGTACCCCTGTGTGAAACAAGAACTCCTCGATAGAGGGTGGTATCACAACCCTGATCCTGATTCTCCTTATTTTGATCTCAAGTGGACCCTCCGCTCTCTTCAAACGGATCAGGAGGCACTGCAGCCTTGGCAGCTCACTAACCATTTCCTGAAGAACATGGCTATCACCACCAAAGTGGGCCTTTTGAAGAGTATGAGAGGCTTGAATTGGCTTGCAGATGTGGGGTGCAATGATGTACTTCCGAGAGGATACGACTTATCAAACGATACAGAGATGCAAGCCTTCATCGATGACTACCGGGTACAGCACGCTGAGATCCTGCTCAAAAGATTGTACAAGAAATTGACTCATATTAACTTTCCTCCTACAGATATCGATGGCACTTATGATGGAGGCGAGAATGGAGCGGGTGGAGAAGGTGGGCTCGACGAGATAGTCGCCAAGGTACAGGAAGTCGAGAAAACCAAAACTCCTAGGACCGCCGCTGCAGATGCAGCCAATGCAGACTTGCCTGACGACGCACAGCAAGATCATGTGAAAAACTTCAAGATGCCCAAGACACCACGTGTAGATGAGGTCTTATCGCAGTCTGTACAGATCAACGAAGGCGTGTTTACCACATGCTGTGACATCTTAGATCGTTATTTGCGGCCCACAAACGAGAGTTATATTGACACCGTTGATGACGATAGTGATCTGGTGTACAATCGTCATGCGGCTATGAGCAGCTTGCAATGGGAAGTGATTAGTGTTGCGGATATGTATTCTCCTTACCTTTTGCCTCCTCAGGATATTCCCGAGAGCATCGACTCCTTTCTGCCGGGAAATGAATATATGCTGACTGGTGAGAGTGGCGCAGTGTCACGGTCGCGTAAAGCAGCTCAAGACAAGCTTGACGCAAATAAAAGCAATGCAGTCCAGCAGCGGGAAGTCAAGGCAAAAGAGAGAAGGGAAAGGGCCTTACGTGTAGAGATGGGTAAGAAGACGAGCAAAGTGAGGCCCGTGACCCACTCGGATGTATCCAGGATGCACCGATTGCTCAACAGTATATATTGCTGCGACCGCAACCAGAGTGGTTTAAATGGCAGTGGAGACATTGCTAAAAATATTTGGATTGTTAAACCAGGCGCTAAATCTCGTGGACGAGGCATATGTACATTTGCTGATTTGCCAAAACTGTTGAAGTATGTGGATGCGGGGACAGGCAGTGCACAATCGGCACAGTGGGTTGTTCAAAAATATATGGAGAATCCGCTTTGTATCGCCAATCACAAGTTCGACTTAAGACAGTGGGTGCTGGTGACGGATTGGAACCCTCTAACTGTGTGGTTTTACGATGAGTGCTACGCGAGGTTCAGCGTGGAGCAATACACCACCAAAGATAGCGATCTCGAGAACTCTTATGTCCACCTGGTCAACAACAGTGTTTCTAAAAACAGCGAGGAATACAAACGCAAAATCCCTACCGAGAACGGGGACTTTATCACAGGTTTCATGTGGAGTCATGATCAGATGAGTGGGTGGGTTGAGCATCAGACAGGGAGAGACCTTATGCACGAGAAGATCAAGCCACGGATGATGGACATTGCGAAGTGGTCCTTGATGTGTGCTAGTGAGTGTATTGAGCATCGTAAGAACAGTTGGGAGCTGTATGGCTTCGACTTCATGGTAGACGACAATTACAACACCTGGCTCATCGAGATCAACAGCTCGCCTGCTTGTGACTACTCTACACCTGTTACGGAAAGATATGTGCAAAAAGCGTTAGTAGAACTGCTGAAAGTCACTTTGGATATGCGTGAATGGGAAGCCAAGAGCAAGAAGAAGAGAGGTGACAAGCCCGATACGGGAGGCTGGAGCTGTATACACAAGGGCCCCGTGCTCGACATGCCCACAGCCGCTTTTGGAGCAGACATGAGCCTGAAAGGCGACGGATTGAAGGCACCAAAGCGGAGAAGCAGCACAAGTGCACCGTCCCAACCCTTTTCGAATAGTGCTAAGCGTGCGGCTGCGTTGTCTTCAGCTGCCAAGGGAGGTGATGTCGAACCCCCAGTTCGAGTGAATCCCTTGAATGCGAGTGTGGCCGTGCCCCCAGTGTCACCCTCGCCCAAAGGACACCGCCGAGCGCGTGGTCGTGCCTTGCGTGTGCCACGCAGTCATCAATCAGTGGATGGTGACAGCGGCATGGACGATGAAGGAAGCGCCATTGACGAAGATGATGGAGCCGACAATGCTGCTGACAGCGATTTTTCTGTGATGGGCATAAGCCCCAGCAAGGCTGCTTTCATGAAAAACAGCCTGGACCTCAGCCAGGCCAGCCTCATGAACGACAGCATTGGTAGTCTTGGCGACAGCATGGATAAGGACGACACCAAGGACGAATTCGATGACAGCGACAATGAGAAAGAGGGAGTGGTGAAGGTGAATAGGCAAAGTCCACAGCAGCCAGTAGCCGCCGCTACGTCACCTTCCATCTATCGGTCTCCCTTGACGCAGCAAGTGCTATTGCAGCAGCAGGTACGGCGACAGCAGCAGCAACAACAGCAGCAGATGGCGGCCGCGGCACAGAAGTTCAAACTGGACTTCAACGATGTTACCTCTGTCCCACCCCCACTAGATGCCGAGAATCTTGCCGCCCAGCAGCAGCTGCAAGCTCATCAGATACAGATGCAGCGGGGGATGTCGATTGGGACGGCCCAGCTCGGCCTGGGAATGGGGGCCAACAGCATGTCCCCGGGAGCCTCCGGTCAGAGCAGCCTAGCCGCCGAGAGGCAAAGGGCGCTACTCCTCAAGACGCAGGTGCAGGAGATGAGGCATCAGCGGGTAGCCAACTCCAACAAAATCGCGCCTGTGCCACCCGTAGGCCGCAACAGTGCCGCTATCAAGGCCAAGGTCTTTGATCTTCCCTTTTGAAGGAGCCCCTTCAGTTGCTAGTGTCGCTCAGGCGTTCAAGCCGCCTGACGTTATAGTAATGATGTATTGCAGTGACAGAGTATTGTAGCTAGTAGTAAAGATAAGCAGTCATATTTTTCAACTTTTACAAATGAATCAAGGAACCCCATACATGAACAAACGTGATGTTCTTGTTTTTCAATCAAATTTAAGCCTTGATAGCGTAAGTCCTCTTGGGGAAGTTGGCGTCCTTCTTCTGCTGTTTTACGGTCCTCTTGGCGGCCTGGTCGGCTGTGAGTCTCCTACGGATGGCACGGGTCTTCTTGGCTCTAAGGTCGAGGGGCATGAGGCCGCCGGCGGCCTGGTAGTGCTTGCGCAGCTTGTCCTTGGTGTCCTGGTTCATCACGGTAAGAGTGCGGGCAATGTCCTTGCGCACAGAGCCGATGCGGGCCACCCTGGCAGTCTTGCCACTGGCAGCGGCCTGCGTCACACGCAGCTGGGAAAGCTCCTTCTTCAGCTCCTCCAGCTTGCCCACAAGCTCTGTCTTGGTCTTCGTGCGAAGTTCGTGGCAGCGGACTTTTCCTGTTGATATAGAGGTGATTGAGAAAGGGAAGAAGAATGTTAGAATATGAAATTGTCGCGTGCAACGCACAATAGGCCAGCTTGACGACGAATTAAGATTGAGAGGAGGCGAGGCTTCCTCCATGGCCAATCTCTGCCCAGCGAGCTCTTCCACGCCCCACCATGGCGACGAGATTTGTGCGAGTAGCTCAGTAAGTCACTATATTGACCTATCGCGCCCATTACCTCGCCACCATGCCTCATAGCCGCGTAGGATTGGGTGCCAAGGCTCTGAGAAGCATTTTCCCCATCTCGCGAGCCCTGACACGCCCTTCCACTAGCACCCCTAGCTGTCTCGTCGTCGTCATTGTTGGCACACTATGTGCTATTTCATCCACAAGGTCGTGGCACCTACCCATTGTGTCTTTGTATCGAGCTGTATAGAATATTCTCTCAGCCAGAGAGAGCGAGCTCAGAATGCCGGGGTCCCCGTCGGCCCTTTCGAGTTTGTTTCACTTTGGGTCCCACCTACTGATTCTCTGCGAGAACACACTGACCTAATTGATTAGAGGCATGTCAGAATTCTGTGCGACACCAGCGACGCCTAAACAGACCTCATATCACGATTGTACCACATGTAGCGTGTGCTGGAGCCCCTTGTCACGACTCGAGGGTAGGGAGCTCTTCGGAGGCCAGAACGGCGAAATTAGCTCAGATAGCGGAGTGAGCGAGGACAAGAGCGGAGAAAATAGCGGAGAGAATAGTGAAGAGAACAGCGGAGAGAAGAGTAGGGAGGTAATCACGACCAAATGCGGGCACCGCTTCCATGAAGCGTGCCTCATGCAGGTGAAGGTGAGGAAGGCGGAGTGTCCGTACTGCCGGGCACCGTTGACACCTATCCTCAACCCTGGGGTTGTGGCAGCCGCCATGGAGAGTGAGAGCTTGCCCTCCACCACCAGACGTGACGCCATCATCCACGCTTCAATCCGCGCCCGTAATGCCGTCCTTCGAGCTAATAATGCGCGGAGAGAGAACGCCGCCGCCCCAGTAATACAGGCGCAGGCAGTAGCCTAGAGTCGAGTTAAATCATAGTATCTATCATTATATAGCAGTGTCGGAGCATGTGTCCTTGAACATAGTTTATCATTACCTCCATTTTTCGCCCACTCCCCTACTTCTTTCACTTCAGTAAATCCACTTCAACGAAGGGCGGAGGGTAGTTCTCGACATCACTGGGCCTGATCTCGGTGAGCTCTAGGGTGCGTATGGCCCCGCTAAGGTTGATAAACTTGCGGTCTGCCTGGTAGCGCATGCTGTTTCCTTCGAACTCCATGGTCACCACACTGCGGCCATTCGATGGGAGGCCACGTGGGAATAATAAACTCAATCTGCCGGGCATATTGAGCTGCACATAGGGCTCTCCTTCCGCCTGGGGATCGTAGATGCCTGGGCCAGCACGAGGGTCCAACAAGGGCTGCATCTCAGAGGGACTGGTATCTTTGCCCGACTCTCGCACAATGGCAAAGCCCAGCAGCTGCATCACGTATTCACCGCTCTCCCGCTCTGTCTGTGTCAGGGCAGGTGCTGTACTGTCTAGTTTGCCAAAGGCGTACCGCACCCGCGTCCTTACTGCCCCGTCCTTGATGCCGAGCTCTGCGACGTAAGTATCTGGAGGGTATCCTGATGTTGTAGCCTTGATGGGCTCTAATGGGTCCCAATTTTCATCCTTATATCCAGGATATACTGGGTCTACTTTCCCCCACGTAAAAGTGTTGGCTACGACCGTGTTGCCTTCCTGCGTGCGGAACTCGGCTGGCAGGAAGACAGATTTGGTGGGCTGCAACAAGAGCTTGGAAAGAGTGCTGGGCAGTAATGCCGCTTCCTTTGGCCCAATCTGAGATTCATAGTTCTCTTTGATGCTAATGCTCACACCTTGCTTCGAGAACTTGCCTGCTTCCATCGTAGTTTGGCATCCACCCCGGTCTATGCAGCCAACGCTCAAATCACCACTCTCACTCCGTTTCACCTCGAACAGCTCATAAGAGCCGATCCACTCTCCTCCTTGCTGGTCCCTAAACAGCGTGGATTGCCATAGATCGTTCGCTATCTGCCTCTCCTTCCTCATCTCTTCCAGGGTGGCTTCGTCCTCCGAGCTCATCCGCCCCGTGTATGAATCCAAAGGGTCCATAGGGAACTCGTCGTACTGTGCGCCACCGATCTCTGTTCCCAAAGGGCCGTCATTGAACTCACTCGCATCTGGCTGCCAAATAGGCGAGTTGGAGCAAGAAAGCTCAGTGACGTGCCTCAAATTGCTTCGAGCTGGAGTTCCGCCATGACGAAAGGATAATGCCGGTGTTAGAAGGGACACCAGTGAAATGAGTACAGCCACACGCATCATGGTAGGGCCCCTCGCACCTTGAGAGACGCGACACAGGTGAATACGATGGCAATGCGCAAGAAGACAGAGGGTGAGAACGGTCAACACTTGTTCTGTATGTACGTCAGAGTAAAGAGAAAGTGGTCACATATTCTGCATAATCTTACTCTGGTACAGTGTAGCAAATGGGCACGAATGTGCGACACTAAGAGTTTAATGAGTGGGAAAATGTGATCGCCTGGATCACATTTGATTTGTAGCTCCGGAAGAAAATAGTTTTGGAGAGGCGGCCCCACAAGGGGGCACGCCGGATTGTGGTGTGGTAATTCATACCGATTCCATCTAACGGGGATTGGTGTGGGCTCTAGCTCTCCTCTTCAGGGTCGTAGAACAGGCAGTAGTCATCACAATCCGCTACGTCGTCTCTCTCTTCTGTCTCTGTGCTAGACGAAGCAGTATTCGTTGAGTCTCTATCTGAGGAGAGTGACGCGGTCAAGCTCTTCTTCTCGTCGTTAAGCGCACTGTGTGCCTTTTTATCCCAATCGCCTAGCAGGAGTGATGGCAGACTCAAGCCTGACTGTTCCAAACCCAAACTTCTCTTCCGTTTCATACTTTTGTTGGCACTGGGCTCATAATCGAGTCCTAAACTATAGGCACCTGTGGTGATGGCTGCTGTGCAGGTCAACTTGACCGCGTCACTTTCCTTATAGGCAAGTTCTGGAAGCTGTGGCGTCAGGGGTTCTCCCATCAGGGAAAGCTTGCTATTAAACGATCTGCTCGATTTGAGCACTGAGCCGTCGTCTGAGTACTTCCTAATATTCATCATGGCGCGCCTTCAGCAACAATATGTCCAGTCAGTCCTACGAAACTAGGGTCTGAGTTGGCCGTGGCCGCTTAAGTCGAATAAGGCTATAACTAGGCAGTTCGTCGTAGTTGTAGTAAGTAAAACTCACTGAGGGGCCTCTGATACATATAGATCCCAACCACCACACTCGCAACGCGAATTTCGGCCTCCTCCTACAAGTTCAAGCCTTTCTCTGCGCACATTCTGAGGTGGACCTCCCGGACCTGTGAGGGGGAGTGAGAGGGTGGAGAGAGCCATTGCCGATGAAAAGATGGGTTTCGAGGACATCACATCGTCGGCTTTATATTGCAGCATGTAGAGGAGTGATAGGAAGTGTATATTTAGTATATTCATTAGAAGTCATCGCACAACATCATCACTAGATCCAGCGAGATTGAGGGAACACACGTACGTCACAGGGCCCACTTGTCCGTGGCTCGGGTGGACCAATCGTAGAGATTCTTGGCGAGGTTCTCGTCGTCTCCCTCTGAGCTGGAGTTCTCGCTGAAGTATCCGTAGTGACGGTTCTGGTCCGCTAGGATAAACATGGCAAGCATGTTGGTCAGGGGGTCCCTGACCCCCAATTGGGTAGCCAGCTTCATCAGGGGTTTGGCCCACCATTGATGCATGATCCTGTTCTTAAAGACTGCTACGAACTCCCCTCCGTTGAACTTCTTCGTGTCCAGAATAGCCCCCAGTACTCCCAGAATTGCTGCCTTGGGCCGAAAGGCATTACGGCTCACCCAGTTGCCGCCGGCATTGTTGGGGAGGATATTGGTGCTAGCCCACGCCGGGCAGCTACTAAAGGCACGCAATCCCATTCCAGGGTGCTTGGAGAAGATCCTTCTCTGCAGCTCTTTGGCGTGCAGCACCTGTGCCAGCTTGTTGTTCGCATAGCTGCGCCCACGGTGCGTGGCTGTGTGGATGTCGGATCTGGCTGCCTCGGGCATCTCCCCGTTGTGCGAGTACAGCATGGTTCCATCCGATTGCAGGTGATAGGATGACGCTACATTCACCACACGCCCCCCAATTCCCCCCTTTTCCTCCGTTTTGAGCAAGGAAGGGATCAAGAGACGCGTCAACAGAAAATGGCCTAGATAGTTAGTGGCAAAAGCGCTGTCGTATCCATCGGCCGACTTGGTGTCCATATCCAAGTTTTTGTGTTTCAGCGGCGACGGGTGCAAGGAGGCATAGTGAATACCCGCATTGTTGACCAACACGTGCAAAGTGTCTGAGTATTTCTCAGTGTACCACTCCACGAAGGACTTCACGCTGTCCAGACTCGATGTGTCCACCGTCTTCTCGAACATCAAAACTCCCTGGGATTTAGGATGCTCTTTTTTGATCGTAGCAGCTACATCAGCTGTCTTCTTAGCCGATCTACTTGCCATAATTACTGTCGCGCCGAGGCCGTACAGCTCCGATGCGATCTCCCGACCTAATCCAGATGTGGCTCCCGTGACAATAGCATGCACATTGAGCAGCGGTGCATCTGCAGGACCTCCTTGGCTGAGACCGCCAGTCAATGCCAATGTCTTCACCAAATCGCGGTCATACAACCTTTCAGAGGCAGGCGGTGGAAGAGTCATCTTCACGTACAAACCAAGAATCCCAACTGACGCTGCTGCGGCCATGGCGCTGTAGCCTAACCCAGTAGCTAGCTTCATGCCCTGATCAACTCAACAGGAATACACTGACGGCGCTGAAGGGGTTTATAATCCAAATTCACGAGCCCGCACCCACTCAAGGCGCTATATCTCGCGCTAAGGCCACTCCCATACAACAATAGATTCAACATAAGAGTATGGCGGACGCGGGCAAGGTAGCTGATATCGAAAAGGAGCTATTTGATTTGCGTTATGAGGTTTACCGGCTTAGGAAGGCCGATAAGCAGGCTTCGAAGGCAAATGCTGAGAATGAGCGTGGCCAGGGAAGAGTTAGGAAAGAAGCATACTCACAGAAAACACTTAGTAGTAGTAGGCGTGGCGTAGGAGCAGTGGATAGCAGCCAACCTTATTCGGCCTCACCAAGCACCCTAGAGAGCAAGGCCATCGTGGAGGCTTTGGAGAAGGACGATCTGCTAAGGCAGATCAGCGACTTGGAGACGGAGTTGGTGAATGTGAAGGAAAGGAGATCCGCTGAGCAGTTTACACATGGGCACGTAGATGAAGCACGAAAGAGAGAGAGAAAATCTTTTCAGACACTCGCTTCTCATGA
>MDTE01069422.1_pt1 | contig 11748 bp, 14 predicted proteins | sample 811231 | NCBI WGS metagenome assembly MDTE01 (sample SAMN05326651, study PRJNA326480) | marine metagenome | isolation source: seawater | place: Indian Ocean: Red Sea | collected 2010
GGAAATTGTTGATTTATCATTTTCAAATGATTCAATTCCTTTTGCAGTATTTAAACCTACTAGTTTAGGACGTTACAGTTTATTTAAATTAGTTAATGCAAAAACAAAACTTTCCAAAGAAGAAGTACTAGAGTGGAATAGAGTAATAGATAGATTTAATATGATTTGTAATTATGCTCATTCAAAAAAAGTTCGTTTATTAATAGATGCTGAGGAGTTTGAGGTCCAAGAGGCCATTGACAATTTAGTTTACAAAATGATGAAAAAATACAATAGAAAATCGACTATTGTATATAACACGATTCAATTATATAGATGGGATAGAATTCCTCATATGAAAAACCTTTTAAAAGATCATGATAATTCTTTTAAATTTGGATTTAAATTAGTCAGAGGTGCATATATGGAAAAGGAAAGAATTGATGCATTGAAAAATGGTTACAGTTCACCAATTTGCTCTAATAAAAAAGAAACTGATAAAAACTTTAACAGTGGTATTGATTTAATGTTTAAAAATATTAATTCTGTTGATTTTTTTATTGCTAGCCATAACGAGTTTTCTGCTATTAAAACTGTTGAACTTATGAAAAAACATGGAATAAAGGAAGATGATGAAAAGGTCTGGTTTGGTCAATTATATGGAATGGGAGACAATATTTCATTTAACTTGGCAAGTAAAGGGTTTAATGTTGCAAAAATATTACCGTTTGGTCCAGTCGAAAATTTAATGCCATATTTGATTAGAAGAGCTCAAGAAAATTCCTCTGTTGAAGGTCAATCAAATAGGGAATTAGATTTATTAAATAGCGAGCTATTTCGCAGAAGAAAAGCCAGTTAAATACACTTTATTCATACAATTTTTTGCACTAAAATGACCTGAATTCTCAATCTCTATATGATAAGTATTACATGAATCTTTTCCAATAATGCTTTTGGAAAAAATAATTTCAAGCTCATTACCAAAAAAATTATTTTTCAAATTTTGATTAAAGGAAGAGTCAAAAACAAGTTCCTTTTTTTTGAGATCTCCGATTACTCTTTCCTGAGGAAAGTAATTAAATGTGGTTTTTTTTTGAGAAGTTATAAAATAGACTATCATTGAACCTATTAATACTCCAAAAAAATAATATGTGATTCTTTTATATAATTTCATTTTGACTTAAAGTTATTGTTCTGGATTCATCATTTTCTAATTCAATTTCAATTAAAGTATGGTTTTTATTAAAAACCTTTTCAAAATTATTTGGCCATTCAATAAAAATCCAATTCTGTTGTTCAATTATGTCAAAAAAACCTAACTCGTTCAGGTCTTTTAAATTTTCTACCCTATAAAGGTCCATGTGGTAGATTAAATTATCATCACTTTTATAGAGATTAAGAATAGGAAATGTTGGACTGACTACATTATCAATAGTCCCAATTTTTTTGCAAATTTCTTTTATTAGTGTCGTTTTTCCAACTCCCATCTCAGCTTTAAAAAGAATCATATTATAATTTGAATTATTTAAAACGAATTTAGCAGCTAGATCAAGATTATTGATGTTGTAATTTAATTTTTCAGATTTCATTTCAATTGCAAAGGAAAGGTTTTCCTCATAAAAAATAAATTAATTTTTATACTTTTGCCCTGATGATTTTAAAAGCTCATGAAATCGCAGATTTAGTTGGTGGAGTTGTTGATGGTGATGGTGAATCTAGAATTACTAAACTTTCTAAGATTGAAAGTGGCGATTATGAATCGTTAACCTTTTTAGGAAATCCAAAATATACCGAATATATCTATTCTTCCAATGCAGCTATTGTAATAGTTGATGAAGATTTAGTTCTTAAAGAAAAAATAAAGCCCACATTAATAAGGGTTAAAGACCCTAATTCTGCCTTTTCTAAACTTCTCAGTCATTTTAATAATTCCAAAACAAATAAAGTTGGTATTGATAAAAAATCTTCATTACACAGTTCAGTTAAATATGGAAATAATTTATTTTTTGATAAATTTTCAATAGCTGAAGAGAATGTTGTTCTTGGTGAAAATGTAAAAATTCATTCTCAAGTGTATTTAGGAAGAAATGTATTAATTGGTAATAACACAATCATATACCCTGGTGTAAAAATTTATAATGATTCAATTATTGGAGATAATTGTATTATACACTCTGGAACTGTTATAGGTTCTGACGGTTTTGGATTTAATTTTGACTCTAACGGTAACACAGCGAAAGTAATTCACAATGGTAATGTAGTTATTGAAAATGATGTTGAAATTGGATCAAACTGTACAATTGATAAAGCTACACTCGGGTCAACCTTGATAAAAAGAGGAGTTAAACTTGACAACCTAGTTCAAATAGCCCACAATGTCGTTATTGGTAGAAACACATGCTTAGCTGCGCAAGTTGGAGTTGCAGGTTCAACTGAGATAGGAAATAACTGTTTGATAGGTGGACAAGCAGGAATAGCTGGCCATCTTAAGATAGGTGATAATGTACAGATGCAAGCAAAGTCAGGTGTTTTAAAAAATATCAAATCAGGTTCAGTCATAATGGGTTATCCTGCAATAAATTATATGGATTACAATAAGTCATTTGTACATTTTAAAAACTTGCCAAAAGTCATGGGATTCATTTATAATCTAATGAAGAAAAAAGATGTCAACTAAACAAACTACAATTAATAAAAGTATTTCTTTACAGGGTGTAGGAATTCATACTGGTAATAAAGTTACTTTAACTTTTAATCCGGCTATTGAAAACACAGGATATGTTTTTAAAAGAATTGATCTTCCAGGGCAACCAGAAATAGAGGCTCTTTCCAAATATGTTATTGATACCCAACGTGGAACTACCCTTGAAAAGAACGGTGTTAAGTTAAAGACCATTGAACATGTTTTAGCTGCATTAGTGGGCCTAGAAATTGATAATGTTTTAATCCATATTGACAGTGAAGAACCACCAATTATGGATGGATCTTCTAAATTTTTTGTTGAGGCTTTAGAAGAATCAGGAATAAAAGAGTTAAGTCAGAACAGGTCTGAATATATTGTTAAAAATGTTTTGACTTACAAAGATAATGAATCTGGAAGTGAAATTACAGTCATTCCCTCAGACAATTATGAGGTCACAACTATGGTTGATTATGAAACAAAAGTTTTAGGAACACAAAATGCTACACTATCTAAGTTGTCAGAATTTAAAGATAATTTCTCTAATGCACGGACTTTTAGTTTTTTACACGAAATAGAAATGCTTCTTGAGAAAAATTTAATAAAAGGTGGGGATTTAAATAATGCTATTGTTTATGTTGATAAAAAAATCTCTGAGGATACTATGGGTAAATTAAAAAAGGCTTTTAATAAAGATAAAGTCTCTGTTAAATCAAATGGTATACTAGATAATTTAAATCTACATTACCCAAATGAAGCCGCTCGTCACAAGCTTCTTGATGTGATTGGAGATTTAGCGTTAATAGGAAAAAGAATTAGAGGAAAAATTATAGCAAAAAAGCCAGGTCACAAAACAAATACAATGTTTGCTAAAATGATTAGTGAGATAATTGATAGAGAATCTGAATTTGAAAAAAATAAAATTAAATATTCAAAAGAGGCTATTATGGATTCCGAGGCTATTATGAATATTTTACCTCATCGACCTCCTTTCTTGTTTGTAGATAAGATACTAGAGATCAGTGAAACAGAAATTACGGGCTTAAAATTTGTCTCACCTGACGAACCATATTTTGCTGGGCATTTCCCCGGAAGACCTGTAATGCCAGGAGTTTTACAAATTGAAGCAATGGCTCAGGTTGGAGGTGTTTTAGTTTTAAATTCATTTCCAGATCCAGAAAATTATTTGACATTTTTTGCCAGGATAGAAAATGCAAAATTTAAAAGAACTGTTGTTCCAGGTGATGTTTTAATTTTTAAATTAGAACTTATTTCACCAATAAGGCGTGGTATAAGTCACATGATGGCTAGAGCTTACGTAAATGGTGAATTAACAACTGAAGCAGAGATGAAAGCTGCAATAATAAAGAAAAATTAAAATGAATCAACCCTTATCATATGTTCACCCTGGTGCAAAAGTTGCTAAAACCGTCGTTGTTGAACCATTCTCTACAATTGACAATAATGTTGAAATTGGAGAGGGTACATGGATTGGATCTAACGTAACTATTTTAGAAGGTGCAAGAATTGGAAAAAATTGTTCAATATTTCCTGGAGCTGTAATTTCCGGAGTTCCACAAGATTTAAAGTTTAATGGGGAGGAAACAACTGCTGAAATCGGTGATAACACTGTAATAAGAGAATGTGTTACTATAAACAGAGGAACAACCGACAGAAACAAAACTGTAATTGGAAAGAATTGTTTAATAATGGCATATTCACATATAGCTCATGATTGTCAGGTAGGAGACTACAGTATTTTCTCCAATAACTCAACTCTAGCTGGTCATGTTACGGTTGGTACTCATGTAACTTTAGCTGGAATGGTTGCTATTCATCAGTTCTGTCATATTGGAAGACATTCTTTTGTGGCAGGTGGATCACTTGTTAGAAAAGATATTCCTCCATACGTGAAAGCTGCTCGTGAACCACTATCTTATGTTGGCATCAACTCTGTTGGACTAAGAAGGAGGGGATTCGAAGCTGATACTATTAAGTTTATTCAAAATATATACAGAATATTATTTCAAATGAAATTTAACAATACCCAAGCTATTAGATATATTGAGGCTGAAGTTGAGGCAACTAAAGAAAGAGACGAAATTTTATCATTTATCCAAAATTCTAAAAGAGGAATTATGAAAGGATATTTTACAAACTAACTATGATTTCTACATCAGATATTAAAAAAGGATTATGTATTAAATATTCCAATGACATATACAAAATCATTGAATTTTTACATGTAAAACCTGGAAAAGGACCAGCATTTGTTAGAACAAAATTAAAAAGTGTCACAACCGGAAAAGTTATTGATAATACTTTTCCAGCAGGTCATAAAATTGATAATGTCAGAGTTGAAAATAGAAAGTATCAATACTTGTACGATGATGGTTCTACATTTCACTTTATGAATATTGATGATTATAATCAAATAGAGGTACAAATAGAGCAAATTGATGGTTCAAAATTTTTAAAAGAAGGAACTATAGTAACTATTATTGTAAATACAGAAGATTCTAACATTCTCTCCGTAGAAATGCCTCAAAGTGTAGTATTAGAAGTTACTTCCTCAGAACCCGGTGTTAAAGGCAATACAGCTACTAATGCAACAAAACCAGCTGTTCTAGAAACAGGAGTAGAGGTCAATGTTCCATTATTTATTAATGAAGGTGATAAAATAAAGGTTGATACAGAAAAAGGAACATATCTTGAAAGAATCAAATAATAATAAATGAGTATACTTGTTAATAAAAATTCAAAGGTCATTGTACAAGGTTTTACCGGCTCTGAGGGGACATTTCACTCCGAACAAATGATTGAGTATGGAACAAATATTGTGGGAGGTGTTACACCTGGAAAAGGTGGAAATACACATTTAGGAAAACCTGTTTATAATACCGTTAAAGATGCAGTTGGAGAAACAAGTGCCAATACTTCAATTATTTTTGTTCCTGCAGGTTTTGCTGCTGATGCAATACTGGAAGCTGCAGATGCTGGAATTGAAGTTATTGTAGCAATTACGGAAGGAATTCCTGTTTCCGACATGTCAAGGGTTTATTCTTACATTAAAAATAAAAATTGTACTCTTATTGGTCCTAATTGTCCAGGAATTATAACACCTGATGAAGCAAAAGTTGGTATTATGCCAGGATTTGTTTTTAAAAAAGGAAGAGTAGGTTTAGTTTCAAAATCAGGAACTTTAACTTACGAAGCTGCTGATCAAATTTCAAAAGCAGGCTATGGAATATCAACTGCTATTGGAATTGGAGGAGATCCAATTATTGGTACTACTGTTAAAGAAGCAGTACAATATTTTTTCAATGATCCCGAAACTGATTGTGTTGTGATGATTGGAGAGATAGGTGGACAGTTAGAAGCTGATGCTGCCGATTGGATAAAGAATTCTAATGTTCAAAAGCCAGTTATTGGATTTATTGCAGGAGAAACTGCTCCTAAAGGTAGAACGATGGGGCATGCAGGAGCAATAGTGGGTGGAAAAGATGACACAGCTGAGGCAAAAAAAGGTATTTTAAGAAAATCAGGTGTAAATGTTGTTGATTCACCAGCTAACATTGGATTGGAAGTAAAAAAAATTCTTAAATAAATTTTATGAAATTACTTGAAGGAAAAACTGCTTTAATTACTGGGGGGAGTAGAGGTATAGGCAAAGGAATTGTAAAAGTCCTTATTGATAATGGTGCTAATGTTGCATTTACATATGCATCATCCTCAGGTCCTGCATTAGAATTATCTGAAAAACTTAATTCGAACAAAACTAAATGTATCTCATATAAAAGTGATGCTTCAGTTTATTCTGATTGCGAAAAATTAATCCAAAATGTTTTAAATGATTTTGGAAATATTGATGTGTTAATCAATAATGCTGGAATAACAAAAGACAACCTTCTGTTGAGAATGTCTGAAGAAGATTATGATAAAGTAATGGATGTTAATATGAAGTCTGTATTTAACATGACAAAAGCTTGCCAAAGAACTTTTTTAAAAAATAAAAAAGGTAGTATTATTAACATCAGTTCCGTGGTTGGGTTAAAGGGTAATGCTGGTCAATCTAATTATGCTGCTTCTAAAGCTGCTATTATTGGTTTTTCAAAATCAATAGCTCTTGAACTTGGTTCAAGAAACATTAGATGTAATGTTATTGCTCCAGGATTTATTAAAACTGAAATGACTGACAAACTGTCTGACGAGTTAATTCAGTCTTGGAATGAGAATATTCCTTTAAAAAGATCTGGTGAAAGTGAAGATGTTGCAAACTTATGTTTATTTTTGGCATCTGATTTGTCTAATTATATAACAGGTCAAGTTATCAATATTGATGGCGGACTTTTAACTTAAATAAATTAAAATTAATATGGAAAAACTACAAAAACTTGGACTCCCTGCATTAATTGGTGGTCTTATTCTGTTCATTTTTGTTGCAAAAACATTTGTCAACATTGGTTATGGTGAAGCAGGTGTATTATTTAGAACTTTTGATAAGGGTGTAGTAACAGATGAACCTCCATTGGGTGAAGGTCTTAATATTGTAATGCCTTGGAATAAAGTTTTTATATACAATGTAAAGCAACAAGAGGTTTTCGAAAGTAAAATGCAGGTTTTGTCCTCAAATGGTTTAGATATATCACTCGATATCTCTGTACTATACCAGCCAAAAATTGATGAATTAGGTTTACTGCATCAAACTAAGGGCTCTAACTACCTTAATGTGGTGATTATTCCTTCATTGAGAGCTGTTGCTAGAAGTGTAGTGGGGCAATACACACCTGAACAACTGTATTCAACTAAAAGAGATGCAATTCAAAATGAAATTTTTGAGCAATTAGTTTCTGACGTTGAGTCTCAACATGTTCAAATCAATTCTGTATTAGTAAGAGATGTAACTCTTCCTCCAAATATAAAGGCAGCTATTGAAAGAAAATTAACTCAAGAGCAGGAAGCTTTAGAATATGTGTTTAGACTAGAAAAGGCAAGACAAGAGGCTGAAAAACTAAGGATTGATGCTGAAGGTAAAGCAAATGCGAACAGAATTTTAAATAGTTCACTAACTGCAAATATTTTAAGGGATAAAGGAATCGAAGCTACATTAAAGCTTTCAGAATCACCAAATACTAAAACTGTTATTATTGGTTCTGGTGAAGATGGATTGCCTATTATTCTTGGAAACCAATAATTAGTTAAATCTTATATTGTAAATAGCACAAAAATTAGGTGAAGAAGCCACTGAATTAATTATCGCTGCTAAAAATGATGATAAAAAAGATTTTATATATGAATCTGCAGATTTATTGTTTCATTTTTTATTAATAATCCAAAAAAAGAATTTAAGATTTGAAGATATTGTAAAAGAATTAGATCAAAGAAATAATTAATGTTGAGTTAATATTAAATTTTTTAAATTGATGATATGAAAAATATTTTAATAATTTTTACGTTTATATTTTCAGTATCATTATCATCACAAGATAAAGCTTACTGGATGTGTTTTAATTTTGCTGTTGAGAAACAATCTGAAGCAACAGAATTAGTTGAAGCTGTTGATATGTTAATGACAGCTGATGAAATGTCTCAAATGCCATTTACAGTTTTTTTGGTTGAGACCGCTTTTGCAAACTCAAAAACTGATTTCACTCATCAACTTTGTTTTTTATCACCAAATGCTGAACTTTTAAAATTTTGGGGACAAGGTCCAGGTGAATTTGCAGAAAGTAAACTTGTGAACAATATCTTTGAAGATGTTGCAACGCCTGTTTCTAGCGTTTTAGCTTCACCAGTTATTTTTGATCCTAACAAAGCAGGCTATGAATATTCAAATGTATGGAGTTTAAAGGTTGATGATATTCCAAATTTTGCAAAACTTGCATCTGATTTCATAAGTGCTAATTCCGCAAATTTTGATGGAGTTATTGAGCTTCACGAAGCAATTAGTGGTCAAGAAGAAGGGGTGACTCATTACATGATTGCCAGATCTAATAATTTAGGTGAATGGCTCATGGGAAGAGAAGCTGTTTTTGCTAATCCAGATTCACAACCATGGTTTAAAAATGCTTCAAAATACTCATCAACAATAAGCTCTTTTGCAAGTACAACATTGAAAGTATATTCTCCAGAATAAAAAAAATTTAAGTTTAATTTAACCCCCATTAAGTGGGGGTTTTTTTTATATTTAGGGACACATTGTAATAAAATAACAACTAAATGACAATATATTGAAGAAGTTATTTTTATTAATCCTACTTTTCTTTTCTTACACCCTACACTCACAAGGTTTAAAAACTGATCCATTTTTTTTTAAATTAAACACATGAAATATTTTATATTATTATTTTGTTTAATATCATGTACCGTATCGGAAAAACCAATTGTTTTTGATAAACTTGAAGTAAATAAGGTAGTTGATAAGTATGTTGAAAATGAATCTTTAGCTGTTCTTCATGTTTATTTAGAAAAGTTAGATGGTACACCTTTGTACTCAAATTCCAGGCAAGATTTTAGTTACATTGGAGATTTTGTTGATGAAAATACCTGGTTTAGAATATGGTCAATGTCGAAGATTGTCACAATCTCACTTGCAATGGATTTGGTTGAAGACGGCATAATAAGCTTAGGAGATAATGTAGCCGATTATATTCCAGAATTTAAAAATTTAAAAATTGTTAAAGGTCCAAATGGAGAGAAGCTAAATAATTGGGATGACATATCGCGATGTCCACTAACTGAAGTCCTGGAAGATTATGTAATGACAATAAGTGATTTAATTAATCATAAAGCTGGTTTTTATTATTCCACAACAAAAACAGATTGTTTAAATGAGTTGATAGCTTCTAAAAATTTGGCTTCATCAGTTGATAGTAATGACATGATTAGTAGACTTTCAGAAATTCCATTAATACAAAATCCTGGTGAAAAATTTTACTACGGTTTAAATACAACGATTTTAGGCTTTGTGCTTGAAAGAGCAACTGGAAAAACATTAAGAAAATTGCTTAAGGAGAGAATCATTGATCCATTTGGAATTAAAGGTCTTGATTTCGTAAAAAATGATAGTATTAAATTATTGCCTGTATTTTCAGGCATAGATAAATCATTTAGACTTGCAAATCAAGGAGAGTTAGATATTTTAGGTCAAGATGTTCCGAACTATGAACCAGAAAACAAATTGTTTTTAGGAGGTGAAGGAATGATTGCCACCACAAATGGTTATGCAGATTTTCTTAGGATTTTATTAAACAATGGAAAACTTAATGGGGTAAATTTTTTAAATAAATCAACAATTAAAGAGATGTCAAGTCCACATACTCAAATTGAAAATGAATATGGATATAATGGTTATAATTTATGGGTAACCAGTGATAAACATATAGAGGAAGGTACTGGCGATGAAGGTTTATGGACAGGTGGGGGATATGAAGGCACACATTTTTGGATAGATAGGAAAAGAAAATTTGTAGGCTTAATTATGACTCAGATTTATAGTCCAAACGAAATTGCAGCTAATAAAGAAATGGATATTAGAGGTTTGATTTATAAAGAAATTTTTAAGAACGAAAAATAGAATATTGATAATATGATAGTAATAGAGACTGATAGACAAACTTTTAAAATTATAAGAGAATAATTAGTAAATTAGAGCTCAAATAAACTAAATGGCAAAATCACAACAAACTTTTAACAAACTAGAAAGAGAAAAGAATAAAGCAAAAAAAAGAGAAGAAAAAAGAAAAAAGATGCAAGCTCGTAAAGAAGCTAGAGAACGTGGAGAATTAAAACAGGAAGAGTTTGTATACGTAGATCATTTAGGAAATTTCACAGACACACCACCAGATCCTGCTGAAAAGGAAGAAATTAAATTAGAATCAATAAATCTAGGTGCGGCAAAAAATCAAGACTTTGATGAGAAAATTCTAGGAAAGGTAACTTTCTATGATAATGAAAAAGGTTTTGGATTTATAAAAAATATAACATCTCAAGAATCATATTTCTTTCATTTCAGTGAATGTAAGGATACGTTAGCTCAGGGCGATAAAGTTGAATTTGACACTGTTCGTGGTGAAAAAGGTTTAAATGCCGTTAAAATAAATAAATTATAAATGAACTATAATTTATATTATGTTAAATTGTATTAGATGAAAAAAATACTCTACTCTATTTTATTCTTATTGTTGATAGTGATAGGATATTATACATATTTAATATTAAACCCAGTTAGTCCTGTTAAAATTTCTAAATACAATCTTAATGATAAAGATGTTGCATCCATTACATACAGTAGTCCTTCAAAAAAAGATAGATTAATTTTTGGTAGTAAAGATTTAGGAGCGCTAGTTCCATTTGATGAATATTGGAGAACTGGTGCTAATAAACATACATTCATAGAAAATAATGTTACGCTTTTTTTTAACGACAAAGAATTAAAAGCTGGTAAATATTCAATATATACGATTCCATCAAAAGATTCTTGGGATATTTATTTTAACAAGGAAGTAAATTTTTTTGGAATTAATAGACCATCTGTTGAATCTGATGTTTTTTCAGTTAATGCACTAACAAGTGTTTTATTCAACTCAGTCGAAGATTTTACAATTGAGTTTTCAGCTGATTCCTTAAGTAATTATATTAATTTTTCATGGGATAAAACCATAGTTTCAGTTCCATTTAAGTTAAAATGAAAACCTTTTCTTTAGGAAGATTTTTTAGAATTTCTTTATTTCTTATTGGAATTCTTTTTTTAGTTGTTGTTATTTCACTCATTTCTTACTATTCAATAGATACTGTACAAAAAAAGAATAATTTAATGGACATTGAAGTATACTCCCCTATTTCTTCATTAGTTGTAGAATCTAATCCTTTAAAAAAGTCTAAATTCCCATTTATTGATGTTCATAGTCATCATTGGGACATGCCTGTGAAAGACCTCAGTGATTTAGCTTCAGAAATGGATAGCTTAAATATGGCCTATTTAATTAACTTAAGTGGTTCTGGTTTTGCTGTTTTCTCTGGAAATAAATCTTTAATGGATTTAAATTTAAAGAAATCCATAGAAAATGTTAATTCAAATTTTCCTAAAA
>MDTE01086567.1_pt1 | contig 11748 bp, 10 predicted proteins | sample 811231 | NCBI WGS metagenome assembly MDTE01 (sample SAMN05326651, study PRJNA326480) | marine metagenome | isolation source: seawater | place: Indian Ocean: Red Sea | collected 2010
CTGGTCTTCCTCGACGATGAGGGATTTGCCTGGAGCCGCGATCTCAACAAGATCGTCAATCTGCTGCGTCTGCGGAATATCCCCTGCGTCGTTGCCAACACCGACCGCTCCTACCCCGTCTCGGATCGCGCGGTCTCGATAGCGGTCGGTAGCATCGCCGATATGGTCGAGCGGATTACTGGCCGGCAGTTTATTAAGTTCGGCAAACCCGACGCGCAGATGTTCATTTTTGCCTACGAGCACACCCAGCGAGCACTCGAGGTGGGTAAGGAAAACATCCTGATGGTCGGAGACACCCTGACGACCGATATTATCGGCGGCAACAAATTCGGCATCGACACGGCGCTGGTGTTATCGGGCAACACCCTGCGCGAGGCGGCGCTAGAGCAGATCCACTCGACGGGGATCGTCCCCGACTATATCTGTGAGAGCGCGGTAATAGACTGACAATACCCAAAAAAAGTGGACTTTCCATGATGTGGACCACAGGTCGCAAGGCGGCGCTTGCGGGATTGCTGGCGGTGGCGCCGGTTGCGGCCGACGCGCAAAAGGCGCACGAAGGCTACGGCTGGCGCCCGACCGCCGTACCCGTGATCAACTTCAGCTCCGACGACGGCACGGGTTTCGGGGTGCGGGTCAACCACTACGAGTACGACGGCGCGAGCGTCCCCTACCGGCGCAAGTACAGCGCCCAGGCTTTCGCTACCACCGGCGGCAAGTGGGTGCACCGACTGTTGCTCGACGCACCGCAAATCCGCCCCAACGAGCGGCTCGAGGCCGAACTGGTCTACGAGAAGGAGGAGTTTGCCAATTACTACGGCGGGCTTTCCGACGAGGCGGTGGCTGGTTATAGCAGAGACCAGCGGACCTTTCGCCAGGCCTTTCCCGAGTTCAAAGTCAAGTGGATCCGCGCTTTGCGCGCGCCCTGGCGGCTGCGGTTGGGCGGGCGACTGAGTCACAACAGCATCGAGCCCAACGCGGCCAGCGGCAGTATACTATCTGCGCTCGACCCCCTCGGCGCGGCAGGGGGGGTCTTTGTCCAGCTCAACGGTGCGCTGCGCTACGACACCCGCGACAACTACAACGACGCGAGTGCCGGATTTTTGCAGGAAATAATGCTGGACGTCGGCCTGGGTGGGGGCGGCGATTACCGAGGGGCACAGTTGAGCTGGGTGCAGCGGCATTTCCGCGGGCTCGTCGGGGGCCTGGTGCTGGCTCTGCGTACGCGCATGGACTGGACCTTGGGCGATCTGCCCTTTTACGAGGAGCTGAATCTCGGCGGAAGTAGTACGGTGCGCGGGGTGGCCAGCGCTCGCGACCGCGGCGAGGCACGCATCCTCCTCAACGGCGAGTTGCGCTGGCGCGGGCTGCCCTTGTGGCGGCGGCAGCAGCTCTATCTAGGCGGGGTGGCCTTTGGCGATATCGGGCAGATCTTCGCCCGCGATTCGCTACCGGCGGGCGGCGCCTGGCGCCGGGGCGGCGGGTTGGGTCTGCGTTGCCACTGGCACAGCACCATCGTGCGGGCCGACTACGGGGTCTCGGGCGGGCGCAGGGCCATCTACGTCACCTTCGCACAGCTTTTCTGACCCATGGTCTTCCTGCCTCATATGGTGTGGCTTGTGGCGACCGCGCTGTCGGTTGTCGGCTGTATGCGCATGGCGCGGGCGTCGGCGCGCGGCCACCGGATTTTCTGCGTTGCGCTATTTGTCGTCGTCCTGGTCAATGAGGGCGCGTGGTTCGTCTACCGGCACTTCGCCGTAGGCATGCCGTTGGCGGAAAACCTGCCCCTGCATCTGTGCGATCTCTCGGTATTTGCACTGCTGGCGGGGCTGGCGACGGGCTGGCGGCCCTTCGCCGAGTGGGCGTATTATCCGGGTGTGGTCGGCGCGCTGCTGGCGGTGGTGTTTCCGGCCGTCTCCGAGACCGGGGCGATTCGGGCCGTTGCCGAGGTCCGCTACTTCGTGACCCATATCGCACTGGTCGGCGCGGGGTTCTATTTTACTTTCGGCTGCGGTTACTACCCGCCGGCCCGGGCCATCGTGCGGGTCTATTTGGCCATAGCCGCCTACGCTGTGGCGGTCACCCCGCTCAATATGTACCTGGGGACCAATTATTTCTTCACGATATCAGCGCCCAAAGAAGTCGCCTTCATCCACGCCTATCCGCACTGGCTGTTCCTGGCGGCGGTGTCGGCGATTTTTCTGGCAGCGTTCGGGTTGATGCACCTGCCCTTCGTCCGAATGGCAAGTAAAAATGAGAGGTAGTTATGAGTGAGAAAACGTATCGCGGCGCAGTGATTGGTCTGGGCATCATGGGCGATGTCGTCGACGGGTTGGGCGGACGCAATCCGGACCTGCTGCTGCCGGGCAATCACGCCGCAGCCTATGTGGAACATCCCAGGACCGAGTTGATCGCCGGCGCGACCCGCGATCCCGAGCGGCAAGCTCGCTTCGGCGACAAGCGCGGAGCGCCGGTATACGGCGACTACCGCGAGATGCTGGAGGCGGAACAGCCGGATATCGTCAGTATCGCCACGCCGGCGACAGTACACGCCGAGATGGTCGTGGCGGCGGCGGCGGCCGGTGCTAAGTCCATATGGTGCGAGAAGGCGATGGCGACCAGCCTAGACGAATGCGACCGCATGCTCTCGGCCTGCGAGGCGGCCGGTGCGATGCTGTGCATCAATCACCAGCGCCGTTGGGACGACCGCTATCAGGCGCTGAAGCGCTTGGTGGACGGCGGCGAGATCGGTGCGTTACAGGCGGTGCAGATCAGTTTCGGCCGCGGGCGGCTGTGCCGCGGTGGCAGCCACGCCTTCGATCTGGCGCTGTTTTTCGCCGCCGATGACATTGCCTGGGGCTGGGGCTGGCTCAGCGATCCCGGATCTTTCGATCCCGGTGGCACGGGTGTTTTCGAGACGCGATCGGGCATCAGGATTGTCATAGATGGGGCACTTGGGATGAACCATGGTCTGCGGGTCGAACTGATCGGTGATGGAGGGATGATACAACTGGTCAAGGACATCAACCAGGCACAGATATGGACGCCGGACGAGCGCGAGCAGTGGCGCGATTTCGGAGCACTGAGCCAGCGTTCAATGCCGACCAACTACCCCGTGCGCAGCCCCTTTCTCAATGCGCTGGACGATATGATCCACTGCATTGAGACCGGCGCCGAGCCACGGTCGTCGGGGCGCGACGGCATGCGGGCCTTCGAGATGATTACGGCGATCCACCTGTCGCACCGCGCGGGCAAGCGACCCATCGAGTTTCCGCTCGTCGAGCGCGATTTCGAGATTCCTTCGAATTAACGTGGGCATGCAAAAAGTCAATGGCGTGCCGGTGTGGGGCGCGCCATTGGACAACGCGGTCGAGCAGATGGCCGCCTGCGCCCCGGACGCCGAGCACGTGGCGCTGATGGCCGACCACCACCTGGGCTATGCGGTGCCGATCGGCGGGGTACTGGCCTACGAGAACAAGGTCAGTCCTTCGGGAGTGGGTTTCGACATCGCCTGTGGCAACAAGGCGGTGCGCCTCGATGCCGACGCAGATCATGTGCGGACGCACATTGCGGAGATTATGGACGAGATCGCGGCGGCGATTTCCTTCGGCATGGGGCGCAAGAACAAGGAGCCGGTAGAGGCGACGCTATTCGATGCGCCGACCTGGGACGATATTCCGGCGGCGCGGGCGCTTAAGGACACGGCGCAAGCCCAACTGGGTACGGTCGGTTCGGGCAATCATTATGTCGATGTCTTTGTCGATGGAGACGAGGCGGTGTGGATCGGAGTGCACTTCGGCTCGCGCGGTCTTGGGCACAAGCTGGCGACCCACTTTATCAAGGCGGGCGGCGGCAAGGATGGGATGCACGTGGCGCCGGTGTTATTGCGGATGGATGAAGAGTTGGGCCAGCAGTACTGGGCGTGTATGGAACTGGCTGGCGAGTACGCTTATGCCGGGCGCGACTGGGTCTGCGACAGGGTCGCGGGGATCGTCGGCGGTGCGATTACCGACGCGGTGCACAACCACCACAACTACGCCTGGCAGGAGCGGCACTTTGGCCGCGAGTTGGTCGTCATTCGCAAGGGGGCGACGCCGTGCCAACCGGGGCAGCGCAGTTTCGTCGGCGGGTCGATGGGCGATATTTCGGTGATTATCGCGGGGCGTGAGGCGCCCGAGAGCGCGCAGGCGCTTTACTCTACGGTGCACGGCGCGGGGCGGGTGATGTCGCGGACTCGGGCCGCCGGGCGGAAGCGCTGGCGCAGGGGCAAACTCGCGGTTGAAAGCGAGGGAGAGATCAGTCGCGGGATGATGGAGCGCTGGATCGCGGAATTCAACGAGGTCGAGTTGCGCGGGGCGGGCACCGATGAGTCGCCGCATGTATACAAGCGACTGCCGGAGGTATTGGAACATCATCGCGAGACGATTCGGGTCTTGCACACGCTGATGCCGGTCGGGGTGGCGATGGCGGCCGCTGACGAGTTTGATCCGTACAGGGATTGAGGGAGCGAGCAAAGGGGTGTACTTGTGCTGGACTGCGAGGGGGGCGGCTGTGGTAGGTCGTGATCTGACTACAATCAGGGAGAAATAGTATGCGTATTGCCACGGGGTGCATCGGCCACGAGACCAATACCTTTTCGCCCGTTGCAACGGGATTGGACCATTTCAAGCGTGGGAATTTCCATGTCGGGGATGAGGTGATCGCGGCGTTTGCGGGCACCAGTACCATTACCGGGGGATTTCTCGAGCGCGCGGGGGCGGTGGGGATAGAGGTGGTGCCTTTGCTGTGGACTTTTGCCACGCCGTCGGGGACGATACAGCAGCGGGCGTACGAGGCGCTCAAGGAGGAGTTTTTGGTGCGTCTGCAGCAGGCGGGGCCGCTCGATGGGGTGTTCCTGGATTTGCACGGGGCGATGGTGACGGAGGCACACGAGGATGCCGAGGGAGATCTATTGCGGGCGGTGCGGGAGCGGGTGGGTGCGTTGCCGTTGGTGGTGACGCTGGATTTGCACGCCAATATTACCGCGGAGATGGCCGCATGCGCCGATGTGATTATTGGTTTTGACACCTATCCGCATGTCGATTGCCACGAGCGGGGGATGGAGGGGGCGCAGGTGATCGCCGATATGGTGGCGGGGAAGATCCGGCCGACCATGGCCTATCGGCAACTGCCGTTGTTGACCTCGCCGCCGCCACAGTGCAGCATGCGGCCGCCGATGAGCGGGGCGGTGGCGTATTTGCACGCTCTGGAGGCGCGGCCTGGGGTGGTGACGGCGACCCTGTCGATGGGTTTTCCCTTTGCCGACATCTGCGATGCTGGCGGGTCGGTCCTGGTGACGACCGACGGCGATCAGCGACGGGCCGACGAGCTGGCCGACGAGCTGGCGCAGTACATGTGGGATCGCCGCGCGGCCTTCCAGCCCGAATTAGTGTCGGTGCGCGACGCAATCCACTTTACTCGCACGGCTAGCGGGCAGCCGGTGGTGTGGGCCGAGGGATCGGACAATCCGGGTGGTGGTGGGCCCTGCGACGGCACGCATATACTCAGCGCGCTGATCGAGGCGGATTTTCAGGGCGCGGTAGTGGCGGTGATCGCTGATCCGGAGTCGGTGGGGCGGGCGATTGCGGCGGGGGTGGGAGCGGAGGTGGAGTTAGAGGTGGGCGGCAAGTCGATTCCGCTGCACGGTGAGCCGGTGGCACTGCGGGCTTATGTGCAGGCGCTTACCGACGGACGCTTCGTCAACAAGGGGCCGATGGGGCGGGGGACGCGAGCGAATATGGGCCGGACCGCGGTGGTCAGGTCGCGGGGCGTGGAGATTGTATTGACCGAGCGGCGGATACAGCCTTTCGACGCGCAAGTCTTGCGCAACGTGGGTATCGAGCCGACCGACAGAAAGCTGATCGTCTTGAAATCGGCGGTGCACTTTCGCGCCGATTACAACGAGATAGCGCATGCGATCGTGGAGGTAGATACGCCGGGGGTACACAGTCCGAAGCTAGAGAGTTACGCGTATAAAAATGTGCGGCCGGTCTACCCATTGCAGGATCTGGCGGATTGGCGGTGAATATTGCGCGGCTAGCGCCGTTGGGGCCTGCGGGCCTATGCATCGGGGACCGCGCGTTTTAGCGGTGAGCCGAAGTGACGCCAGAAGCCGATGAGGCTGCTGGTGAGGAATGCGGTTTCCATGAGAATGCCGACCGGGGTCCAGGCGAAGATATTGTGGGTTAGCCAGCAGATATTGCCGCCCATAAAATAGAGGCGGACCTGGCGTTGGGCGGGCTGGAAGCTGCCGTAGGTGCCGAGCATGGCGCCGATCAGGGCTAAGAGGCTGAGCAGGGAGGTGAAGGTCAGCGCGAAGGTGATGATGTTGACGACGAGGAAGAGCAACATGGCCTTGCGGTCAGTGGTGAAGACGGCTACCAGGTAGCGCAGGCTGATCAGCAGCATCAGGGCGCTGGGCTCCGGGCGACCGAGGTAGTAGAAGTGGACGCTGTTGAATGTCACGGAGACGATCAGGCACAGCAGGATGCTGCGGCGCGATTTGAATTGCACCGAGGCGAGGCCGAAGGTGAAGGAGATGCCGGCGAGGATTTGCGAGAGGGCGAAGTCGGTCATGCTTGCTGTAGAAGGCCGTTTTACCGTCGGTCTAAGATAGGGTATTTGAGGCGGTTGGAGGAGGGGGGGTGAGGGTGGACGCCTCGGGCTGCGGCCGACGCCGTGTACTTCGCGATATTGTGGGCGCCTGCTGGTTTGGCTAAAATCCTCTTTACTTGCCGCACGAATCATTCCCGCTTAGCTTTGCACGTCGTTTCGCCAACTTCAACCAGGTGTTATGCAACATGGCGCTCGATGTCGTAAAGCTCACCAGCGAATTTATCGGCTACAATTCGGTCAGCCAATTGAGCAACGTGCCGGCTACCCGGCATGCGGCGAAAGTTTTGCGGTCCATAGGCTTCGCCGTCGAAGAACTGGCCTATACCGATGCCCAGGGCGTGGACAAGCTATCTATTATTGGAAAGTTGGGGCAGGGGACGGGGGGATTGGCGCTACTGAGTCACAACGACGTGGTGCCGGCGGAGAATGACCGGGACTGGACCGGAAGCCCATTTGAGGCGCGCCTGAGTAGGGGCAAGCTCTACGGGCGCGGGGCGTGCGATATGAAGGGGCCGCTGGCGGCGTCGATTTGCGCGGCGGCCCATTTCAAGGCCAGGAATTTGCAGCAGCCGATATATATCGCGGTCACTGCCGATGAGGAGATCAGTGGGGCCGGGGCGCGGGATATTACGCGCAAGTCGAAGTTTTTCCAGGAGGCCAAGTGCGGTTACGGGCTGATCTGCGAGCCGACGCGGCTGAACGTGGTCTATGCGCACAAGGGCGGGATGGGCATCCGCATTGAGTCGCAGGGCCGGGCAGCGCATACCAGCACTTTGAAGGGGACCAATGCCAATCTGGCGATGATCCCCTTTTTGGTGGAGATGAGGAAGATCAACGAACTGGCGCTGAATGCCAAGCGCTACCGCAACGACGAATTCGACCCGCCGCACTCCGAGTGGAGTATCAGTATCAACGACCACAATGTGGCGATGAATATATCGCCGGTGCAGAGCGTGTGCCGGATAAGCTACCGGCTGATGCCCGGGGTGGACGTGACGCCTCTGGTCGAGCGGACCAGGAAGGCCGCGCAAAAGCACGGGCTCAAGTGTACCGTGCTGGGCATGGGCCAGGGCATCTACACGTCGCCGGATTCGCCGCTGGTGCAGACCGCGCTCAAGATCACCGGCAAGCGCAAACCCCGCACCGTGCCCTATGGCACCGACGGCGTGGCCTATGTCGAACGAATGAAACAGCTTGTCGTGCTCGGCCCCGGCGATATTGCGCAAGCGCATACGGTGGACGAGTGGATCGAGACCGAACAATTAAATAAGGGCGTGGACGTGTACCGCCGTTTTATCGAACACGTCTGTGTCAAAGGACTGTCTTAACACTGGAGATCGCACGATGACGCAGCAGAATTACATACATGGCAACTGGGTCGGCGCCGGCGACGGATCGACCTTCGAGCAGCGCAACCCGGCCAATCTCGACGAGGTGACCGGGTTGTGGCCCAAGGGCACGCGCGAAGACGCCCGTCAGGCCATTGAGGCCGCACATGAGGCGTTCGGCGACTGGGCCGCAATGGGCGTGTACAAGCGCGCGGAGTATCTGACCCGGGCGGTCGAGGTACTCAAGGGCAAGACCGACGAGATCGCGGCGACGCTGACCCGCGAAAATGGCAAAACCCTGGCCGAGTCGCAGACCGAGGTAGGCTCGGCGATACGCGAGATGGAGTTTCAGATTGCGCAGGGGGTATCGATGTGCGGCGAGGTCGCGCCGTCGGCTACCGACGGGGTGTTCGCCTATAGCGTGCGGCGGCCCCTGGGCGTGGCATCGATTATCAGCCCGTGGAATTTTCCGTTTAACGTGCCGGGCCGCAAGTGCACGCCGGCGCTGATCAGCGGCAATACCATCGTCTTCAAGCCGGCGACGCTAACCCCGGGCGCGGGCAAGGCCTTCGTCGATATTTTCGTCGAGGCGGGTTTGCCGCCGGGCGTTTTGAATTTTGTCTGCGGCGGCGGCAGCACGGTGGGCGACGAGATGATTACCAACCCCCTGGTGGAATCGGTATCGTTTACGGGCTCGACCGGGGTCGGTAAGGGTATACAGCGGAGCGTGGCGAGCACGCTGATCCGCACCCAGTTGGAGATGGGCGGCAAGAATCCGGCGGTGATTCTGGAAGACGCCGACCTCGACAAGGCAGCCGACGCAGTGGCCACGGCCGCCTACGCTTGTGCCGGGCAGTGGTGCACCTCGACGAGCCGGGCGATCGTGGTCAGGGATGTGGCCGAGGCCTTTACCGCGAAAGTGCTGGAGCGGGTCAAGGCGATGCGGGTGGGTGAGGGCACGGGCGATGTCGATATGGGTCCGGTGTGCGGCTCGGATCAGCTGGAGACGATTATGGGCTATATCGAGATCGGACAGGGCGAAGGCGCGCAACTGGCGGCGGGAGGCAACCGTCTCACCGATCATGGCATGAGTCAGGGCTGCTTTGTCGAGCCTACGGTCTTCACCGGTGTGCAGCCGGGGATGCGGATTGCGCAGGAGGAGATTTTTGGGCCGGTTTTGAGCGTGATGGAGGCCGGCGATTTCGCCGAGGCGTTGCAGCTGGCCAATGCGGTGGAATTCGGGTTGTCATCGTCGATTTTTACCAGGGATATTTCGCGGGCGTTTCAGTTCTTGGACCAGACCGAGGTCGGGTTGACGCACGTGAACATGATGACTGCGTATCGAGAGCCGCAGTTGTCGTTCGGGGGAGTGAAGAATTCGGGGCACGGGATTCCAGAGTCGGGGAAGACGGGGATTGAGTTTTTTACGGAGCATAAGGTGGCGTTTATTAATTATATGTGATGTTGGCGGGCGGACGGTGGGGTCGAGGGGGTCCATCTTCGCTCATTCTCGTCCGACCATCCCTGGTCGGACTCCGAGGGGTGCCTATCCCGATTTCACAATCCTGTGAAATCGGGGGCACGACCGCTACGATGGACCCGCTGACCCCACCTCAGCTAATACGGCGTTTAATGGGTGGTAAAGGCCGTATTAGCCGCAGTTGTACCACTCTCTGTATGAAATTTCCGAGATATCATAGCTGTAGAATAGCGACAGGTTGTGGATGACGGGGAGTTCCCGTTCGGTGACCTGCTGCAGGTCGATTTGCATCAGTCGGCGAGATAGCGGCGGATGGCGTTGGCGGTGATTTGCGATACCGCGTCGTCGACGAGGATTGAGGCCGGCCAGCAGATCGAGCCGACTGAGAACACTGCGCCGCCGCCTTGCGGTACGTGTTCGACCATTTCGGCGCCGCCCTCGTCGGGGTTGAGGCCTTTGGCTAAAAGGCGGGTGTTGGCGGGGGACTGGGCGGAGATCTTGTCAGTCTCGTGGCCGGAGGCGCCGCCGGGGATGCGCTGGTGCAGGCTTTTTTCACCGAAGGTGTCGCCGTTTTTGAGGCCGGTGTCTTCGTAGCACCAGTGGTCGGCGTCGATGACTTTATAGGGGGCGCCGGTCATGATGCCCTTGAAGTCGAAGACCACGCCGAGCAGGTTGGCCTCGGACTCGACGCGTTTGTCGAAGCGGCTTTCGTATTCGCCGCCGTCTGGGCGCGGCTGGGGCTCGGAGTGGCTCCAGGGGGTGTTGTGGTAGACGATGCGGTGGTCGTCGAGGAATTCAACCTCGCAGTTGAGACCGTTGCCGCCGAGGTAGATCAGCCGTCCGCCGCGGTTAAAGACCCATTCCTTCAGGGCGAAGTACATCTCCTTTGACCAGTATTCGGGGTGCGTGGTGATGACCAGGCACCGGTAGGCGTCGAGCGGCAATTGCCCGAAGTGGAATTGGGTCTCGCCATAGAGGTCGTAGGCGATGCCCTGTTGTTCGAGCCAGCCGAAGAAGCGCCATTCGGCCGCGGCCATGTGGCAGCCCTGGCGTCCGGCAATGGGGTCGGTCAAGCCCTCGTCCTCGTCGATGTGGTTGTAGGGGTCGGGGCGCTCGAGCGAGAGAGGGGCGTAGTCGTCGGCGTTATAGGTGCGGTGCTCGCGTTCGGTATAGCGCTTGAGTTCAAGGCGCGAGTTGACCGTGGGGGTGGGCGGGAAGCCGTCGGCGTGGATGTAGTTGGAGCGGCCGCCGAAGCTGTTGTAGGCGTTCCAGTTGATGTCGGAGGCGAGTACGGCGAGTTTGCAGGTCGGTTCTTTGGGGGCGACGACCCAGGGGAAGGAGAAGAAGCGGCCGGCCTTGTCGCGGGCGTGGAGGTAGTAGAGCCCCGATCGCTCAGGGGCGGCGACGATTTGCCCCATGGCCTTGCTGTGGTAGCCGTGCTTGTTCCACTGGGCGCCTACTTGAGTGTAATCGCCGTCGGGGGTGATTTGCATATTGGCGCGCGGGCCATGCTCGTCGAAGGTGCCGATGCGGCGGACGAATTCCTTGTCGGCGCCGTAGCGCCACAGCTCGAGGCCGTATTCGACCACGGCGTGGACGCGGAACTCGGCGCGCTCACCGCCTTTGACGCATCTGGGCCACATATAGCCGAGCAGGCCGTCGGTGAGCAGGCGGAAGTGATAGGGCTGGTCGGCGCTGGCTTGCACCTGGACGATCTTGGAGCCGTAGCCGGGGCCGCCGAGCACGACTTCGTAGGCGCCGGGCTCGATATCGGCGTAGACCGCGCCAGCGATGGTCGAGCGGGTCGTGGTGACGCCGCCGGAGCCGCGGAATTCGAAGAGGATGTCGGGTAGCGCGACATAGCGCTCGTCGCTGACGTATCCTACGAGCATGATAATCCTTTCACGGGCTTAGGGCGTCGATCGCCGATGCTATGGCTTTTGTAAAGTCGGCAGGGGAGGTCGGGTTTTGCAGCGCGGCGAAATCCGCCGCTTGCCCGGCCGCGAATTCCTCCGGCGAGCGGGCGATCAGGCCCGAGCGGGCGGGGTCGAGGCCGAGCTGGTGGCAGGCGTCGAGCAAGGGCTCCGGGGCATCGGCTGGGCTATCCGGTCGGTCAAAGCGCACGCAGAAGCCGGCTAGCGGGATGTCTGCGCTGTCGAGCCAGCCCGCCAGCGCGTCGCTGGCTCGTTCCATTTTTGTGATGCCTTTGCGATCGCGCACGATGGCGACCAGGCGCAGGCCCGCGTCGAGGGCGGCGTGCAGCGCGGTGCGATCCGCATCGACGGC
>MDTE01097455.1_pt1 | contig 11748 bp, 6 predicted proteins | sample 811231 | NCBI WGS metagenome assembly MDTE01 (sample SAMN05326651, study PRJNA326480) | marine metagenome | isolation source: seawater | place: Indian Ocean: Red Sea | collected 2010
CAGGATCACAGCCGCCAACAGGCCAAGCGACCACCAGAACAGGGTCCGCCCGTCTTGCTCGACATAACGAAACATGTCGTGCACCTGCACCGGCTCTCCAACAACCTGTGCCACCGGATCGTGTGCCGCAGCCAGCCTGCGGATCTCGGCAAATGTCTGTGCCCGATCCGCGGTCGCATCGGAACCCGTCGCCCGAGCAAGCCGCAGAACAATCGCCACCGTTCGACCATCTGCGCCCACCAGCACACCTTCGACCAACGACAAGACGCGGCGTCTGAGTCCCTTGATCCTCTTCATAACCCGGCCGAGAACTCCGGTCGGTTCCAGCGCCTGGACAAGATGCTGGGTGCTGCCAGCCTGCACGCCCTCCACTTGCCCCAGTTTCTCGGCAAATTGCTCGATCCGCGTTCTGGACTCCGTCGACAACTCCGGAACGTCATCGTCTTTGCTGAACAGGTGAGGGTCTTCGTAGGCGACAATCACGAATTCGTCACCGCCGAACAACTCGCGACTGGCACGGAAAGCGGCCAGGTGCGGATCGTCTTCCGCGTAGAGCGATTCGATCGACTGGTCGAACTTCAACTCTCCGGCCGGGACAATCGCCAGCAGTGCTGCTGCCAACGTGGCCCCCAGCAGGAGAACCCGGTACTTCAAGACCATCGCCAACAGGCTGGTGATCGGGCCACTGCCCTGCGCGCCCGACGGCACGTCGTTGAGCAACTGTTCGGGATCGATCCCGTTCGAGTTCATCGATCCCTGGCCTTCTCGCCCGCATCGGCGGACATCGGTTACACTGGCGCCGCCCATCGGCATCAGCAGCCGTAGAATAGCCGCGTTGTGGCCGACGGGCCAACAGGAGTTCGCGTGGACCGAGACCGTTCAAAGTTCTGGCCCCTGCTGGGAGCGGTGCTCCTGGCGGTGATGGTCCGCGTCCCTGTCGCCGCGTGGCGGGTCGACTCACTCGGTGACGACCGCGACCATTACCGGCTGCTTGCCGACGGCCTGATCGAGGGCAACGGGCTGGTTCATCCCGATCACGGCACCCCCACGGCCTACAGGCCACCGCTGTACCCGCTGGTGCTGGCGGCTGTCGCCTGGACAATGGGAGCCGGCGACCTCGGCGTGGCCGCGCTGCACCTGGCGCTGGGACTGGCCACGGTTGCTGGAACCTGGCTGGTCGCCGTTCGCCTGGGACTGGGCCGCCGCGCGTGGCTCCCCGCGGTGGCCGTCGCCGTGGATCCCCTGCTTGTCGTCGGTGCCACGCTGCCCATGACCGAGACACTGTTTGCCGCCCTGGCAACCTGGATGCTCGCACTGACCACTTCACGACTGTCCGTCACCAGGGGACTGGTGGCAGGGATCCTGTTCGGTCTCGCCGCCCTGTGCCGCCCCTCGGTGTGGGCATTTGCCGTTCTGGTCGTGGTGGCCCTTGGGATCCGGTGGCTGCGAAAAACCGGTGCTGGACACGGGCCCACCGACCGGATGGTCGTTGCCGTCACCCTCGCCGGGGCCGCACTGACGGTCAGCCCCTGGCTGGTCCGCAACCTGGCCGTCTCGGGGACGCCCGTGCTGACAACCACCCACGGTGGCTACACGCTGTTGCTGGGGAACAACCCCGTCTTCTACGAACAAGTCGTAAGACAACCCCTGGGAACAACCTGGAACGACACCAGTTCGGACGCCGGACGTCGGCCCACCGAGTGGCGCAAGCACCTGGAAACCCGCATGCCGGCCGCACCTCGTGGAATCGATGCCGAACGGCAGCGTGACACGTTCATGTATCGCCTGGCCGTCGCCAACATCACCCACGATCCCCCGGGATTTGCACGCGCGTGCCTGTTGCGGGTATTGCGATTCTGGACACCGTGGCCGCTCGAATCCGCTCCCGGGTCGGCGTGGCCTGCGTTGATCAAATGGTGCGTAGCGGCCTGGTACGCGACCGTGCTGGCGGCCATGCTCGTGGGAATCTGGCGTGCCCCCTGGCGAGCCAACAGTGGCTGGCACGCTCCACTGCTCTTCCTGTTGGCGCTGTCACTGGTGCACGTGGCCTTCTGGTCAACCATGCGAATGCGAGCACCGGTCATGCCGGTCGTCTTTCTGCTGGCCACGGTTGGAACCTGGACTCCAACCGTCAAGGCGGACACATTGGACGACGCGCCGCCGGAGGGTTATTGACACCCTGGAAAAAGCGGACCTATAATCCCGCCCCCCGCGACCGAGATCGTGCGGGACCACTCCGGAATCATCCAGCCACCACCGGGCCTCTCGACGATCGAGCGGATCAGAGGCGGCTGGCGATCCGGCAATTTGCTCCCAGGAACCGGATTCCCACGTGTCGGGCAGGACGCCCACCGACGTCGCCTCCCAACACCGCCCGCAAACGGTCGTCACCCTGTGGTGCCGTCGCCTGTTTGCGGTCGCGGTCGCGTTGGCGTTCGCGCCGCCCACGGTCGTGCTGGCCGATGACCCACCAGCAGACACGGACCTGGTTTCCATTTCAGCCGATTTTGGTTACGAGACCGAAGCCCGCAGCTTCAACGGATCGTCACGGATCGCCGTGCTGCGACGGCAGGTCACCATCCGACAAGCCAACACCGTGATCACTGCGGGCCAGGGAATTGCCTGGATCAGCCGGGCGCGACCACCGGAAACCGGCATCCGCGTGTCGGTGTACCTGGAAAACAACGTCCGGCTCGAAGGTCCCGACCAGACCCACAGCCGCCCGAACCTGTTGCACCGCCTGGCGATCTCCTCGACCACCCCGATCGTCACAATCACTCACCGCCAGAAATACCCCGGTTCGCTGGCCGAGGACCCACTGTACCGACGCGGCACGGCCCACCGGCAACGTCGCCCCGGCGACGATCATCGGCTGGCAGCCCACCAGGCCGGGCCGGCCCCGGCCCCGATCGTCGACAATCCGCAACAGCCTCTGCGACGAGTTCAACTGTTTCCGCGGACCAACCGGCCTTTCAGCGTGACCACTGACACCGCACCCGGCACCACGCCCAGCGAAAAGGTGTTCGTGGTCACAGGAGGTGTCAACCTGGTGATCGACCAGGTCGCGGCCGACAAGACCCAATCACTCTTCGGTTCCGGCACCGTGGACCTGTCGGCCGACCGTGTTGTCATCTGGGCCCAGATGAACGCGGAACCGGACGTCTCCTCCCAACTTGTTCAGGCTGTCGACCGGGGGATACAGATCTACCTGGAAGGCAACATCGAACTGAGACAGGGGGGACACATCGTGCGGGCCCACCGGGCACTCTACGACGCCCGGGAACGCCGCGCCCTGATGCTCGACGCCGACCTGCTGGCCCAGATCCCCGGTGGCCGGGTTCCGCTGAGAATCCGTGCCGAAACAATCCGGCAGGATGGGGACCACAACTTCCACGCCCACAACGCCTGGGCATCGACCAGCCCCTTCGGCGTTCCCGGTTATCGACTCCAGGCCCGTGACGTCTTCCTGGATCGCCGAGAACTGCCCCGCTGGCTCGGCTCCCCGGTCAACGGTGACAAGGTGGACTGGATCACCACCCAGAACAACCTGCTGCTGCTGGGCGAGACGCCAGTTTTCTTCACACCCAACCTCGGCGGACCGGCCACCGATTTCAATTTCCCACTGCAACGGATCAACTTCAACCAGGACAGTGTCTTCGGATTCCAGACCGAAACAACCTGGAGCCTGTTCACGCTTCTGGGGATCGAACCCGTCGAAGGGGTCGACTGGTCGCTACAGGCGGACTACTACACCGATCGAGGTCCTCGCATCGGCAGCGGACTGACCTACCGTCAGAACGGGTTTCTGGGACTTCCAGGCGAGGTGACCGGATGGAGCAACGGGGCCTACCTGTACGACCGGGGACTCGACAACCTCGGTCGAGACCGCCGACAACTCGGGCTCAACTCGCCGCATCGTGGCCGTGGCCGCTTGATCCACAGGCACGATTTCCCCGAGGGCTACACCGTCCGTGGCGAAATCGGTTACCTCTCGGACCGCAACCTGCTCGAACAATACTACGAACAGGAATTCGACCAGGAGAAAGATCACGACACGCTGCTGTATCTGGAACAAAGGAGTGACAGCACGGCGTGGAGCTTGCTGGCCCAGCCACGCGTCAACGACTTCGAGACCGCCACCGAATGGCTCCCGCGAGGTGACCTGTATGTCTTCTCCCAGCCACTGCAACACGGACTTCCCGGTTGGCCCAGTCTCAGTTGGTCAACCCACACCTCCGCCGGCTACGCACGGCTTCGACCCGCCGAGGCCCCGCTGGATCCCTCCGACGTCTTCACCCCGCTGGCCGACACCGCCAATGTCGGTGGAGCCGTGTTGATGTCGCGGCACGAACTCACTCTGCCGGTGATGCTGGGCCCCGCCCCGGTGGTGCCCTACGTGATGGCCGAGAGTGCCTACTGGAGCGAGGGAATGGCGGGAACCGAGATCGACCGGCATCTCTTCAGTGGTGGCCTGCGCAGCAGCCTCTCGATGTCCCGAATCGATCCGGGCATCAGGAGCCCGATCCTCGGGCTCAACGGGTTGGCCCACAAGATGACATTTGAAACCGACCTGTCATGGACCGAAACAACCAGGGGGCTTGGCGAGATCCCCCAGTACAATCCTCTCGACGACAACGCACAGGAACGGTTCCGCTACAGGATGCTGTCCAACACGTTCGGTGGAGTCTTGCCCGGTGGCCTGGACACCCGCAGTTTTGGAGTCCGCAACGGGATCGGCCTGGGAATGACCGCTCCCTGGCATGAACTGGTCGCCGATCAACAGGCCCTGAGGCTGGCGTGGAGGCATCGGCTGCAGACAAAAGCGGGCGCCCCGGGAGGCGAACGGATCCGCAACTGGATGACGCTCGACCTGGAAGCCACATGGTTTCCCAGGCCCGATCGCGACAACTTTGGCGAGGACTTCGGACTACTTGGTTCTGCCTACCGGTGGCACGTCAGTGACCGCACCACGTTGCTGGTCGACGCCTACATGGATCTCTTTGACCAGGCTCCGGAGATGTGGAACGTGGGCCTGCTCAGCCAGCGAACATCCCGTGGAACCCTCTTCGCCAACCTCCAGCAGATTCACGGGGGTCCCATCGACAGCCAGATCCTGTCTGCCGGATTCAGCTACCGCATGAGCCCCAAGTGGGTCTCGACCATGCAAACCGCCTACGACCTCGCGGAGGAACGCAACCAGGGTCAATCGCTGACACTGACTCGCATCGGGGGCGACTTCCTGGTCCACTTCGGAGCCAGCTACGACAACAGTCGTGATGCGGCAGGTTTCCAGCTGTCGGTGGAGCCTCGCTTCGGCGCCATGAACGCATCCAACCCGCAAATGGGCCGGCTGCTGGGCCTGAGGAACTAGGACTCTGTCGGTTTCTCGTCCTGGCGACGATGCAGTTCCTCGTGCTCCTGGTCGTCGGTCGGTCGCGTGTCACGACCGCGACCATCGGTCAACTCGATCCGGTCCACGAACTTCACGTTCGCACAATCGTCCAACTCGTCGGTGTGACACGCAGCGGGATCCCGGATCAGGAATCGGAACGGTCCACCCTGCTCGAGAGTCATCGGCTGGCCGTCGACCGAAAAGACGAGAATTCCCTCGCTCCGGATGGGCTCCAATGGCACGCTGGCCGCAAAATCGTCGGCAGTGGCGTGCAATGTCAGGTAACTGGCCTCGGAGGTCGGAATGACACGGGAAAGCAACGACTCGAGTGTCACACCGTCGCCGTTGCGAGTCGGGTGAAAACGGCTCACGTCGAGAACCCGCTCGGATTCCTCAAATTGGGCCAGTTCCGAATAGGTCAGCACCAGCTGGTTTTGGACATGGCCATCAATCGTCAACTTCGGCGTCGTCATCGGAAAAACTCTCACTGAATGGTCGGGGCAAGAACTGTCTCAATAGAATAAGGCACCCCGATCGTTCCTTTGATCGGGGTGCCCCGTTGCAAGAGACTCGCCGGTCCTTCAGCTACATCCCATGCTGTTTCCACAGTTGTGGCACAGGTAACAATTGCCATTGCGAACCGTGATCGCACCACAGCCGTCACAGGCGGGGGCATCGACCTGGAACTGGGCAAACTGCTGATTCCGCACCTCAACCGTTTCGCCAGGGGCATGGGCCGCAACCACCTCGGACACGGATTGCTCGATGTCTGCGATCGAGGTCACCACCTCCGATTCGACGGACGCGGTCGCGATCGGAACCGCTCCGTTCGGCTCGCCGTAACCCGGCTGGAAACGAATTCCCAGCCACCGGAAGATGTAATCCACCACGCTCTTGGCATTGGGAATCTCCTGGTTGCCGGTCCAGCCCGACGGTTCGAACCGCATGTGGCTGAACTTGCTGGTCAAGGCTTCCAGCGGAACACCGTATTGCAACGACATGCTGGTCAACGTGCCAATGGTGTCCATCAGCCCGCCGATCGTACTCCCCTCCTTGGCCATCGTGATGAACAACTCGCCGGGAGTCGCATCCTCAAAAAGACCGACGGTGATATAGCCCTCGTGGCCTCCGACGGAGAACTTGTGAGTCAACGACTGCCTCGTGGCCGGCAGCCGGCGTCGCGCCGGAGCCGCCGCACCGTCGGCCTCGCCGTCGCGGTCACCTTCCTTGCTGGTTGCCAGCGGCTGGCTCTGCTTCGAGCCGTCCCGGTAGATGGCCAGGGCCTTGAGACCCTGCCGCCACCCCTCCATGTACGCCTCCTGGATGTCCTCAACCGTCGAATCCTCGGGCATGTTGACGGTCTTGGAAATGGCACCAGAAAGGAACGGCTGAGCGGCTGCCATCATGCCGACATGACCCCGCCAGGAAATCGACCGTTCCCCGTTGGCCGGGGTGAACGCACAATCGAAGATTGGCAGGTGCTCGGCTTTCAACGCGTCGGCCCCTTCGATGGTCTCGTTCTGGTCGATGTACGCCACGATCGATTCGATCGACGACGCGTCGTAACCAAGCACCTCCAGTGCCTCGGGCACAGTGCGGTTGACGATCTTCATCATCCCGCCCCCGGCCAGTTGCTTGTACTTGACCAGTGCGATGTCAGGCTCGATGCCCGTCGTATCACAATCCATCATGAAAGCGATCGTGCCGGTTGGAGCCAGCACGGTGGCCTGGGCATTGCGATACCCGTGATCACGACCCGTCGCCAGGCACTCCTCCCAACACTCGCGTGCCGCATCCTTCAGGTACGTCGGACACGCATCGTCGATCTCCTCGACCGCGTCACGATGCATCTGCATCACCCCGAGCATCGATTCGCTGTTCTCCGGGTAGCTGGCAAACGGACCAATGTTGGAGGCAATGTGGCTGGACGTGCGATAGGCTTCCCCGTTCAGAAGAGCCGTCATCGCGCCGCAAATTCCCCGGCCAGTATCACTGTCGTAGGGAATGCCCATCGACATCAGCAGGCTGCCGAGATTTGCGTAACCCAGCCCCAGCGGACGGAACAGGTGACTGTTCTCGGCGATCGCCGGAGTCGGATAACTCGCGTTGTCGACCAGGATCTCCTGGGCGGTGATATAGACTCGAGCCGCCTGCCGGAACCGGATCACGTCGAAGATCCCATCGGGGCGGACAAACTTCCGCAAGTTGATGCTGGCCAGGTTGCAGGCCGTGTCATCCAGGAACATATACTCCGAACACGGATTCGACGCATTGATCGGACCGGTCTTCGGGCACGTGTGCCAGCGGTTGATCGTCGTCTCGTACTGCAACCCCGGATCGCCACAGTACCAGGTACCGTGGGAGATCTCGTGCATCATCTCGGATGCCTGGTAGCTGGGCCCAGCCGGCGAGTCGTCCGTGACACTCCGGGTCGTCCATGTCCCGTCCGACTCCACAGCCTGCATGAACTCGTCACTGACGCGAACCGAGAGGTTCGCATTCTGGAACATGATCGAACTGTAAGCCTCGCCGTTGAAGTTGGCCTCGTACTTGCCACTGTCGATCAACGTCCGGGCTTTCTCCTCCTCCTTGGCCTTGGCCTGGATGAAATCCATCACGTCGGGATGCCAGTCCTTCAGGCTCTGCATCTTCGCGGCACGACGCGTCTTGCCACCCGACTTGACCACCGCAGCAATCTGGTCGTAAACCCGCATGAACGACAATGGCCCCGACGGGGTGCCACCACCGGAAAGCTTCTCCCGGGAACTGCGAATCGTCGAAAGATCCGTGCCGGTGCCCGACCCAAACTTGAACAACATCGCCTCGCTCGTGGCGAGACGCATGATGTCCTCCATGTTGTCTTCGACCGACTGGATGAAACAGGCCGACGCCTGGGGAAACTCGTAGGATGTCTCGGGACGACGAATCGACTTTGTCTCGGTATCAAACCGGTAGTTGCCTCGCGATCCGCCAACACCGTACTGGTGATACAGGCCCACGTTGAACCAGACCGGGGAATTGAAAGCGCCGTGCTGATGCAGGCACAGCCAGGACAACTCGCGATAGAACCGCTCGCCGTCCTCCTCGCTCGCAAAATAACCGCCCGCCTTGCCCCAGTCGGTGATGGTGCGAGACACGCGGTGAATCAACTGGCGCACGCTCGTCTCGCGTTCGCTGGTTCCCGGCTCGCCGTAGAAGTACTTGCTGACAACCACGTTGGTCGCCAGGGGACTCCAATCTGCCGGAATCTCGCAATCGGTCTGCTCGAACAGAACGCCACCGTTCTCGTCCTTGATCGATGCCGTCCGCAATTCCCACTCGACTGTCGAGAAGGGATCGGTATCGGCCGGGCAAAACTCCGAAGCGAACTCCAATGCCTGACCAGTTGCCTGCTCGAGACCCGAGCGGCCGTTGCCGTTGTGCCCGTTGTCCCGGTTCTCCACTCCACCCTCGACCGGGATTTCACCCAGCCCCTGGCTCACGATGGCTCGCCCTTGAACCAACTCATTCGAACGTCCCTGCTCTTCAATACCCTTAGCTTCGTGCATCATGCACCCCTTCTTTGTGTAGCTTCGTTTTCTCCAGTTGTCGGACTCGGGAATCTCGTCAATCGCCCCCCTGGTGGGGCCGGTCGAACGACGAAAAGTCACGAAAGTGGACTATGGATGTAGGAAATTGGACAATATTTGAGCCGTTTTGAAGGCTCAAATACCACAAGGTATAGGGGACAGGAGTCCAAGAACACCTATATCTTGTGAACTGACAAGATTCGCCACTATAAATCGGCATTCTATTTTGTCAAGATCTTGTTTTTCGGTTTGTTTTACACAAACTCTCAAAATTCGTCGTAGGGTCCTTTAGCAACACGACTTACCACGATCCAAAAAAATCGTCACCAACCCTACGGCCCGCACAGCACAATTGCAGTTGACCCCCACCACGGCAATCCTCGTTGGTCTCATCAGATGCCCGAACACAACTCCTCGAGACCAAACCCAGCGGATCAACCGGCGACCGACGACCCGACCGCGCTGGCCGAGCACGGTCGACTTGACCTTGTCGCCAGGCTGGTGGTCGAGGGGGACATACTGGGGCAGCACAAGAGTCCGTTGAAGGGGGCGAGTGTCGAATTCAGCGAACACCGCCAGTACCACCCGGGTGACGAGATCCGTCACATCGACTGGCGAGCTTATGGCAAGACGGGGAAGTACTTCGTCAAGGAATTCGAGGACGAGACGAACCTGCGTTGCCAGCTGATGGTCGACTCGTCGGGCAGCATGGCCTACGGCAACAGCACGCTGTCCAAGTTTGACTATGCCCGTCAACTGGCCGCCTCGCTGGCCTACCTGCTCCTGGCTCAGCGCGATGCTGTGGGGCTGACTGTTTTTGATGACCACGTCCGCACGCGACTGGCTCCCTCCACCCAACAGGCGCTTTTCACCCAGGTCACCGACACGCTCGAGCAACTCGAACCCACCGACGAATCATCACAGGCGTTCGCCGGAGGCGTCGCCGAATCGCTCGGCGAGGTCCTGCCGACGCTCTCTCGGCGCAGCCTGGTCGTGGTGATCAGCGATTTCCTGGACGAGACCGACGAGTTGATCTCGGCACTCGCCCGGTTTCGTCATGCCCGTCACGAGTTGATCCTGTTCCACGTCGTGGCTCCCGAGGAGGTCGATTTTCCGTTTTCACGTCCGACCCAGTTCCACGACCTGGAACAATCCTCGCGTCGCGTGCTGGTGGATCCACACCGGGTTCGCGAACGCTACCTGCATCACTTCAATCGGTTCTGTACCCGGTTGGAACAGGGAGCCGCCGGGCAGGACATCGATTACCAGCGAGTGACCACGAGCCAGCCTTATGCGACGGCCCTGGGCCGCTATCTCGCCTCGCGGTCGCAGCGACGACGTGGTCGCTAGTCCGCCACGCGTTCGACCAACTCGCTGCCCAGTTGTTCTTCCAGCCGAGTCATCTCGATTCCCAACATCCGTCTCAGCCCGCGGTAGGTCCCGGACCGCTCCCGCCGACGACGCGCGTCCACCTCACCCGGCTCGCGACGAACCGCCCGCAACAACACGTTCTTGGCCGTGTGCTCCATGTCGATGAACTCAACCACCCGCGTCCGGTATCCGCAGACCTCCAGGGCTTCGGCGCGGATCGCGTCAGTCACCAGTGCCGCCAGCCGATCGTGCAAGATCCCGTGCCGGTGCACTGCCGCGAGATCTTCGATCACCAGGTCACCGGCGAATTCGTGCTGGCAACACGGCACTGCCAGAATCACCGCCGCCTGCCACTTCACCGCCCGGGCCAATGCGTCATCGGTCGCGGTATCGCAGGCATGCAACGACACGGCCAGGTCGACACGTCCCTCGTGTGAATACCCGGAGATGTCTCCCTGGTGAAACTCGATCGTGTCCAGCCCCAACTGCTGGGCCACTCTCCGACAATCCGCCACCACCTCCGCCTCACGTTCGATACCCACAATTCGCACGGTGCGGCCCCGCAGTTGCGTCAACAGGTGATGCAACGCAAACGTCAGATAGCTCTTGCCGCACCCGAAGTCGACCACTTGCAAGTCGCCCTCTTCGGGCAACGATTCGACACAGTCATCCACCAATTCCAGGAATCGGTTGACCTGGCGAAATTTCGCCTGCCGCGACGCCTTCACACGCCCATCCGAGGTCATCACGCCAATCGCTTCCAGAAACGCACACGGCACACCGTCTGGCAACAGGTGCCGCTTGGCCCGATCGTGAGATGTCGAGGCGGGTGGCTGAGTTGTGGCGGGACCGCGATGAATCGTCAAACGACCACCCCGACCGACTCTTGCCGAGAGATCCTCAACCGGACCGAACAGGTGCAAGTCACCGTAGACGCCGGGAAACCACTCGGTAATGCGGACCACCGCGGCGGCGGGTTCGAGGTTCTCGTGCGTTTGCTGCCCGGCGAATTCGGAGACGAACTGGTAACGCGGCCCGGCCGACAACGTCACGGGTCGAACTACCACCCGCCGGGGCAGTTCGGTCCGTTTGCTGTCACGTCGACTCAGCACCACGCGGTGACACTGCGATTGGAGGATCGCCGCTCCAACCGCCTCCACGATCTCGCTCACACCCTCCGACACTGTTAGACTGCGCTCCTGACCATGTTTTGGTAGAGGTCCGAATCGACCACTCTACAGCCCCGGGCACCTCACCGACAACGACTCACAACCAGTCGGAGACATTCAATGGGTCTCAATCGCAAGCAAAAGAAACAGCTCGACGTCGCACGCAAGAAGATCAACAACCTCCGTCAACAACTCGCCGGAGCCAAGGCCCAACCCGACGACCCGGCCGATGTGCCACGACTCGAGG
>MDTE01006115.1_pt1 | contig 11747 bp, 11 predicted proteins | sample 811231 | NCBI WGS metagenome assembly MDTE01 (sample SAMN05326651, study PRJNA326480) | marine metagenome | isolation source: seawater | place: Indian Ocean: Red Sea | collected 2010
CACTGATTGCATACATTCAGCTTTGTTATTCTCAATAAAACCCATGCCTCCCATATTGCATGCCATGTTAAAGACGTAATCAACACCCCTAGTTAAACTTCTACAATTATTTATTTCTTTCATGTCCATAGAATAATGATTTTCAACTTCATCATAATCCTGGAACCAATATTCTTTAGGTTTGATATCAGATGCTACTAAAGAATTATTTCCATTCAATAATCTTTTTACTAAGTGTCCACCTATAAATCCTCCAGCACCTACAACTAATATTTTTTTATTTTTTAACATAATTTAACTTTTAATACCTGATTTTAAAAATTGAATTGAAAAAATATAAATTATTAAGAATGCAAAGAAAACTATAAAAAAATTTAAATTTAAGAAAGCAAATAAAAATAAAGGTAAAATAGACATAAGAAGAAGAAGAATATTTGAAAATAATAATGAAAATTTATTGATAAAAAGATGGTGAATGTGTTGTCTATCACCCAAAAAAGGATTCTTTTTATTTAAAGATCTGCTTATTGTTAATCTCAACAGATCTAAACCGGGCAATAAAAGTAAGAAAAAAATTTCATCTGCAAAGACTATACTTTTGTGAATATTATGTTCATAAATTAAAGAAATCGATAAAATGATACTCATCAAATAAACACCGCTATCGCCTAAAAAAAGCATATTTTTAAGATTCTGCAACATAACAATTAAAAGCAAAAAAATGCAAGTTAAATAGAAAAGATTGAAGTCGCTCATTAATAATAAATATGTAAAAAAATAAATAAAAATAAAACAAGATTGCCCATTTATTCCATCATAAAAATTTAGCGAGTTTGTCAAAATTAGAATACAAAAAATTGTAAACACTATTGATAAATTATCTAAAAAAATTTTGTTCTCATAAAAAGATAAACTTAGATTTGTTATCAGTAAGTTTTCATTCACAAAAATTGCAAATAATACAATCAAAATTGAGAGTATTAATCGCTTTAACGGATTCAATTTATATTTATCATCATATAAACCCAAAAAAAAGTAAGCAAATATCAATATTAAAAGTGAAAATAATTCTAGGTTATGAAAAATTTTTATATCAAGGGATAAAAAATTTTTTAAGAAAAAAATTTGATAAAAAAATATTATCAAAAAATTTAAAGCTAAAATAAATCCACCGATAATAGGTGTTTTAATTTTATGAACTTTTAGTTTTCCATCTGGATTATCAAAAATATTTACAAACTTTGCTATTTTTTTTAGATTAATAAAAATCAAAAAATTTAAGATTATCAATCCAAAATACACGTTTATCATTTTAAAATGCAATTTTTATATGAATACATATAAAGTCCTACATTATAGTAGAGAATTATTGAAATCCAGTTGTTGAAAAAATTTCCCCCTGGTATCAATGGGAAAAGATTAATAATGAGACCTAATGTAATTGAGTAAAATGATAGATAATCCTCGGTAAACTTACGTTTCAAAATTGATTTAAAAAAATTTAATAAAACAAATACTGCAGCAAGAATATAAAAAACTAAACCTATTAGCCCAAGCTCTAAAATTATTTGAATTAAAATATTATGTGGGTGAGTAGAGCAAATCCCTATTTCGGGAGAGTGATTCACTTTTTTACAATATTCTTTAAAACCCTGTGGACCAATGCCAAAAATCTTATTTTCATCAAATAATTTTAATGCTAATAAAATATGTCCTTCATGATGTGGAGAATAAAAATTAAAATTTTTTTTTTCATTATTTTCACTTATCTCTGTTTTTTTATTTTTTATTTCAACTTTTGTTAATTGATTATAAGTTTTCACAAATAATCTATTAAAAGTATTAGCTTTTCCAAATTTAAAATAAGATGTTATAGAAATAAAAAACACTAAAATTATCGTTGAATAAAATAAAATTTTTCTTAAATCTTTGATTGTTATTAACAATCCTATTAAAGTTATAGCCCATAAAAAAAAAGATGTTCTACCACCTGATAAATATATCGTAATAAAATATAAAGAAAAAAAGATTACAAATAAAAATATATTTTTTTTCAAATTAATTCTAAAAAAAAATATAAACCACATGATTATAGGCATTACTCTTGCTAAGTAACTTCCTAAAATTAATTCATCATTAAAAAAACTTGAAACCCTTTCACTAATAAGTTCAAAACCTAATGTATTGAAACCTGTAAAAAATTGAAAAATTGAGTCTGCTAAAAGGACCAATAAACAAAATATAAATAAAAGAAAATATTTTTTATTTTTATAATTACTAAGTAATTCAGAAAAATAAAAAATAGCGAGAGAAAATAAAACATATCTAAAATAAAAAATTGATCCTAATTTTAAATCGTCAGAATTTCTAAAATATGTATTTACAAATATGTAAGCTGAGAACAAAAATAAGAAAATTACTTTTTTTTCGATAAATAAAGACTTGTCTTTATTCAAAATTAAAAAAAATATAATACAAAAAAAAACAAAAAATTCTGTAACTGCAATGCCAACTATAAAGGATAGAGGTATTATAAAAAGTAATAAAGTAAGACTTTGGATATTCAAATATTTCATAGAACAATTATTTCAAGATTTATGAATTTGCGATTGAGTATATCATCTCTTCACTTACTTATTTATCCAATTTTTTAAAATAATTGATTGTTTTTTTTAGGCCTCCTTCTAGACTAATACCCTGATACCAATTTGTAATTTTTTTTAGTTTAGATAAATCAGGGTATAACTCTAACAATTCATCTTTTCTGAAAGCAATTTTTCCAAATTCAGGATTGCCTCCTTTTGATAATTTACATATTTTTTTTATTAATTTTTTTATACTTATAGGTATACCTGATCCAACATTAATTATTTCTCCATTCGATTTTTTATTTTTTAGAATTTTAAAAATTATGTGTATTAAATCATCTATGTACAAAAAATCTCTTAATTGATTCCCTTGAGAACATTTAAATTTTTTATTGTGGAGTGCATTCATTATTGTAAATGGAATTATTCTATTGGTATCTTGGTGGGGGCCATAAATTAAATATAACCTCAATATTGTGACCGGAAAACCATGTTTTTTTTTTAAATTTAAAAGATATTTTGTGCTTAGAAGTTTAGCTTTTCCATAAAATGAATATGTTTTTTGGAAATTTTTTTTATTTTCTTTTTGGGGTGATTTTATTTTACCATATTCAATACTTGAACCAATTTGGACATATTTCTTTATTTTTGATCTCACAAAAAGTGAAGCTAAATTTTTACATCCATTATAATGGCTTGAAATTATTTCTGATTTATCTGAATGATCAACATAACCAGATAAGTTGACAATGTAATCGTAATGAGTATCTATTTTACTTTCTAATTTTTTTTTATCACTTACATCACAATAAATATATTTTACCCCTCTAATTTTTCTTTCTTTTTTTGGTCTATGTTTAGATAAAGTGTGGACATTCCAACCTTTGTTTTTTAAAAATAGAGCTAAATGAAAACCTATGAACCCTGTTCCACCAGGAATTAAGATTTTATTTTTAATTTTCAAAATATTTTTTTAAATTATTATTATTTAATATCTTAAGTTCTTTATTTCTTAATAAATATATCTTATCACAATTTTTTAAAGCATTAAATCTGTGTGAAACTATTATGGAAGTCTTTTTTAATTTTTTTATAGTATCAAGAACTTTATTTTCGGTTTCAGTATCTAAACCACTCGTTGCTTCATCTAATATTATTAAATCAGGATTATTAATTAAAGCTCTAGCAATACCAATCCTTTGTTTTTCACCTCCTGAAATATTTAGTCCGTCTTGTTTTAAAACTTGAGAAAACCCATTATTAGATTTCCTTAAAAAATTTTCTAAGTCAACTTTTTTAATTAAAGCTCTTAAAATGTTATCATTAAAATGATTTTTGTCAGCCCCAAATAAAATGTTTTCTCGTAATGACTGATTTAAAATAATAATATTTTGGGGAACATAGCCAATCGAGTTATGCCAATTTTCTAAATTTTCAGTTTTGAAAATATCTCTGCCATCAATAATTAATTTTGAATATTTATTTTTTTGAAAGCCACAAAATATATCAATAATTGTACTTTTTCCACTGCCACTTTCTCCCATAATTCCAACTTGTGAGTTTTTTTTAATTTCAATATTCACGTTTTTAAAAAGATAATTTGCTTTTTTATTAAAAGTAAATTTTTTGATATTTAATTTTATGTTTTTTTTAAAATTTATTTTTTTTGTTTTAACTTTTTTTTGTATAATTTTCTGACTATTTTCTAATATAAGTTTATTTATACTTGGGTATGAATGTTTAAATTTTTGCATATGACCTAAAAATCTATTTAATATTGGGACAAGTCTAAATGCTGCAAGAGTATAAACTGAAAGTAATTGGATAATATTTTCATTTGAATAATCATTTTCAATCAAATAAAAAAATAATAAAAGAATACTAATAAATAATATATATTCAAAAAAATTCTTTGGTAATTCCCCTAAAAAAGTTACTTTAAATTGGATTTTACTTATAGATTTAATTTGCTTTTTAAAAATATTTAAAAAAAAAGTTTCTCTTGATAAAATTTTAATTGATTTAATTGCTGAAAAACTTTCGGAAATAAATTGAATCTTTTTTTTTCTGTTTTCTAAACTAATGTTAGCCCAATTTGATAATTTATTTTTAACAAGGCTGTAATAAATAAAAGCCATTAATGAAAAAAATATATAAACAATTGAAGTTATTAATGGATTAAAATACATTAAAAATATTAAAAATGTTATTATCAATATAGAGTCGAGTATTATTCTTAAACAACTCGATATAAATCGAATGCTTGCTAATATTTCCTCTGTAAAATTTCTTATATATTCAGCACTGTTTTTACTCAGAAGATTTTTTACGTCTCTATTAAGGAAATTGTGATAGAGATTATTTGAAATTTTTTCCCTAAACTCAGCCAAAAAATTAGACTCTAACCAGGCTACAAAAACTAAAACTAATAATTTTAATGTGAATAAAGTAATTACTATCAATATAAATTGGTTAAATTCCAAATTTATTTGAAAAAAAAAATTTATATAATTATTAATAACCTCTAAAAAGCCAGAATCCAGTCCCAAGAATGAATTCAGGATTAATATGACAAAGCCCAACCCCAGAAGCTCCAAAAAAGATGCAATTAACATAAAGAAAATTAAAAGCAAAAATTTTAACTTCAAATTATGATCAAATAAATTGATTATTCTATTCATCTAATTTCAAACTATTTTTATTTAAAAGTATTTTTTATCTTAATAGCTTTTTCTTTTAACTTCTTTTCTAAAATTTCTTTATCTCTAAGTGTATCCATACATTGCCAAAACCCTTCATGTTTATAAGCTATTAACTCTTTATTCTTTGTTAATTTTTCAAACGGCTCTCTTTCTAAAAATGTATTATCATTTTTTAAATATCTTAAAAATTTTGGTTCAATTACAAAAAAACCACCATTAATCCAACCCTCATCAAGATTATGTTTTTCTCTGAAATAATTTACATAATTTCCTTTAATCTTAATTGCCCCAAATCTAGCTGGTGGCCTTACTGCTGTCAGAGTAAAAGTTTTTTTATTTTTATTATGAAAATTAATTAATTTATTTAAATTCACATTTGATAAACCATCTCCGTATGTCATTAGAAAAGTTTCATTCAAATATGAACTTAATCTTTTTAATCTTCCTCCGGTCTTTGTATTTTTTCCAGTTTCAATTAGATTAATCTTAATTTTTTTTAAGTTTTTTTTTTTTGTGAAATATTTTTTAATTTCTCGGCCTTTGTAACCCAAAGCTATGTAAAACTCATAATGTCCATAAGAAATGTAATAATCAATTATTCTTTGAATTATTGGTTTACCAAGTACATTGATCATAGGTTTGGGTATTGTTTTAGTATATTCCGAAAATCTAGAACCAAAACCTCCAGCTAAAATTACTACCTTCATTTTTATATTTTCCAATTATAATGAAATTTATCACTGTCTGGATCCTCTCTAACCATCTCATTTTCGTTATGAGGTAAATTTAAACAATTTGCAATAATGGACTCACCTTCATCTAAACCTTTAAAACCATTCCAAATATTTGGAGGTATAGTTATTAAAAAATAGTTTTTCGGTGATAAAATTATTTCTTGATAACTGCCCCTGCTATCACTTTCAATTCTATCATCATATAAAACAAGTTTAACTTTACCATTAACACAGGTATAATTTAAAGTAGCCTCTTTATGAAGATGCCATGCTTTAATTGAGTTTTTATAGATTGTTGAAAAATAAATTTCTCCAAAATTTTTAAATACGTGACTATCATTACGCAACATGTGCATAACTTTTCCTCTGTTATCTTTTATGATTTTAAGTTCTGTGATTATTACGTCTTTGATACTCATTTAATTAAATTAATCATTTATTATTTTGACTTGAATAACTTTTTAATATTTCTAATAGCAAAAAAAAATATTGAAAGCCAGGCATACGGGTAAATTAAATTTTTAAAAAAATGTTTATAAAATTTGATGTATTGTATTCCAGCAGATTCACCATTTATAAGGATTTTTGTAAAAAAATTAAAAAAATTTCTTAATGCAAAATTTTTACAGTAAATATATTGCCAAAAATTTAATCCCTGCGATCTATAATAATCAAGAAGTTCTGGTATTCTTACAATCTCAACAAAATCATACATACTTGCCCATTCTCTTTCACCAATCAAATTAACACTCATTGGCTGAGCACATATAAAACTTTTTTTATTCTTAAAAACACTAGAAATAACTTTTCCATTAAAACAGGTATTATCAAAATTAGACCAAACTCTTGTATCTTTTATATCCTCAAGGCTAATACATCCTAAACCCTCAAGCCACATTTTTCTATTAAATATACATACAAAAATACTTATTAAAAATTCCCAACTTACTTTTGGATCAATTACTTCCCAAAAATTTACTTTTTTATTTTCTCTAAATTTAGAAATTGATTGCAAGGTTTTATCTTTAAGTAAATTTGTATCAAATGGTTTTGGATAATTATTTAACTCATTTGAATTTAGATAATAAGAATTCACAAAAAAATACTCAACATCAAAATTCGACTCAAAAATCTTTTTAAGATCGCGCAAGGTATTTGGTAATATTAAATCATCATTACCAATTAACCATGCATACTTGCTACTTGATAACTTCAAGGCTTCTATTGCATTAAGAGCAACTCCAAGATTTTTTTTATTTCTTTTAAATTTTATGTTCAAATTCTTTCTATATTTATTTATTATTTCAACTGGATTTTGTTCTGAACAATTATCAGTAATACAAACTTCAAAATCAAAATTCTGAACATTATTTGAAGAAATTAAAATAGAGTTTAAGCAATTATCTAAACAATTCAATCTATTATATGAAGGTATACAAATTGATAATAGCATAAATTAATACTTATAAGAAAGCTCCTTAAAACTTTTATTTAAATATTTTTTATAATTTTTTTTATTTATCATATGAAATTTGGGTAAATGAAAAACTAAATTACCTCCATTCATTAAATAATTGATTTCCTGCTTAATTATTTCTGATCTAAATGACCAAATAAGCACTAACAAAAATTTTGGATTGAGTTTTCTCATTTTTTCTTTAGAGATAATTTTTATATTAGATCCTGGTGTAAATTTTCCAAATTTTTTTTTGTTTGCATCGCATATGTATTCAATTTGCTTTGATGATAATTGATAATAATTTAGAACAATATTACCTTTTGTTGAAGCACCGTAACATGCGATTGGTTGATTTTTTTTAATGAAAGCTTTAAGTTTTAATTTAGATTCTTTTATTCTTTTTTCAAAATTTTTAAAAGAATTAATATTTATTTTTTTTTCTTCACTTTTAAATTTGTTAATAATTTTATTTTTTTCTTTTCTTTTGGAATTTTTTTTTGAAATAATAATTTCAATACTTCCACCGTTAATCTCATTAAGTCTGCAATCAATAATTTTAAGACTAGATTCTTTAATTATTTTTTCGAAAACAGTTAAACTATAGTATGTTAAATGTTCATGACATATTTGGTCAAAAGTCAGATTTTCAAGCATTAAAGGCATGTAAGAAAATTCACAAATCCAAATTCCATCATGATCAAGTAAGCTCTCAATATCATTACAAAATTTAGATGGGTTTTCTACATCATAAAAAATTGCGAAACTTGATATCAACTTAAATTTAATTTCTTTATTTTCATTTTCTCTAATAATATTTGCTTTAGAAAAAAAATCAGAAATTAATCTCATATTTTTGTAATTTTTTTTAAATTTATTTGCAGATGGATCAATTCCCCATAAATTATATTGATGCCCTAATAATTTTAAAAATGTGGCATCGTTACTTCCAATATCTAATATATTATCTTTTGACTTGATAAATTTCTTTTGTTTTAATCTTTTAATTTTTTTTCTAAAATGTGAAATCATTAGCTTGCTTATAGATGTTTGATAACCATAATGTTTACCATACATTTTTTCTATTTTTACTTTATTGTTTAACTGAACTAAATCACATTTTGAGCATTTGTATAAATCTAAGGAATATTTTTTCAGATTGTACTTTTTTTTATCGTAAAAAAAACCACTAAGAGGTTGTTTACCTAACTTTACAATTCTTGATATTTTATTTTTTTTACAATTTTTACAAATCATAACTAAAATTAATATTACCTAAAATTTTTTTTTAGAAAATTTTGTAGACTTTTTAGTCTTATAAATTTTTGATTTTTGATACTGCTATTATTAACTGTGTTTAGGTCTTTAATACTATCAATTGAGTGCCAAAAACCTTTGACTTGAATTTTTTCAGTTTTAAATCTTTTAATTATTCTAGGGTAGAAATCTTGCTCAAAATTTTCAGAATTTTTTATGTGTTTCATTAATCTTTTTAATAAATCAGTTTTTATAATTGACATGCCTGTGTAATTAAAAGCTTGATATTTTTTGTCATTATTAATATTTAAGCTTTGAAAAACTAAATTGCGTTCAAAGTCTACAATTTTGTTATTTTTAACTCCAATTGTTCCGTATGCATAAGTAAACTCTCCACAGATAAAAGTCGAGCCAAGTTTTTTTTTACAATGTTTATTATAAATACTCTTAAGATTAAACCTAAAAATAGCATCCCCATTAAGTAATAGAAAATTTTCAGACTTAATTTCATTACTAATCAAAAATATTCTTTTTCCAATATTTGTTTTTAGACCTGTATTAATCATTTTGATATTCATTCCAAAATTTTTATTTTTTTTTAAATACCTTTTTATTAATTCACCTCTATACCCTAAAGGTAAAATTATATTTTGAAATTTATTAAATTTTAAAATATTTAGAATATACCAAAGTATTTCTTTATTATTAACTTTAACTAAAGTTTTTGGTACTTTGTTTCCTAAAGCTCCAAGTCTTGTTCCTCTTCCCCCACATAAAATAACTGCTGTATTATCTTTAAATTTTTTTTCTACTTTACTATTCATCAAAAATTTTTTTTAATTCTCTAATTAGATTTAATTTGGGTTTCCAGCCAGGATAATTATTTAGTTTTTTTATTGATTTCATAGCCTCGTTTTTTCTGTACTTTTTTCCTCCAATTTTGACCTTTATCTGTTTTTCTAAACAATTATTCAATTTTTTTATTAATATTTTAAGTTTAATTGGTTTTTTTGAACTTACAGAAAACGTGTTAAATCCATTTATTTTTTTATTAATTATATCATTGCATATTTTTTTAACTAATTGACATAAATCTATAATGTGAACATAGTCAAGATATTGATTTCCAGGAGTAATATTTAATATTTTTCTTTGTTTATATTTTTTTAATAAAAGATTAAGTACTCTTTGCCTGGAGTCGTTCACTCCATAAGTATCAAAGACTTTAAGAGATACAGTTGTTATTTTTTTTTTGATAGAATAATATTTTAAAAATATATCATTGGCATGTTTTGTGGATGCATAAAAGTTTAGCGGTTGGAATTTTCCTTTCTCATTATATTCCCATTTGCTACCAAATGTAATGTAACCTATAAAATTTTTACTTTTCGATGCTGTATTTAAAAATATAGCATTAGCTTTTAAATTAGATTCTATTAAGCCAATAATAGCCTTATCGTCATTTTTTAAATTTTGATCTGCTGCACAATTTATTATTAAATTAGGTTTTTGTAATTTTATTTCTCTTGAAATCACCTCTATCCACCTTTTTTTATTTTTTTTGAATGATGAAAATTTATAGACTTCAAAGAATTTTAAATTATTTAAATAAGAAAAAAGATTACTTCCTATAAAGCCATTGGAGCCAATTATACCAATTTTCATTTATTTTTTAAACTCAAATAAGTATTAATTTGATTTTGTGTTATCTTTAATAAATCTTTTTTTAATTTAAAAGCTCTATACCATTCAACTGTCATTTGAACAGAATCAGATATCGAAAGCTTTGGTTTCCAAAATAATTTTTTATAAGCCTTTTTACTATTAATATTTAAATCTTTTGACTCAAAGATATTAATTTTCTTATTATGAAATTTCTTATTATTTTTATTAATAATAATTTTTGATTTTGTCTTAATTTTTTTTTTAAATAAATTTACCAAATGTTTTACCTTCATATTTTGTTTTGAGCTTGGGCCAAAGTTCCATGGCTCTGAATAGTATTTACCATTTTTAGAATATAATTTTTCTGTCAACAACAAATAACCAATTAAAGGTTCAATTACATGTTGCCACGGTCTTGTCGCCTCAGGATTTCTTAGAGTAAGTATTTTATTACCAAAAAACTTTTCTAAAGTATCTTTTACAATTCTATCAGAGGTCCAGTCTCCTCCACCAAAACAATTTCCCGCTCTTACAGTGGCAATATTACATTCTAATTTATCTATGAATGATTTTCTGTAACTATGAGCTAACAATTCGCAACATGCTTTACTTCCGCTATAAATATCATCCCCACCTAATTGTGAATTTTCATTAAAGTATTTTTTAAATTTGTAGTTTTGATAAACTTTATCAGTCGTAATTAGCACTGCTGCTTTAATATTTTTATTTTCCTTAATAATCTCAAGTATATTTGCTGTACCAACAATGTTAGACATAATTGTATTATGAGAATTATTAAAACTTTCTATAACACTTGATTGAGCAGCTAAATGAAAAATAATATCTGGCTTACATTTTTTTATTGTTTCTCTTAATTTTTCAATATTACTTATATCTTGTCTAAAATCATTCTTTAAAATTTTACTTAACTTAACAGATTTAAAAAAATTATTTTTTCCAGTTGGGCTTAAAGCTAATCCACTTATCTCTGCACCCAAAGAATTTAGTAATACACTCAACCATCCACCTTTAAAACCTGTATGACCAGTAATTAAAATTTTTTTTTTAAACCAAAATTTTTTATTTATTAATTTCAAATTTTAAATAGTTTTTTTTCAAATTTATGTTAACTAGAATAATTATATTTTTAATATACTATTTCCTCAAAAATTAAAATATATAGATCATTATAAATTTTTATGAATATTTTATTAATTAATCCTGGAAGGCGAGATTATTTAGTTAAGTATTTTCTTAATTTAAGAAAAAAATTCAAAATTAAACTATTTCTTATTGATCCAAATAAAAATATACCCTCTTTCAAAGTATCAAAAAAAACATTAAA
>MDTE01032492.1_pt1 | contig 11747 bp, 11 predicted proteins | sample 811231 | NCBI WGS metagenome assembly MDTE01 (sample SAMN05326651, study PRJNA326480) | marine metagenome | isolation source: seawater | place: Indian Ocean: Red Sea | collected 2010
AATTGGTAGACACGCTAGACTTAGGATCTAGTGCCGAAAGGCGTGGGGGTTCGACTCCCTTCATCCGCACAAATAAGCCTAAGTTAACTTAGGCTTTATTTTTAGAAGCATAAAAAAAGTATTATGAAAATTACTCAAGAAAAAAAAGATGATTTAAATGCTTTGTTGAAAATCAATTTGTCTTCAAAAGATTATCAACAAAAAGTTAATGATGTTATTAAGAACTATTGTAAAACTGCTAATGTTCCTGGTTTTAGAAAAGGAAAAGTTCCTGCTGGTCAAATAAAAAAGATGTACGGAAAGTCTATCTTAGTTGAAGAAGTAAATAAATTATTACAAGATTCTATATATAAATATATTACTGAAAATAAAATTGAAGTTTTAGGAAATCCATTACCATTAGAAAATAATATTGACTGGGAGAATTCTGTTGATTTTGAATTTAAATTTGAGATGGGATTAGCTCCTGATTTTAAAGTTGATTTAGATAAAAAGGTCAAATTTAATTTTTATAAAATTAAAGCTGATAAAAAAATGATTGATCATTACTGTAATGATGTTGCTAAACGTTATGGTTCAATGATTCATCCTGATATATCTGAAGAAAATGATTTGATTTTAGGTGATTTTGTTCAGCTTGATAATAAAAAAAACATACTAGAAGGAGGAATATCTCATACTGCTTCAGTTGCTTTAGATGTAATAATGGATAAAAAATCAAAAAAATCGTTAATAGGTGTTTCAAAAGATTCAGAAGTTATAATAAGAATTAATAAAAATTTTTCTAAGGACGTATCTCACATGCTTAATATTAATAAAGAACAAGCTGATTTATTAGACTCAAATTTTAAGTTTACTGTAAAAAATATTAGTAGAATGAATCCCTCAGATTTAAATCAAGATCTATTTGATAAAGTTTTTGGTAAAGGAAGTGTTAATAATAAAAAAGAATTTAGATCTAAAATTCAAGACGAAATAGAAAAGTCATTTATAGTAGAAAGTGATCGTAAACTTAAAAATGATGTTGTATTACATCTAATTAATAAACTAAATCTAAAATTACCAGATAAATTTTTAAAAAAATGGTTGCTTCAAACTAATGATAAAAATTTAACATTAGAACAAATAGAAGCTGAATACACACAATATTCTAAAAGTCTTAGATGGCAATTAATTGAGAATAAAATTATCAAAGAAAATAATTTAGAGGTTACAAATGAAGATGTTTTAAATCATACTAAAGATTTGATTAAACAAAACTTTGCACAATATGGTAAAAAAGAACCAGAAGAAAACAAGTTGACAGAAATAGCTGGAAAAGTTCTAGAAAATGAAGATGAACGTAAGAAAGTATATAATCAATTATATGATTTTAAAACACTTAGTTTATACAAAAGAAAATTTAAACTTAATGACAAGTCTGTTACTTATGATGAATTTGTTAAATTAGCTTCTAAATAAAATTACTAAAATGTACAATTCAGAAGAATTCAGAAAATTTGCTACAAAAGAAAAAGGAATAAGTAGTTTAAAACTTGACCAGTTTCAGTCTGCATATGCTAATTATATTTCTCCCACTATTATTGAAGAACGTCAAATGAATATAGCGTCTATGGATGTTTTTTCTCGACTAATGATGGATCGAATTATTTTTTTAGGTGTGCCAATTAATGATTATGTAGCAAATATTATACAAGCTCAATTATTATTTCTTGAATCAGTGGATTCTAAAAAAGATATTCAAATTTATTTGAATTCACCTGGAGGAAGTGTTTATGCAGGCTTAGGAATATATGATACTATGCAGTATATTAACCCTGATGTTGCTACAATTTGTACTGGTATGGCTGCTTCAATGGGAGCTGTTTTATTATGTGCTGGTTCTGTTGGTAAAAGAACTGCATTAAAACATTCTAGAGTTATGATTCATCAACCATTAGGGGGTGCTCAGGGACAAGCTTCTGATATTGAAATTACTGCAAGAGAAATCCAAAAATTGAAAAAAGAATTATATATGATAATTTCAAATCATTCTGGAAAATCTTTTGAAGAAGTATGGAAAGATGGAGATCGTGATTATTGGATGACTTCAGAAGAAGCAAAATCTTATGGTATGATTGATGAGGTTCTTATAAAAAATAAAAATAAGTAGTTTTTTTAATTAATTTTTATTTAAGTAATTTATAAATTATAAATGTCAGAAAACGAAAACATAAGTTGTTCTTTTTGTGGTAAAAAAAAGAAAGATACACAGGTTTTAATAGCTGGTATTAACTCACATATTTGTAATCATTGTATTATTCAGGCTTCTCAAATTGTAGAGGCTGAATCTAAAACTAAAAGCAAAGAATTAATTTCAAGTAAAATTAATTTACTTAAACCTATTGACATAAAAAATCATTTAGATAAATATGTTATAGAACAAAATGAAGCAAAAAAAGTTTTATCAGTTGCAGTTTATAATCATTATAAGAGATTAATACACTCAAATGATGATTTGGATTCAAGTGAAGATATAGAAATTGAAAAATCAAATATTATTTTAGTAGGAGAGACTGGTACTGGAAAAACACTTTTGGCTAAAACTATTGCCAAGATTTTAAATGTTCCTTTTTGTATTGCTGATGCTACTGTTCTTACTCAGGCTGGCTATGTTGGGGAAGATGTTGAGTCAATACTTTCAAGGTTATTGCAAGCAGCTGATTATGATGTTCAAGCGGCAGAAAAAGGAATTGTTTTTATTGATGAAATTGATAAGATAGCACGAAAAGGTGATAATCCATCAATTACTAGAGATGTTAGTGGTGAAGGTGTTCAACAAGCAATGCTAAAGCTATTAGAAGGTTCAGTTGTAAAGGTTCCGCCTCAAGGAGGCCGTAAACATCCTGAGCAAAAATTAATTAGCATAAATACTAACAATATTTTATTTATATGTGGAGGAGCATTTGATGGTATTGAAAGAATAATTGGAAAAAGGTTAAGGACACAAGCTATTGGTTATTCTTCGTCTAAAAAAGATGATATTGATAAAAAAAATATTTTAAGTTATATTTTTCCACAAGATTTAAAAGGATTTGGTTTAATTCCTGAACTAATCGGTCGTTTACCAGTTTTAACTTTTTTAAATCCATTAGATAAAAAAGCTCTTCGTCAAATTCTTACAGAACCTAAAAATTCTTTGACAAAACAATATATTAAATTATTTAAAATGGATGGAGTTAGCCTAAGTTTTTCTGAAAATTGCCTTGATTTTATTGTCGATAAGGCTATTGAGTTTAAATTAGGAGCAAGAGGTCTTAGATCTATTTGTGAGGCAATAATGGTTGATCTAATGTTTGATGTACCATCAAGTTTAAAAAAACCTAAATCAGTCACAATTAATTTATCATATGCAGAAGAAAAGTTAAATAAATCAAAGCTTAAAAAATTAAAAGCTGCTTAAAAGTTTATTTTTTAACGTAAGTTAAAAAGCTAAATGCACACTCATGATTTTCATCAGATTTAACATCAAATCTATTAATTTCTTTCCATTTTTTATCTAGTTTAGGAAAAAAAGTATCTCCAGAAAATTCTTTATGTAATTTTGTTAAATATATTTTATCAACTAAATCTTCTTTTAATGATAATTCATAGATTTCACCTCCACCAATTATAAATGGCTCTTTATCATTATTTTTTTTAGCAATTTCTATTCCTTCTTTTACAGAATTAACTATTAAAATATTTTCAGCCTCATATTGTTTTTTTCTTGTTACTATAATATTAGTTCTATTAGGTAAAGGTCTGTATTTTTCAGGAATAGATTCAAAATTTTTACGGCCCATTATAACATGGTGACCAGTAGTTTTTTCTTTAAAAAAACGCATGTCTTTAGGTAAATCCCAGATTAAATCATTATCCTTTCCAATAACTCTATTTTCAGCTACTGCTACTATTAAAGAAACTATCATAAATTTTTTGTGATTTTATAAATTACTCCACGTTTTGCTAAGTAATCTTTTACATAATTATAGTGTTGTCCTAAATATTCTGGTGGTGATATTCCTGTTTTTTTATATTTTCCTTCAATGACTAAGTTGGCAACAGCTGTACAAGTAAAACCGGTTGTTCTTGCCATTGATATTGTGTTATTTTGATATCGATCTAACAAGTCATATTTATATATAGTTTTTCTATTTTTTTCTAAACCTTTAATAGTAATTCTCATGATGGTGAAATCTTTTTCTCCTTCTTTTAGTTGCCATTTTGGAAAAAGTAATTTTGAAGTAACGTCAATTGGTCTTATTTTTTTTCCATTCACCTCAATTTCATCATAAGAAAAGAAACCACTTTCACGTAATACTTTTATATATTCTACACATCCTGGATATCTTAAGGTTTTCTCTATCATATTTGGAACATGAGGCATTGTTTTTATTAAGCTTCTTAATCCATCAGAATTCCAGCTTTCTAAAGTTCCAATTTCATCAAAATGAATTAATTCTGTTTCTGATAACGCTTCTTTAAATATTATATTTTTATTTTGTACGTATCTAGCTGGCCTAATATATTCTTCTATAACATCAATAGGTGAAAAAACAGCTTTATATTCATATGGCCATTCTCTGACTTCAGGAAGTCCACCAACTAAACATTCATAATCTGAAATCTCCATATTTAAATCATGATGACCTAATATTATATTACCCATGCCTGGAGCCACGCCACAATCCATTACTGCAACAACTTCATTTTCTTTAGCTAATTTATCTAAATTGAAAGGATCTTCTGGGAAAAAAGAAATATCAACTATATTTTTTTTTGCTTCAATCACTGTCTTTAGCATATTATATCCCATGAAGCCTGGTACGGATCCAATTACTAAATCAAAATCTTGAATTAGTTTAGTAATATTATCATGATTAGATAAATCAGAAACTATGGTTGATATTCCATGTTTTTTTAGTGGTATTAATGCTTTTTCATTAATGTCTACTGATGTTACATCATGTTTTTCTGCTAAGTCTTTAGCCATAACATTTCCTACTAATCCACTTCCTAAAACTATTATTTTTGCCATTATACTGCTACTTTTCCTTTAATATGTGGGTGAGGGTTATAATTTATTAATTCAAAATCTTCAAATTTGAAGTCAAAAATATTCTTTATTTCTGGGTTTATTTTCATTGAAGGAAGAGTTTTAGGATTTCTTGATAATTGTAATTCTGTTTGTTCATAATGATTTGAGTATATATGTGCATCTCCTAGAGTATGAACAAAATCACCTAATTTTAAATTACATACTTGTGCAATCATCATAGTTAAAAGAGCATAAGAAGCAATATTAAAAGGAACACCTAAAAATATATCTGCACTCCTTTGGTAAAGTTGACATGATAATTTTTCATTTGCTACATAGAATTGAAAAAAAGCATGACAGGGTGGTAGTGCCATTTGTTCAATTTCACCAACATTCCATGCACTTACAATTATTCTTCTACTGTTTGGGTTATTTTTTAGAGTGTCTATTACTTGTTGGATTTGATCAATATGTTTTCCATCAGGTGTTGGCCAACTTCTCCATTGATAACCATAAACATGTCCTAAATCTCCTTTCTCATCTGCCCATTCATCCCATATTCTTACGCCATTCTCTTTGAGATATTGAATATTTGTATCTCCTTTAAGAAACCATAATAGTTCATGTATTATAGATTTAAGATGTAGTTTTTTTGTTGTTATACATGGAAATCCTTTAGCTAAATCAAAACGCATTTGGTGCCCAAATACACTTTTTGTTCCAGTTCCAGTTCTGTCTTTTTTTAGAGTTCCTTCGTTAATCACTCTTTTCATTAAATCTAAGTATTGTTGCATTTATTATTTCTTCTATTTATTATTTATTTGATATTTTAATGTAATATTTAAGCTTATTTTTATTTTCATAATTACAATATTAATCCAACAATTACAGCCGTAAATAATGATGCTAGTGTTCCTGCTATTAATGCTAGTATTCCAAGTTTAGATAAATCTTTGGTTCTCTTTGGTGCCAAAGCACCAATACCACCAATTTGTATACCAATTGATGAAAAATTAGCAAATCCACAAAGAATGTATGTAGCTATAATAATTGATTTTTCTTCAAAAAACTTTCCACTTTCTTTAAGTTCTCCAAGAGATACGTATGCTACAAATTCATTAAGTATTGTCTTTTCCCCTAATAATTGGCCAACTAATACAATATCTTGTTTACATACTCCCATAAGCCATGTAAGAGGTGCTAGTGCATAGCCTAGTATAAACTGTAGTGTGAATCCTTCATATTGTCCATTAGTTATTGATGAAATCCAATTATTCATTCCAGTATAATTACCTAAAAAGTCTTCTAAAAAGTAATTGACCATTGTAATAAAAGCTATAAATACCAAAAGCATTGCACCTACATTTATAGCTAGTCGTAAGCCTTGAGTTGTACCAATACTTATTGCTTCTAATACATTTGATCCAATTTGTTCATCATTAATACTCATATCTTCATTGACCTCATCTTCTTCTGGAAGTAATATTTTAGCAGCAACTATAGCAGCAGGAGCAGACATTACAGATGCTGCTAATAAATGTTTAGCGAAAAATAATTGTGCTTCAGGGTCATTACCCCCTAAGAATCCAATGTAGGCTGCAAGTACGCCTCCAGCTATTGTTGCCATGCCTCCACTCATTAAGCATAGTAATTCTGATAAGCTCATCTTGTCAATATAAGGCTTAATAAGAAGTGGTGATTCTGTTTGTCCTAAAAAAATATTACCTGCAGCTGCTAAACTTTCAGATCCAGAAAGTTTTAATGTTTTTTTCATAAACAAGGCAAAAGCATAAACTATTTTTTGTAGGATACCAAAATAAAATAGCACACTTGTTAGTGCAGAGAAAAACAAAATAGTTGGGAGAACTTGAAACGCAAAAATATATCCAAATGAATTAGTATTAGAGATTAAGTCTCCAAATAAGAATAATGATCCTTCTCTTGTAAAGCCTAAGATTGTAACAAAAACTGCGCTAATCCATTCAAATCCATTTTGAATAAAAGGAACTTTCAGAATTGCAAAAGCAAATAAGATTTGTATAAATAATCCTTTACAAACTAAATCCCATTTTATTACTTTTCTATTTTTACTAAACAAAAAAGCAATACCTAATAAGCAAACTATAGCTAATATGCCTCGAGCTAGTGTTGTTAAACTAAACTCATTATTTTTTACATAAGATTTGAATACATAATTAATTCCATTTTCATTAAGAGTTAAATGCTTTTCATTTTTATTAATTATATAATTTCTTAATGTATCATTTGGAGCAGTATATTGAAGACTTAAAATATTATTTGATAAGGACCAAGTACCTTTTGCATGTAAATCTAGAGCAGTTAATTCATATTCAAAATAACCGTCTTTATTGATAGAAATATAATCTCCATTATTTATTTTTTTGAGGTTTTTCTTTGTTGAATCATTTTCAAAATGGATACTTTCAAAAAACCATTTTTTTGTAATTTCTTGTGAAAAAGAAAAAATTGGCATATATATTATAAAAATAAAAATTAAGCGTTTTATCATAATTGTTATTCTCTATTTTTAATTTCATCTCTAATTTTTGAAGCTCTTTCATAATCTTCTTCTTTTATAGCTTTTTCTAATTCTTCTTCAAGTTTATTTAAAGATAAAGATTCATATTCACTTTCATTATTAGGAAGCTTAATTTTTGTTGGATTATTTTTTTGAACAATTTCTTTATCAATTATAATACCTGCCTCTTTCATAATAGGTTCATAAGTAAAAATTGGTGCTTTAAACCTTATTGCTATAGCAACAGCATCAGATGTTCTAGAGTCTATTTCAATTTGATTTCCATCAATATTTAAACAATAAATTATTGAAGAAAAAACACCATCTTTAATAGAATTTATTATTACTTTTTGAATTGTAATATTATATCCTTTACATAGATTTTTAAATAAATCATGAGTAATAGGTCTTTCAGGTTTAATCTCTGATTCTAAAGCAACAGCTATTGCTTTTGCTTCAAAACCACCTATTATTATTGGAAGTCTTCTTTTTCCTGTAAGTTCTCCAAGAATTAAAGCATAAGCCCCAGATTGTGATTGGCTGTATGATAAACCAACAATATCTAGTTGGATTAATTCCATACTTAATTGTTTTGCTTAAAATTACGAATTTCTTCAATAAGTCTTGGAATCACTTCAAATGCGTCACCAACTATTCCGTAATCAGCTGATTTAAAGAAAGGTGCATCAGGGTCTTTATTAATTACAACCATTGTTTTAGAAGAATTAACACCAGCTAAATGTTGAATAGCACCTGATATTCCTATGGCAATATATAAATTAGGAGAAACTACTTTTCCAGTTTGTCCAACATGTTCTGAATGAGGTCTCCATCCTATGTCTGAAACGGGCTTTGAACATGCTGTTCCTGCATTTAAAAGTTCAGCTAAATCTTCTATCATTTCCCAATTTTCAGGTCCTTTTAGTCCTCTTCCTGCAGAAATAATTATTTCTGCTTCTGCTAAACTAATCTTGCCTGTAGCTTTATCGATACTTTTAGAATTTAGTTTATTTTCAGATTTTTTATAATTAAATATTTCAATTTCAGCATTTCCACTAGTTTCAAGTATTTTAAATGATTGAGGTGCTAAGGACAGTATAGTTTTTTCACTACAAGATTTTGAAAATTCATATGCTTTTCCAGAAAAAGCTTTCTTTTTTACGATTAAATTATCTTTTTCAATTGGTATATCAATTACATTACTAATATATGAAGCATTTATTTTTATAGATAATCTTGGTCCAATTGTTTTACCTGTATTACTGTTTAACAAAATAATTATTTTAGAATTTTCTTGTTTTGCAACTTGCATTAAAGCATCAGAAAGATTTTGATTATTACAATCATTGATATTATCTTTAATACTAATAACTTTATCAGCCCCATAATTTCCTAATATTTTTAAATCATCTTCAACATTTCCAATAGTAACAGCTATTGTTTTAAAGTTTAATTTTTTTGCTGTTTCATGAGCATATGATACGGCTTCGTAGGTTCCTTTTTTAAATTTTCCATCCCATGTTTGTGCAAATACTAATACTGACATACTATTTATTTTTTATTTAAATTACCTTGGCTTCGTTATGTAATAAATTAACAAGTTCTTTTTCATTTCCTGATTCAACTAATTTACACTCAGCTCTTTCCTCAGGTTTTTCAAAAGAAACACTAGATGTTCTTTTATCTGAGTTTTGAGAATCTTTTATGTTTAATGGTTTAGATCTTGCTGTCATTATTCCCCTCATGTTAGGAATTAATAGTTCTGATTCTTCAACGATGCCTTTTTGACCTGCTATAATAACAGGTAAATTTCCTTCAATTAGTTCTTTTCCTCCTTCAATTTCTCTTTCTGCATTAAATGATTTTCCCTCAATTTCTAAATAAGTACAACCATTCACAAAACCTAAATCTAATATTTCAGCAAGCATTCCTGGAACAGCTCCTCCGTTATAATCAATAGATTCTCTTCCAGTTATTATTAGATCATATTCTTTAGCAATCGATGACAACTCATTAGCCACAAAGAAACTATCATTTGGAAATGCATTTATACGAATTGCATCATCAGCACCAATTGCTAATGCTTTTCTAAGAGTTGGTTCAGTATTAGCCAATCCTACATTGACCACTGTTACTGATCCACCATGTTTTTCTCTTAATTTTATTGCTTTTGTAAGACCAAATTCATCATAAGGATTAATTACAAATTGAATTCCATTAGAGTCAAATTTAGAATTTTCTTCCGTAAAGTTAATTTTTGAAGTTGTATCAGGTACATTGCTAATACATACCAAAATTTTCATTTTTTTTAAAATTAAATTATTATTCAAATTTAGAATAAATAAAACCAAATAACAATCTATATAATTATTTATTTTCCTGATTTAATTTATATTATGATTTAGTTAAAAAATTATTACTTTTGCGAACTCTATAATCTAAATATAGTTCATTTAATGAGAGAAATTCAATTTAGAGAAGCTGTAGCCGAAGCCATGAGTGAAGAAATGCGCTTAGATGAAAAAATTTATCTAATGGGTGAAGAAGTTGCTGAGTATAATGGTGCATACAAAGCCTCTAAAGGAATGCTTGATGAATTTGGACCAAAAAGAGTAATTGATACTCCGATTTCTGAGCTAGGATTTTCAGGAATTGGTGTAGGGTCTGCTATGAATGGTTTACGTCCAATTATTGAATTCATGACATTTAATTTTTCTCTAGTTGCTATAGATCAAATCATTAGCAATGCTGCTAAAATGCGACAAATGTCAGGAGGCCAATTTCCTATACCAATTGTTTTTCGAGGTCCAACTGGATCAGCTGGTCAATTAGGTGCAACTCATTCTCAAGCATTTGAGAGCTGGTTTGCTAATTGTCCTGGTTTAAAAGTTGTAGTTCCATCTAACCCATATGATGCTAAAGGTTTATTAAAGTCTTCAATCAGAGATAATGATCCTGTTATTTTTATGGAGTCAGAACAAATGTATGGTGATAAAGGAGAGGTGCCTGAAAGTGATTATATAATTCCTCTAGGTTTAGCTGATGTTAAAAAAGAAGGATCTGATGTTACTGTGGTTTCATTTGGAAAAATAATCAAAGAAGCGTACTTAGCAGCTGATGAATTAAAAAAAGAAAATATTAACATTGAAATCATTGATTTAAGAACTGTTAGGCCAATTGATTTTAAAACGATTATAAACTCAGTACAAAAAACTAACAGATTAGTTGTTTTGGAAGAAGCATGGCCATTGGGTTCCATTTCATCTGAAATTGCTTTTAATGTTCAAAAGGATGCATTTGATTATTTAGATGCACCCGTAAAAAGAGTTACTTGTCTTGATACCCCTATGGCATATTCTCCTACTTTAGTAGAAGCGTTTTTGCCAAATAAGAACAAACTAATTAAGACAGTAAAAGAAGTAATGTATAAAAACTAAATTATTAAATAAATTATTAAATTATGGAAATTATTGTAAAATATTTGCCCCTTTTTGGAGTAATCGCTCTAGTATTTGTTTTTTTGAAGAATGCATGGGTTTCAAAACAAGAAGAAGGTGATGCTAAAATGTCAAGAATTGCTAAGAACATTGCAGATGGAGCAATGTCCTTTCTTAAAGCTGAATACAAAGTTTTATCAATATTTGTAGTTGCAGTTGCTATTCTCTTATTTTTTAAAGGAGAATCAGAGTCAGGATCTAATGGAATGGTAGCAGTATCATTTATTGTTGGAGCAATATGTTCAGCATTAGCTGGATTTATTGGCATGAAAGTAGCAACTAAAGCAAATGTAAGAACAACAAATGCTGCTAGAAATTCATTAGGAAAAGCTCTTGAAGTTGCTTTTGCTGGTGGCTCTGTAATGGGTTTGGGTGTAGTTGGACTTGGAGTTTTAGGATTATCATCTTTATTTATGTTTTATAGTGGTAAAGGATGGGAGCTTACTGAAGTTTTAAATGTTCTTTCAGGATTTTCTTTAGGAGCATCATCTATTGCTTTATTTGCCAGAGTTGGTGGTGGAATATATACAAAGGCTGCTGATGTCGGAGCTGATTTAGTAGGAAAAGTTGAAGCTGGAATCCCTGAAGATCATCCTTTAAATCCTGCAACTATTGCGGATAATGTTGGAGATAATGTTGGAGATGTTGCTGG
>MDTE01143308.1_pt1 | contig 11747 bp, 5 predicted proteins | sample 811231 | NCBI WGS metagenome assembly MDTE01 (sample SAMN05326651, study PRJNA326480) | marine metagenome | isolation source: seawater | place: Indian Ocean: Red Sea | collected 2010
CGAGGACGACGCTCGGCGCCCCGGGTCGCTCGCCGGGCTTGAGGTAGTCGAAGAAGGAGCCGAGCCGCTCTCGGTCCGTTCGCGAGGCGAACAGGTCGTGCACCGACGGCGCGCCGCCCGCCACGGTGCCCCCGGTGCCCCCGGTGCCCCCGGTGCCCCCGGTCCCGGCGGTCCCGGTCCCGCCGCCCCGGCCTAAACGCGACGCCGTCGATGCGACCGCGCGCGCGCCCGGTCGGATCGGCGGGTTGAACTGCTTCGTCCGCGCGGGGGGCTTGAACCCGCCGGGAGCGGGAGCGGGAACGGCGGCGGGAGCGGGAGCGGGAGCGGGCGGCGCGGCGGCCGCGACGGCGGGTTCGACCTCGAGGATCGACCGCGCGCGCCGCACCGCGTCGTCGGACACCGCCACCGCCCGACCGGTCCCCGTGCGGAACAGTCCCACCCCGCCCGTCGACGCGTCCGCCGCGTCCGCCGCCGCGTCCGCGTCGTCCCTCGTCCGCGCCTTCTTCCGCGCGGTATCCTCGGGTCCCGAGCCCCCGGCGCCGGCGAGGACGCGCTCGCCGCGCCTCATCGCCGCCGCGGACGGCGTGACCGTCTTCCCGGACGCCGTCTGGAACTTGAACCCGTCGCCGGCGAGGTCGGGGGTCCCGGCCGGAGCCCCCTCCTCCTCGCCGCCCAACGCGATCCTCGCCCTGCGCACGGCGTCGGCGGAGACGGCGACGTCCTTGCCGGAAGCCGTCTGGAAAATGCCGCCCCCGCCGCCGTTCCCGCGCTTTGCTGCGTTCGTCTCGAAACGAAACTCCGCGGTGTCGTCTCGGAACATGCCGCGCGCGCGGGCCGCAGCGTCGGCGGAGACGGGCGTGACGTTTTTACCGGAGGCCATCTGGAAGATTCCAGCCGCCGGCGAAGGCGTCGGCGCGGTTTCCTCTGCGAATCGGAAACCCCCAAAGCCCGGGGATTCGCGCGCGCCGCCGCCGCCGCCGCCCCCCGCGTCGAACGCGAACCCACCGACGTCGTCCGCCGCGTCGTCCGAGCGCCACTCCGTTTTCTCCGTCTTCGGGGGCTCCTCCGTTTTCTCCTCCCGCGACCGCTCCGTCGGCGGTCTATCCGACGACTTCTCCGAGGGCCTCGCCGCGGGGGACAGCCAGTCGAGCGGCTCGGGTTCCGTCGCGAGTTCCCGCGAATTCCCGCTCTCCACCGCGAGCCTCGACGCGGCGGCGATACGCGGCCTGGCGCCGCGCGACGACACCGGCGCCTGCACCTCGCTCTCCAGCTGGATGTACCGCCGCGGCGCGGGAGTGTACGCCGCGTGCGTCCCCTCCGGCAAGCATCCAGGGGTCTTGTCCAACGCCGCGGGTGTGTACGCGTGCGTCGTCCCTCCCGGTGCCGCCGGGGTCCTGTCCGTCGCCGCCGGGCTCGGGTACGTGAACCCCCGGCCGTCCACCGCCGGCGTCCTCGCCGGCAAAAACATCCCGGGCGAAGGCGCGTGAAGCCCCCCGTGCGCGCGCATTCGTTTAGCCGCCTTGGCCATGTTCTGAAAGTAGTTGGCGTCCTCGTCCGCGTCGTTGGCGTCGAGGGTGAACCCCGGGGGCGGTCCGTGGTTCGCCGCGCCCGCCGCCGCTCCTCCCGCGACGGCGCCGTACAACATCGCGCCGTCGCTCTCGACGTACGGCGAAAAGGCGGCGTCGTCGGTGAGCGACAGCGGCGCCGTGCATCGCGGCGTCTTGGCGGCGGTTCGATCGAACCGCCCGCCCCATCCCCACGCGTCGTCGTTCGTGGCGGCGCCGGCGGCGCTCGTGGGAGGCGCCGGGACGGATCCCACCGCTGTCTGCGGGGTCCTCCACGCGGTCGCGGGGGTACGGCTCGGGTCCAACGAATTCGTCGAAGGGCCCGTCGCGGGGCCCGCCGAGGGCGTGCGACCCATCGCCCCCGTCTCGACCGCGTCCTCGGTTTGGACGGCGTAGATGTCTGGACGGGGCGCGTCGTCGCTCGAGTTGTGCGTCGGCTCGCGGCGCGGTTCGGGTCCGACGTCGTCGCCGTCCGTCGCGCCGACGACGCGCGACGCCGGATCTCGGTTTTCGTCGTCTCGGGATCTGATGAGATCGTGCGTCGGCGCCGATGACCCGCGGCGGCGCGCGGCGACGGTCTTCTCGACGTCGCGGTCGGCGGTGTCGTCGACGCGCGGCGCGGCGCGATACACGGCCGCGGCGCGCACCCTCAGGTTGTCCCTCCACGCGGCGAAGGCCGGGTCGTGGGAGACGCATTCGTTCCCCGGCCCGTGGTCCAGGGCGTCGACGAGGGGAAGGAAGAGCCCGTCGGCGTCCTTCGGCGGATCCGTGCGCGGTGGATGACTCGCGGCGGACCGCCCCTCGCGAGGCTGGACGACCCAAGATCCGTCGGGCCTCGGCGCCACGGTCACGTCGTGCCCCGCCGAGATCGGGGTGCCGGATCTCTCCCTGAGGGCCGCGCCCCCCGCGCGCGCGCTCCGCGTCGTCGGCGACATATCGACCCCGGACCTCGGCTCTCACGTCCCGCCTTTGTCAGACTCCGGCCATCGACGCGCGGAAGACCCTGACCCGCGCGCTCTCTCCGCGCCCTCCGGCCCTCTCCCGCCCTCCTGGCGCTCTCGAGTTTGAAAATCCGCGCGAGGCGCTCGGGCGACATCTCGACGCCATCGATGGATGGACACGTCACTCGCGTCCATTCTTCCGCGCGCGTCTTCCATGTGCTCGCTCGCCTCGAGGCTCATCGCCCCGACCCTCGCGCTCCGCGCCCGCGCCTCCCACGCCGCCCGCGCCGCCCGATCCACCGCGCGCGCCGGCGGCAGATCCATCCTCGTCGTCCGCGCGCACGAGGTCAAGGCGGACAGCGCGGTGTCCATGGAGAACCTCGACCCCGAGATCGTCGCCTTCAGGGAGCACCAGTCCACCGCGGCGAAGCTCTCGTTCGCGGACGAGTGCCGCACGCTCGTGGACCTCGGCAGGTACGGCGTCATCTCCACCTTCTCCAGGGAGCACGGCGGCGAGTACCCCGCGGGATCCATCGTCGGCTTCGCCTCGGACGACAAAGGGCGACCCATCTTCGCGCTCTCGTCCATGAGCGGACACACCGGCGACCTCAAGGCGAACGGCAAGTGCTCGCTCATCGTCACCGCGCCCGGGTTCACCGGCGCGGCGGACGCGCGCGTCACCATCACCGGAACTGTCGCCCCGATAACCGACGCAGCCGACCAAAAGGCCGCCAGGGAGGCGTACCTCGCCAAGCATCCCGACGCCTTCTGGGTCGATTTCGGCGATTTCTCGTGGCACCGCATGGACGGGATACTGGGCGCGAGGCTCGTCGGCGGGTTCGCGCGCGCGGGCGGGGTGAGCGGTACCGAGTACGCCGCGGGAGCGACGGACCCGGTCGCGGGGTTCAGCGCGCCCATCGCGTCGCACATGAACGCGGATCACGTCGACTCGCTCATCGCCATGGTGGGCCATTACGTCGGCCTCACCGTCGAGGATGCCGCCATCGCGAGCTTGGACGCGATCGGGATGAACATGAAGGTCACGAGGGGCGGGGAGAGCTTCAAGATCAGGCTGCCGTTCACGGAGCCCGCGCGGGATCGCAAGGCTGTGAAGGAGGTGCTGGTGGGGATGACAAAGGCGGCGGCAAAGGCGGCGGCGGAGGGGAAGAAGGAGGCGGAGGAGAAGTGAGCGAGCGGCTCACGCGGGAGGGAGAGGCGAGCTGGAGACGCGGGGCGCGAGGGTATCGCAGTCTTTCATCTGTTTCAACGGACGCGCGATAGTGCTAAGTGTTATCGTATCGCTCGCGCGCGGTGCCTACTCTACGGTGCCTACTCTTTACGGGGAGCGCCGCGGCTGGCTAGCTATTTTACCTGGGGAGCTCCAACTCGCCGTCAACCATCCTCTTTCGGCGCGGTCCCTGGCTCACCGTCGGGGGCACGTACTCCGGGTCTCCCGGCGGCGCCGGCTTGGCCACGACCTGAACGGTGCCTCTTCCGGGTATGATGACCGTCCTGAGCTTCAGATTCTGCGGAGGGAAGGATCGAGTGGGGCGGTCAGGGGAGCGGGGCGGTGTTGACATCGCATCGTCTCGGGCGCAGATCGTCGAGCGGGGCGACGCGGCTGTGCTCGGGCTCACCTTTGCCCTGGTGGCGCGGCTCAGGCCCTTCCACTCCTTGATCATGAAGTAAATCATCACGCCGAACGCGACGATCCAGAAGAGGGTGATGGCCAGCATCCTCCGCCGTGCATCTCACGTGTCGCGCAGACTATCAATGGGTTTTTCTCAGTGTTCGCTCTGAGGTGGTTCACGGGAAAATGAAGACGCTAGTGCTACGCTACGCCGCCTGTGTCATCCCGGGAGCATGTCCCAGACGCCCTTGAGCCCTATGCCGAGCTTCGCGAGCAACCTGATCAGCACGTTATCGCTCTCGCTCAGCTTCTTCGGCGTCGGTCGCGCCGCCTCCGCTTCGCGCCACTCCACCTCGGGCGCCGATCGCTTCGTGGTTATCTCGAGCTCATCGCCGTACCCGTGGCCGTACCCGTAGCCGTACCCGTAGCCGTACCTGTAGCCGTAGCCGTACCCGTAGCCCTTTTCGGTGTCGACGTCGACGTCCGCGCCGGCCGTGGGCGCGACGTCCCGCGAGGCCTGGACGTTGGACTGGATCAACGCGCCCAGCACCGCGCCCAAGATGAGCACCGACGCCACCTTCATCGCGTTGATCTTACCATCGTCCGTATCCTTCAGCGGTCGGAGGTTGGGCATCGCCCAGTACCTTCCCACGTCCGCGATGCGCTGCGGGCCGCGGTGGTAGTCATGTGGGAGCAGCGAGCTCGCGTCGGGGCGGAGCTGCGCGGGTGCGGGCGCGCGAGAGCAGTAGTAGAGCACAGATGTGGCGTCCTCGGCCATCGCGGAGCCAGAGCCATCGAAGGCGGCGGAAGCGCGGGGAGGAGGTCGCGCTAATCGCGCGCGGGGGATGATCCGCAGCGGCGACGCGGGCGCGGCCGCGAGGAAGGGCGACGCGGCGAAGCCGAAGGCGGTCGTCGCGGACATCTCCGGGGTGCGTAACGCGGCGCGACGGGGTGTGACCGTCGAGGGGGGGAGCGGTTTCGGGAACTCGGCACGCGGTGTCAAGTCTCGGAGGAGACTGACGGGGACGGACAAATTACCCCGCCAGAACGCCCCGCGCGGGGTCGGGGGGAAAGCATGCCCATGAAGAAACGCAAGGCGGTCGAGGCGGTCGAGGACATCACGGAGGAGCCTCCGGCCTTCCCCTTTCTCATCAGCTGCTGGTCAGGTCCCCGGAGCCTAAGTACCTCGCTCATGTATTCGTTTCACAATCGGGGCGACGTCGAGTGCTTCGACGAGCCCTTCTACGCGCACTACCTCACCAACAGGACTCATCCGGCTCCGGGTCGGGATCGTCCGTATCATGATCTGGTAGTCAACGAGGGAATGAGCGCAGTTGACACCTGGTTTCACTTGCTTCGGCCCAAGGGAGAACAGACGAAGATTCGCTTCGTGAAGCACATGGCAAAGCACGCAGTTGTCGAGTGCCATGACCCGTATAAGCTGTATGCGCTGAACGGCGATCCCTACAAGTACTCAAAGGGGTGGGGCGGTCGTCCCCGAAGTTGTACTTCCATGGTGACACATCTGACTGAAACTCGTAACTTCATTCTGGTTAGACATCCGGAGGACCTCGTGCGATCGTTCAACGCCGTGATCCCGCCAACGCTGGAGGAGACGTGCCTGCCGGCGCAGGTGCAAATCTTCATGTTACACGCTCAGTTTAGGAAGCACCGCGCCACCATGCCCGTGGTCCTCTCCGAAGACCTGCGCGAAAACCCCGAGGGTACGTTGAGGGCGCTGTGCAAAGCCATCGAGATCGAGTTCAAGCCCGAGATGCTCAGGTGGGAAGCGGGCCCGAGACCCGAAATCGACGGATGCTGGGCGCCCTGGTGGTACAAAACCACCCACGAGAGCACGCGATTCGAGCCGCCCCGCCGGGATAAACCGCCGTCTCCGCCTCTGAGCGCGTATTTACGGGAGCTGGTGGACGAGTGCATGCCGTACTACCAGTTCCTGAGGAGTCACGCGCTGAAACCGCAGGCGGTGGACGAGCGGAGGAGAGACGGGGCGACGATTGGAAAGACTCCGACTCCATCCGTCGAAGTCGAGCGGGGTTCCGCGTCGGGAACGCACGCGTACGCGCCGGACCCTCGCAACGCGTCCGTCCTCGTCGGCATGCGCGACGGCGTGACCGGCACGTTCTCGCTGATCCCGCGCGTCGACGCGAAGGTGTCCGTCTTTGACAGCGGCTTCGTGCTGGGCGACGGCGTCTGGGAGGGCGTTCGACTGCACAAAGGAGTCCTGATGTACGTGGCGGAGCACGTCAAGCGGCTGTTCCAGGGCGCCAAAGCCATCGACATGGACGTGGGCGTGAGCCCCGAGGGCTTGATCAAGATGATGTACGACACGGTGGACGCCAACGAGATGCACGAGGGCGTGCACATACGACTGATGGTCACCCGCGGCCTCAAATCGACGCCGTACCAGAATCCGACGTTTACGGTTGGTAAACCGACCATAGTGATCGCCGCGGAGCACAAGGCCGCGGCGGAGGGCCCGAAGGTGAACGGCATGCGGCTCATGACGACGCACGTGCGACGCGGCGCGCCGGATGTGCAGGACCCGGCTTGGAACTCTCACAGCAAGCTGAACTGCATTGCGGCGTGCATCCAGGCGAACAAGGCTGGCGTGGACGAGTCGCTCATGTTGGACCCGCACGGGTTCGTGGCGACCTGCAACAGCGTCCACTTCTTCATCGTCGTCGACGGGGTGGTCTTGACGAGCAAGCGCAAGTATATACTGCACGGCATCACGCGCGATAACGTCATGAGGATCGCCCGCGGGCTCGGGATGGACACCAGGGAAGAGGACTTTACGCTCACCGCCGTTTACTCGGCGGATGAGTGCTTCGTGACGGGCACGTTCGCGGGCGTGCTGCCCGTGCGCGAGGTGGACGGGCGGAAGATCGGCACCGGCGAGCGGGGGCCCGTCGTGCGGAGGCTGCAGGAGGCGTACGTGAAGGAGGCGGATGCCGTCGCGAGAAGAGGCAGGGGCTGCTGATCTGCTGATTATCATTTAAGACTTTTGGTTTCGGCTCTGGTTCCTCGTCATTGAGCAAAAATATCCACCTCCTCCTCGTCCGCGTCGGCGGCGGCGCCGCCGTTGGCGACGAGATCCGGCGCGACGGCCCTCGCGAAGTATCCCCATCGCATGACGTACGAGACGAACGTCGCAAGCGCGAGCGCGGCGACGCTTCCCGCCATCAGCTTGTTCCGCATGCACCACTGGTACGTCGACCTGAACCGCGTAAACACCCCGTTCAGCGCGGATCCGACCTTCATCATCCGCTGCATCGTCTCCGGGGAGATGTTCTTCATCATCTGCGCCGTCTGCGCCGCCTGCTCGTCGCTCATGTTCATCCCCGCCGCGGCGCCCATCTCCTTGAGCTGCTCCGGCGTCACGTTCTTCATCATGTCGGTGATCATGCTTTGCATCTCCGGATTTTTCATCTGCTCGGCCATCTTCGCCATGGTCGCCGGGTCGTTCGGGTTGGCCGCCATAGAGCTCGGGTCCATCCCCTGCGCCTTCATCTTGGCGGCCATGTCCATCATCCCCTTCATGGTGTCCTTGTCCATGTTCTTCATCATAGCCGCCGCCTGCTTGGCCATCTTGGGATCAACCTTCGGCATGCCGTTCATGCCGCTCATCTGACCCATGGCCTCCAGATCCTCTTCGGACATGTTCTCCATCATCTCCGCGGCTTTTTGCATCGCGTCCGGGTCCTTCATCATCTCCATCGCCCTCGCCATCTGGTCCCCGTCTGGCGCCGTTCCAGAGGGCATCGGCATCGAAGGAGTCGCCGAGGGAGTCGCGGAAATCTCAAACTCCGGGCACTCGCCGTTCGTCTCGTCGGCGAGACCCGCCCTTCCCAGGTCGGCGATCGCCTTGTCGAGCTCGCCCTTGACCGTCTCGTCCCCGGGCGCGAGCTTCACCGCGCGCCGGAGGTCCCGCACCGCCGCCTGCCAATCCTCCTTGGCCGCGTGCGCCTGCCCGCGGCGGTAATACGCCTTCAACGCCTTACCGTCCTGCTTGAGAACCTCGGTGCACTCGCTGATGGCGCTGTTGTACCGCTTGGTCTTGTTGAAGCAGAGCGACATGTTCAGCTGGCACGATTGGCGCAGGGTTTTCGCACCGGGCGAGGGATCTTCGGCGAGGTTGTTCTTGACCCTCATGTACTTCTCGATCGCCTCGTTGTACTTGCCCTCGCCGACGAGCCTGTTGCCGTCGGTCTTGAGCTGCTCCGCGCCGCGCAGGGCGTAGTCCCGCTGCGCTTGGTTCTGGTTCTTGAAGGCGTTCATCTGAGCCTTCAGCGTGTCCGGGTCCATCTTGCCGAGCTCCTCGGACGCGCGCGCGAAATCCTCGGGCTTCATGTTCTTCATCTGATCCGCGGCTCCGGGGGGCATGTAGGGCATGCCGCCGCCGCCCATGTTCGCGGCCATGCGCTGCATCTGGGCCTGCGATCGTATCGTGGTGGGTTAGTCCGGGATCGAGGTCGGTATCGGGTGGGTACACGCGCGGGTCGTGCCGATCGGCAACCCCGGCGACCCTCGCGCGGAAGAAGTCGGCGGGAAGAAAAGGAACACACGGAGAATGCGCCGAGATCCCGCGGTCGGTGAGGGGTGGGCGCGCGCGCACCATCTGGTCCGGGGTCATGTTGGCCATCATCTTTTGCGCCTGGGCCATCATCTCGGGGGTGATCATGCTGGGATCCATGGTGTTCACAGGGGCCGGGGCCTGCGACGCGCGTGCCGCGGATCAGCAACTCTGTGCCCGGAGGGAAGGCACCGAGGGAATTCGGGATTCGATGGCGGAGAGCGCTCGATTTCCCTCGGTGATTTCGATGGTTCACAGACCGTCACAGGATGCCACTGAATTCGGAGTCCCAAGACCAGGTTAAAAACCCATCGTTTCGACGAGTCAACACGGGACGATGATGAGGTGAACGACGCTGAACTTTGCAACTTGCTTTTCAAGGCAGGAAGTACGGCTAATAATAGTGTGCATTGTGATGATACCCTCCTACACGGCTCGCGTCTCGCAACCTCTCACTTCGTCGGCAGCTTGCGGACGATCTTCAGCGGCGAGAGCTTCGGCAGCACCCCCGCGGCGGCGGCCATGTCCGGCGACTTGACCCCGCCCGAGGTCGACGATCCCGGAGCGCTCCTCGACGGCGACGCGGGCGGCGTCTGCACGCCGTCGCTCGCGGATGCCGACCCGGCGCTCCTCGCGGTTCCCGGCACCTTGACGCGTCCCATCCCGGGGAACCCCTTGAACGCGTCGTCGTCGTCGTCGTCGTCGTCGTCGTCCTCAGCCGCGGCGGCGCCGTTCTCGCTCATGTGATTCGGGCCCAACGCGCTCGAACCCTTCTTCTTCGCCGGCTTTGGCGTCTTGATGGGCTTCAAGCCGGTGAGGGTGACAAAGTTACCCTCGATGGACGGCGACGCGCTTCGCAGGGAGCCGCCGAGGGATCCGTTGACGGACGACGCGAGCGAGTTGACGCTGTTGACGCTGCCGCTGGGGCTCGGCGCCCGATCGCGGCGGCCGGGTCGCTGCGGCGAGATTGGCCCGGAGAAGGGCTGCTCCTTGCGCGCCAGCTCGGCAAACGCCGCCGCCTTGGGCGATTCCGTCGGTTGATCCACCCACGCCTCGGGCATCTCCGCCTTTAAGGCGCCGAGGATGGTGGAAAACGCGGGGCGCTCGTCGGGATCCTTGTGCCAGCACTGCTGCAGCAACGCGACAGCCTCCGCGGGGAGCCACGTGGGCAGCTTGGGCCTTCGGTGCAAAAACGCAACCTGCACGACAATCTGCACCGGCGACGAGAGCTCTTCCCAGGGGTACTTGAGCGTGATCAGCTCCCAGAGGATGACCGCGAACGAGTACACGTCGGATCGCTCGTCCGTCGGGTCGTTTCGAAGCACCTCTGGGGCCATCCACTCCGGGGTTCCTCCCGGGGACTTCGAGCTCAGGTACGTGTTGTGCTTCAGACGGGACATGCCAAAGTCGGAAACCTTGAGGGTCCAGTGCGAGTCCACGAGCAAATTCGCGGGCTTCAGGTCGTGGTGCACCACCGGCGGGGACCTGCTGTGAAGGTAGCTCATCCCCCGCGCGCAGTCCTGCGCCATCTGCCGGCGAAGCCGACCGTTGGTCGCCAGCTCGACGCCGTTCTGCGTCTTGCCGTGGAGCAGCGCGTGAAGCGACCCGAGGGGCATGAGCTCACACACGATGCTCAGCCTCGGAGCCTGGATCACGGCGCCGAGGAAGAGCACGATGTTCGGGTGCCGCATGCCCTGCATCATTCGAATCTCGCCGCTGAACTCCTGCACGTGGGACGCGCTCAGGCTCTTATCGTGCATCTGTTTCAGCGCAACCTCGGTCCCGTTCCAGTCCGCGGTGTACACGACGCCAAACGAACCGCTGCCGATGCGCCGCCCGAGCTTGAGCTCCTGCGGCGGGATCACCCACCGCCCGGCCGCCTGTCGCAGCGCCCGCTGCTGCGAGAAGGACCCAAACTGCCCCGCGGGGGCTTCGTCGAAATCAGGATCGTTCAACTCGTTGATCGTCCCGGGGACGCCGCCGCCGTCGCCCCGCGCGGCAAATGGCGCGTACTTGGCCGACGTCTGGCCCACGCCCTGCGGGTTACGCTTCGTGGGCGTGGGCGCGTACAGCTTGGTGCTCTCGATCTCGCCCTCCTCCCTGAAGCTCACCTTGCGACGAAGCGAACTAGGTCCGTCGGCTTCGGGGTTCAACCCGGATCCGCCGCCGAGCAGGCCGACGGCGTCGGCGATCTGCAGCGACCCGCCCTTCGCGATCTGGCTCTTCTGCTCGATCGAACTCGTCTTTCGCAGCACGGAGACGGGAGGGACTTGGGACTTGACGCGGTTCCTGTGGACGCCGCCGGTGTTCGCCGCGAGCCACTCGGCCGGGACGGAATCGCCGCGCCGCCCCGTCGAGGCGCCTCCTCCGCTCGTCTTGTCGTCCGCGAACGCCGTCCTGACGCTGCCGGCGTCGCTGAGAGCCTCGTCCGCGGTGTCGTAGTCGGGTTCGGGGGAGTCGAGCTCGTCGGCTCGGGAGTTTGAATCCTCCGGCGAACCCCTGGCGGAGTCCTTGACGTCCTCATCGCTTCCCGAGCTGGACGACGATCGATTGATGCTCTGAGCCGAATCGTGCTTCTTGGGGGGAAAGCCCTTGACCGGTCGAGGGGGCTTACCGCCGCCGCCGATCACCGCCGCCTTGGGCGTCTTCGACTCCGCGCGCGCCTCGTCCTCGAGCACGCTGTCCAAAGCCTCGGCGAACGAGACGGATCCTCCGCCCCGCGAGTCCATCTGATTGACCGCTCCGTTCGCCGCGTCCGCCCTGGCCTTGGCCTTGAGCTCCTCTTCAGCCTCCCTGGCGGCCTCCTCCTCCGCCGCCGCCGCCTCGGACATCATAGCCGCGTGCGCCGCAGCCTCCCACGCCGCCGCGGCTTCAGCCTCCGCGCCGGACGCGTCGCGAGGGGTCCACAGCCCGCTCTGCTCGCGCGCCTCTTCCAGCGTGACGGGGGGCTTGGCGCGCGGGGCCTTTTTGATCCCCACTCGCGGCGAGAACCCGCCGGATTCCTCAACCTTCTCCGC
>MDTE01116374.1_pt1 | contig 11746 bp, 14 predicted proteins | sample 811231 | NCBI WGS metagenome assembly MDTE01 (sample SAMN05326651, study PRJNA326480) | marine metagenome | isolation source: seawater | place: Indian Ocean: Red Sea | collected 2010
ATTTCTTTTTTGATTTCACCACTTAATACCCTCTGTTAAATCACCCCTTCCAAATGAACAAAGCAGATCTGGTCAACCTAGTGGCAGCACGTACAGAGCTAACTAAGACAGACGTGTCTCTTGTAATCGATGCTGCTATCGACACCATTATTGATTCAGTAGTGGAGGGCAAAAAGGTCTCCATTCTTGGTTTTGGATCTTTTGAGCCCCGCGACCGTTCAGCTCGTCAAGGATTAAATCCAAAGACTGGTGAGAAAATTAAGATTCCTGCAAAGCGTGTTCCTGCTTTCACTGCAGGAAAGATGTTTAAAGATCGAGTACAAGGTTGAATTGATAGTTTCTATTTGGGTGAGTGGTCTTTTAGACCACTCACCTTTTTTATGACTTTTAGGCGGATTGTTTAAATTCATTTAATGGTGACCTCAATAGGCCTTCCTCCTCAACTTGTTCGGCTTCTTGAGAATGGGCAAATTCTTCGGGAAAGTTGCTATCGAGGGAGATTTGCTCCATCACCAACAGGTCCTTTGCATTTAGGCAATTTGAGGACCGCTTTGATTTCTTGGCTTAGAGCACGTCTGAAAAAAGGTGAATGGCTTTTAAGGATTGATGACCTTGATACTCCTAGGAATCGTTCAGGAGCAATTGAGAGTATTCAGAGAGATCTTATTTGGCTTGGGCTTGATTGGGATGGCCCAATCATTTTTCAGAGTCATCGCAAAGATATATACAACAATTTTCTTTCTGCATTAAGACTTCAGAAAAAAATATATCCATGTCAATGCAGTCGAAAATTATTGGCTTCTCTTCACCCGTCAGAAGATCAGAATTTCATTTACCCAGGAACTTGTAGGGAATTGAACTTGCCATGGACTATGAATGGAAAAAAGCAGCCAAGTTGGAGATTAAAGGTAAGTCAAGAGTTTTCTTTAATTAGTGGGGATATTGTTCTAAGAAGAGCTGATGGGTTTATTGCTTATAATTTGGCCACTGTTGTCGATGAGTTATGTCTTGGAATTAATGAGGTGGTTAGAGGTAAAGACTTAGTTTATGCAATTAACTCTCAGCTTGCAGTAATCGATGCTTTAGCCCAGAAGCCTTTAATTTATAAATATGTACCTCTAATGTTGAGCGGCGATGGTAGAAAGCTATCTAAACGTGACGAGGCTTGTGGCCTAGATAAGTTCAAGGATCAAGGTGTCAATGCTCCTTATGTGATTGGTTTATTAGCATCAAGCCTTAACCTTGTTCCTATTGGGTCACAGCTTTCTGCAATAGAACTTTTATCTGATTTGAGAAAAAGGAAGACTGCAATAAATTGCTTATTAAATGATTAAAAAGATTTCCATGTGCAAATGGGTACTAATTAATGCTTTTATCCGAATTCTTACTTGACGTTTTCAAGTTATTCGTAAGCAGGTTTTAACTCAGCGCAAAAAGCCAAGAACCTATATAAATTCGGCTCTTGGCTTTTGATTGCAGAAACTTCTAAAAGATAACTCCTTTTAGAAGGCAAGGTGACTTACTTTGCTCTGACTTAGAAGGTTACCGGTGCTTGTCCGTCAGTTAAATAGAAGAAAACACCTGCTGCAGCACCAACAATGAACATTGGCAGTCCTACAAGTAAATGTGAGGTGCTGAAACCTACTTGGTTAGAACGCAAGGCAATATAGCCGGCACCTGCGGCACCTGCGGCCAATGGAATTGCTGCATGAAGTATGCCTGTGACTGCGTGGTAGTCGAAATACATCCTTAAAGTTGATTTTCTTGCCTCATAGAGTATCTCAGTAAATCCTGGTTAACGAAACTCTTGTTATCTATTGGCTTGATCTTTCACAAGTTGAAAGCTGATTATTGCCGTTGGAATGCTTTTTTATCAAAATTTGAACTATCGATAGCTCCTAATCTGTATGTCATGGCTTAGTAAACAAACATTGACTTCAGTGGGCGCTCGAAAGTTTTCAGTTTGCCTTAAGAGCTCTTTTGAAAAGAGGCTTTGAACTTGAAAGTCAATAGCTGCTTGTTTGCACTGACGTCTGCGTGCATTGCTGGGTTATGGCAGCCAACTTGCTTTTCTTTTGAACAGGATAATCTTTCTGAAGTTAGCTCTTTTTCTTTGGAATGCCTTGAGACAGGCGAAATATCAGCCTGCCAGCGAGCAATACATCGTTCAGAATTATTACAGAGAGAAGCTGCTTCGAACGGCGAATATGGATGTCAATCACGATTATTGGGACTAGGCGCAAACTTGCTTATGATTTCTTTTGGAGAGAAACGTAGTGATTTTGCATTAGAGATGCTTGAGCAAGTTAAAATGTTTTGTAGCGATTTATAGCTAGGAATTTATAAATATAAATAGGAAAGCTTTAATCCTAAAAAGTACGATAGCTCCCCTATCTATTTATAAATCTATAAATAATTCAATCTAACCTTCATTGCTGCTGGTGAGTTTTTATTCTTTATTTGAATTGATACTTGAGATAGTGTCCTGAAAAGTTAGCTTAATGCTTGAGGAATTTTCAGTGAACAATATCATCCCTTATTACCTTGGATAGAAGCATTGCAACTTTTTTTAGATACGACTCTCAGCTTTTCTATGACTTTTTGCATATGGTTTTTTTCTTTTCTTTTGTTGAATCAGCATTTAGGCTTGAATTCAAAATTTCTCTGGAGGAGTCTTTATGGTCTTATTAATCAATAGCTTCTTTTAATCTTATGGCCGAACGTAAACAGACTTCAGGACAAGGCATGGCCTCCACTAATGGGGCTGGTCAATCAGAAGGACAGCAAGGCAAAAAAAACAGCAAAAAGCAATGGACCAATAAGTCTGGTGGAAATTCAGATGATCGAGAGGTGCTCCTTAAGGTTGCAGGCATTGAATATCGAGCTCCGGGGAAGCGACAAAGAATAGCTCTTGGAGCTATTGTTTTAGGAGGAAACATACTTTTAGTTTTGGCTGCATGCCTTTATTTTTATAACCCTGCCTTTAAAGATTTTATTTACAATCTCGGCCGTTAATGATATTTCTATGGGTAAATAAATTCTTAGAGATTAATTTGCTTAACCTTTAAGAAAGTTAGTTTTCATCAGCTTCAAACTATCTCTTGGTTGAGATAGTTAAGAGACTTGAATTTTGTTAAGACCTTACTCATCTCTGCTTTGCTAATTAGCTTAGGCTCTCCTAATATGCATGCTTTTATATAAATATTGGAGAGATTCTCCACCTCTATAGCAAGCTTTAAAGCCTTTTCTAAGTTTTTTTCAATAGTAACCTGGCCATGTTGTGCAAGTAAACACACGAAGCGATTTTCAAGGGCCTTTATTGCATGCTCGGAAAGTTCTGAACTCCCAAAAGTTGCATACTCAGCACAACGAATATTGTGGCCACCTCCAACTGCGGTCATGTAATGGAAACTAGGGATACTTTTTGCATGACAAGCTAGTGCAGTTGCATTTACTGAATGACAATGAATAATGGCGTTGACTTCTTGACGCCTTTCGAAAATTTTAGAGTGAAGTTTCCACTCACTTGAGGGTTGGTTTAATTGTTGCTGACAAGAATTGTTGATGCAACGACCATCAGAGTCAATTTTGATGATGTCAAAGGGCTTGATTTCTATGGCTGGAATGGATGAAGGCGTGATTAGCATCCCTCCAGTTACTCTGACAGAGATGTTCCCTGAAGTGCCGTGATTTAATCCATATGAATCCATTCTGTGGGCAATTAAAACGATTTCATCTCTTAAGCTTTTTTCTTCTTGCAGAGTTGTCATGTTGGTTGTGGCATTAATTGATATTCAATAGGCATACTTGCTTAATTAGAGTCTTTTCATTGCTTAACCATGCCTTGTTTTCTTAATGATAAGTTAATGAGATCATGCTTCTTTAAGTTTGGGTACGAATAGTTCCATTGAAGTCCTTTAAATAGTTAAATGTTACCCTTGATATCCATTAAAGAGGGAGGACTGAAGTGAGCGCTCAAACTCCTCGAGCAAAAAAAAGAGATAAGTTTTCACCACAACGTAAAACCACTTTGAAGTGGAGTCAAAATGGAGAACTGTCATCAATCGATATGGCAAGGATTCTTGATAAGCTTGCTAAATCTGAATTAACAGAATGTGACTTAGCTTGCAATTTGGAAGATCAGTGCTCAAGCTATTAACTCTTCTTTCTATAGATATTTTTAAAGGCTTCACTGCCCCCTTTTCTTCTACTTAGAAAATAGATCAGATGGCTTTTCTTTCTCAATTAACTTTTGAGATCGTAATTTACTGACTTTTCCTTCTGACTAGTTTGTAGAATATTGTTGGTCTGTGAGCCGGTGACCATTTTAAAATGAAATTACTTATTGCAATTGGATCATTCGCATGTATATCTCTTATCTTAGGAGCTATTTATTTTTGGAGTGGATATCGCTCAGCATTTGAAGCTGATCAAGCATGTCATGCAGAACAATGGAAGAGTTATGGTGATAATTCTAATTACGGCTGCGATCATGATTTGGAAACCAATCAGTGGATTTTGTTTGAACTAGGTAGTAATCATGAGGCTGCAAAGGTCATTTCTAGGTTTAGATACTAGTTAATAGTAGTTTTTCATGGTTTAAATATATAAAAGATAAGACGATACATTCATGTTAATAAAATGAGCCAAAAGGAATAGAGTCTTGAATTTGACTAATGAAAAGAAATTCCATGAGAATTCCAAGAGTAGCCATTGGCAATACCCAGACTGATATAAAACGGAATCCAAAGAACTTCATTTTTTTTGGATCTTTAATTGGCTCTCTTAATGCTGTCCAAGGTGATGATGGATTCTGAATTAAGTTTGTTGGATTTATATATTTTGGACTTGGTGTAGAAACACTTTGAGATTTATTGATTGTTTCTTTTGGCTTGCTTTGCTGTTCTTCTAAATTTTTCATTAGAGCTTAGCTTTCGTTTATTTAAATTACAGGCTACTCTTTATTACAATGGACTATTCATGCTTTCTCCTGTTCTAATTATTACTATTCTGTGAATCGGATGTTCATATGAATCGCTTATTCTGTTGATTGGCCTTGCTTTATCAGATGTTTTTGACTTGTTGGCGGATAAATGGATCTTAAGTAGCAAAATATAAGCTGATAATTATTGTTATAGGCTATTAAGTTAAATAGAACAAAAGTGTTTTTTATTTAAAAGGTACTTTGATTTATGAAATGTTCAACCCGCTATGAAGGCCATAGGTTACAGTTATAAACGACATTACGCCTAAACTTAGTATTATTGATGTATATAATCTATTCACCCCGTAGTCTTCTTCGACTGGGCTAAAGTCAGCAAACACAAATGATCTCATCGAGTATTTTCCTCTATCTTTTAGGCTTTTTGTGTTTTTATTTGGTCTAAGTGAACCTTTAAAAGTTAATGTGCTCCCTTCTAGAAATGCTCCACCTTGAGAGATGTTTGAGTTGATACCCTTAAGACTATCTGTTGCAAATATTCTGGGGAGCATGTCTACATGCCATATCGCAACCACGCATACCCAAAAGATCAAACTTAGTCCACTGATCCCAAAAAGAAGCATTTTAAAGACTTCCATGGTTCCCTAATATTCAATTTATTAGTCCTATCAGAGCATAGAACCTACTATCTTTCTGTAGCATAATTAGCCATTAAGACTGCCTAAAGTGACTTGTTAATGTTATTAGACTAATGCAGCTATTCTAAGAATATTAGGTGTTTGAAATGGTTCTATTGGCTTGATTAAGTTTCATATTATTCGGCTAACGATTACTTTTCCTTGACAACTTTTGCCGATAAAATTTTCTCTTGATACTCTTCCTGCGCGGACTGGCCTTGTGTGATAAGTATCTTGCTTCGGCATTGTTGAGCCAAAAACCTAAGAATGAAATAATGAGAATAATGAATATTATGTAGATGTATGCCATCATGGATCACTGTTTAATTACCTAACATTAGTCATAAATAATGGGACTGCAATCATATATTAATAATTGCCTTTTTGGCATAATTCCTTGGAGATGACTGCTTTCGCTACTTATTTTTGTGACCACGCTCTTTGTATGGATCCTTAATCAATTTGATCATCATGAAGAAGTCTTGTGAAGGATTATTGTTCTGTCGGCCTTTTGCCTGGTCGATTTTTTATTGTTTGCTAAAAATGGTTAGGTTTTTTATATAATGCATATGCCGGCTACAGCTTATTTCGGATTCTTGTTTGAGTCATATGGACTTATAGGACTTAGGCAATTAACTGATGAGTTGATAGTTCTTAAATAATTTTTTTTCTTATGCCACTACTTCTGAAGCTTTCATGGCTAATACCCTTATCACCTTTAATTGGGGGCTCGTTAGTTTTTCTTTTGCTGATTAGTTTTAACAGAACAATGAATAGGTTGAGCAAGCCTGTCTCTTATTTGCTAATAATCTCTGTCGCTATATCCACCATTTTGAGCTTTTTGCTATATCGGAACCATGTAGTTGGAGATACACTCGCTTTGAATTTTAATGTGCTGAATTCTGAACTAAATTGGAGAATTTATATAGATGATTTGTCGAGTATGGTCTCAACATTTTGTGGGTTAGCTATTTTGATAATTATGGTTTCTTCTTTTCTTTTTATGGAGCGCAAGACAGGATATGTTGCCTATTTTGTATTTCTAGGTATTTCATGTGGAGCTGTTTTTTCTTTTCTTATGAGTGGAGATCCTTTTCATAGCTTAATTTAGCGTTAGGATTTAGAATTATTGAGAATGGATTAACACCGTTGCTGCTTATGTGCTTAGTAGCTGCAATCAGATGATTGATTTTCTATTTATACTAATAGAATCTTATATTTCAGACTTCTTGAAGTGTTTGAATAGGGTAGATAAACAAAATGAATTTTGTTGTTTTTCTGATAGATCTCACATTGAATCAGGTCTTGGTCAACTAGTGTCCATTGCTGTAGCTGCTTATGGGTAAGAAGATTCTTTCAAGCTTTCCTACTAGGGCCGCCCTTGTTCACGAATGGTTCAGTCCGAAGTCTGTCGGCGGAGCTGAGCAAGTAGTTAGAGCTATAGATGAGCTTCTAGTGGCTATAGATATCCAGCCAAAATTAGCTTCTTTAGTGGATGGAGAGAGCCGAAAGCCAGATAGTTGGTTGTTCGGAAGAAGAATACAAACAAGTTTTATTCAGCAACTTCCTTTCGGAGTAAGTCATGTTCAGAGTTATTTGCCATTATTGCCATTTGCAATTGAACAACTTGAACTTAGTGATTACCCATTAGTTATAAGCAGTAGTCATTTAGTGGCTAAGGGTGTTTTGACATCGCCTGATCAGCTCCATGTGAGTTATGTGCATACTCCTGTTAGATATGCATGGGATCAAATGAATACTTATCTACAACGCTCTGTAAAAACTAAACTTGGTTTGGGACCTTTTATTCGTTGGCAATTACACTCTTTGCGGCAGTGGGATCAATTAAGTGCAGCAAGAATAGATTGCATTTTTGCAAATTCTCGCTTTACGGCTCGAAGAATAGCTAAATACTGGGGGCGTAATGCTGAAGTTATTTATCCACCAGTTGCAGTAGATCGTTTTCGCTGGAATCAACCAAGAGATGATTATTATCTTTGCCTTAGCCGACTTGTTCCAAATAAGAGAGTTGATTTAGTAGTTAAAGCTTTTAATAAGTTGCAACTCCCATTATTAGTTGTTGGAGAAGGTCCTGAAAAGATTGCGTTAGAGAGATTGGCAGGCCCAACAATTAAGCTTTTAGGCCGCCAGAGCAAGCTTCAAGTAGAAGAATTGATGGAACATTGCCGAGCTTTTGTATATGCAGGTGTAGAGGATTTTGGGATCGCACCTGTAGAGGCAATGGCTGCAGGTGCTCCAGTTATTGGTTTTGGTGTGGGAGGCTTATTGGATACAGTTCGCTGTGTTACTAAAGGAATGGAGGCACCAACTGGGCTGTTGTTTAAGGAACAGCGAGTTTCTTCGCTAGTAGAAGCAGTCCATTGGTTCGAGGACAAACAACTGTGGAAAGATTTCTCATCAGAATCTATACGTTGTTGGGCCGAACATTTTCGCCCTGAGGTTTTTTCAAATTGCTTTGAGAAGGCACTAAGGCAGGCATGGCAAAGGCACCAAAGTTCCTGTGCCGTTGAATTGAGTGACCATAGAGATCTTTCCAGTTTTGGCTAATGGGATGGAATGATTTTGAGATTGTTTGTCTTTGGACTGGGCACTACCTGCTTACATGACAATGGATCATAGGAATGTGGTTCAAAGTAGCTCTCAGTAATGTTTTCTTTGCTTGTTATTTGAAATGAATATTTTGACTTCTAAGAAAAGGTTTATTAGCAGATTAATCAAGAGGCTTGGAGATGTGACTTTTTCTTTGATTGTATTGGTATTTTCTTCTCCAATGTTCCTTATATTAGCTTTTTTGGTAAAACTTAGTTCATCTGGACCTGTTTTTTATATTCAGGAAAGAGTTGGGCGCAATTACTCTCGTTTTGGATGCATTAAGTTCCGAACAATGTATGCTGAGTCTGAAGACATCCTGTCTAACTTACTTGCAAAGTCACCGGCTTTGAAGGTGGAATTTGAAAGAGACTTTAAGCTTCGAAAAGACCCTAGGATAACTCCAATTGGTAAATTCTTAAGACGGTCAAGTCTGGATGAGTTGCCTCAGTTGATCAATATTCTTAAGGGGGATATGAGTATCGTGGGACCTAGGCCAATTGTGACTCAGGAAATAACAAGATATGGAGAAGCAATGAAAGAAGTTCTATCTGTTAGGCCTGGTTTGACTGGATTATGGCAAGTAAGTGGCAGGAACAACCTTAGTTATAAAAGGAGAGTAGAGCTTGACTTGATTTATGCAAAGGAGAGAACATTTATCTTGGATATTAGAGTCATTCTTCGCACTATAGGTGTTCTATTATTTCCTATGGATCGTGGTGCTTATTGAATCAATCAAATAGAATAAGAAATTGCAGCAATTACTACAAGCCAAGTAACTTCTAACCTGAAACTCAGCCTGAGAATCTCCTCAACTGAATTGATATCAGCAGTTGCAGCATCTTTCGCAATTATTGGTTTCTGTATTAACTGCCCTTTGTACCAATTGCTACCTCCCATGCGTACTTCTGCGCAGTGTGCAAAGATTGCTTCCGAGAGACCAGAATTAGGAGAAATATCTTTAGAACCATCTACCCAGGCTGCTTTGACTAAAGCAGGAAATTTGTAAATTGGTTGGCTTATCAAGGGGAGTGTTAGTAACACAGCTCTACAAGGGATCCAAGTAAGGATGTCATCAAGCTTTGCGCCGGCTGTACCAAGCCATCTCAGTCGACCCACTCGGTACCCAAGCATTGAATCAATTGTGCTACTTGATTTGAAAACCAAGGCTAAAGATAGTGGTCCTGGCAAGTTAGGAGAAATATTCCATAATGCTGCACCAATAAACAACCAAAATAGTGGAGCAAACACTCCATCAACAGAATTTTCGCTTGCTGTTTCTGCAGAAGCTCTAATTATTTCAGCCCTTTTGAGTTGCCAAACATCACGACCAACAATTTTACTCAGTTGTTTTTGTGCATCTTGCAGATCCTCATCATCATGATGATTTTTGGGTATAGCTTCTAAAACGTTTAGAACACTTGTTCTTAGACTTTTTGAGGCAAGTGTACTTGCCATTGAAATTACTAGGATTGTTGATCCTATTGATTTAGTTATGGGTGAGTTAGTTAAAGCAAGTCGCTCTATAAGCCATCCACTAATTCCACTGATGAGGATGATAGTAAGTGTGATTAATAATCCGCAGGCCCTTAACGCCCAAACTCTGTCTTTTGCAAAAAATTCTGAGACTTTTCGAAATTTTGCAATCAGACTCCCTATTAGCTCCACTGGATGCGGAAGCCATTTGGGATCTCCAACTAACTGATCTAGAGCTGCAGAAGCTATTACCAGAGTGGTTGCGTAAATTATTCTGTTTTAAGCCAGCTGAACATTGCTCGAAGCCCTTTACCTACTTTCTCAATAGGGTGTGCAGCATCACGTTCGCGAATTGTTTTCATATTTGGTTTACCAGCCTCGCATTCATCAACGAAGTTTTTAGCAAAACTTCCATCTTGAATATCAGCCAATATTCGTTTCATTTCTGCTTTGGTGTCTGATGTGATTAGCCTTGGCCCACTCACATAATCTCCATATTCAGCGGTGTTAGAGATGGAATCACGCATTGCAGTCAAACCACCTTTGACCATTAAATCAACTATCAGCTTTACTTCATGGAGGCATTCGAAATAGGCCAATTCTGGTTGATAACCTGCATCTACAAGTGTTTCAAATCCCGCTTTAACAAGTTCTGATAGCCCTCCGCATAGAACAGCTTGCTCTCCAAAGAGGTCAGTTTCTGTTTCTTCTTTGAAGTTTGTTTCGAGAATTCCAGCTCTAGTGCCCCCTATGCCTTTTGCATAGGCCATGGCAAGCTCTCTGGCCTTGCCAGAGGCGTCTTGTTCAATTGCAAATAGTGCTGGTACCCCTTGGCCATTTTGGTATTCCCAACGAACAGTATGCCCTGGTCCTTTTGGGGCGATCATTACGACATCAACAAATGAAGGAGGCTTTATTAATCCAAAGCGAATATTAAATCCATGAGCAAAGCTTAGAACTTTGCCTTCACTGAGGTGCGGGGCTATTTCTTTTGCATAAACATCTCTTTGAAACTCATCTGGCAAGAGCACCATGATCCAGTTAGCTTTGGCAGCTGCCTCAGAAACACTAAGAACTTCTAGGCCATCTTTGGTGGCTTTATTTGCTGACCTACTCCCTTTGTATAGGCCTACGACAACATTTACACCGCTGTCTTTTAGGTTTAGCGCATGAGCATGTCCTTGTGATCCATAGCCGATGATTGCGACTGTTTTGTCTTTAAGTAGGTTGAGATCGGCATCGGAGTCGTAGTAGAGCTGAGCCATGCTTTGTCGCTATTACAGTGCAGGTTTAGGGCAGAGCTTAGGCAAAAGGGTTATCAAGTCAGAGAATCTTGATTTAAATATTTCAGTGGATTAGGAGGTTTTTATCTGGTTAGGGGTGCTTCGCGTAATTATTTTTTAATCAATTTTGTTATTTAGGCCTCATTTGGATGGGAAATCACTCTGTCAATCAATCCATAATCTTTAGCTTCTGATGCGCTTAAAAAGTAATCGCGATCAGTATCCTTTTCAATTTTGTCAAATGTTTGCCCAGTCATTTCAGCCATCGATCGATTGAGCATTTCTTTTATTCGAAGAATTTCTCTAGCTTCTATTTCAATGTCACTTGCTTGTCTTTGTGAAGTGCCCCCTAACGGCTGGTGAATCATGATCCTGCTGTGCGGGAGTGCAAGTCTCTTGCCTTTTGTTCCTGCTGATAAAAGGAATGCCCCCATAGATGCAGCTAGACCTACACAAATAGTGACCACATCACTTTTGACATATTTCATAGTGTCGTAAATGGCTAGGCCTGCAGTTACTGAGCCTCCTGGACTGTTTATATATAGATATATAGGCTTAGTACTGTCTTCTGAATCAAGATAAAGCATTTGTGCTACGAGGCTATTGGCAATACCATCGTTTACTTCTTGCCCAAGAAATAGAATTCTTTCTGCACCCAGTCTTGTATAGATGTCCACCCATCTTTCGAACTGACTACCAGGAAGACGGTATGGAACGCTTGGAGTACCTATTGGCATGGTTGATTAATGTTTGGTGAA
>MDTE01127204.1_pt1 | contig 11746 bp, 12 predicted proteins | sample 811231 | NCBI WGS metagenome assembly MDTE01 (sample SAMN05326651, study PRJNA326480) | marine metagenome | isolation source: seawater | place: Indian Ocean: Red Sea | collected 2010
AACCTTACGGGTACTGAAAAATCTGCAATACTTATGATGTTGTTAGGTGAAGATGAAGCTGCCACGGTATTGCAAAAACTGACGCCGAGAGAAGTTCAGCACTTAGGTACAGCAATGTATTCGGTGACAGGAGTAGATCAGGAAACTGTAAATGCAGTTCTTGATGAGTTTCTAGACACAATCAAAAAGCAAACAGGGATCGGGCTAGGCGCTGGACAGTATATTGAGAATGTTCTTACGAAAGCACTTGGAGACGATAAGGCGCAGTCTGTTCTAGGTCGAATTACGCCTGCAAGCTCAGAATCGCAAATTGATATCCTTGACTGGATGGATGCAAGGGCAATTTCAGAGTTAATTCTTGATGAACATCCGCAAATTAAGGCGTTGATCATCTCATATCTAGACTTTGGTTTGGGAGCTGACGTTTTAACACTCTTACCAGATGATATTCAAGCAGATATTGTGCGTCGAATTGCAACCCTAGAAACCGTGGAACCCGGTGCAATCAAGGAGCTTGAGAGGGTAATGAAAGCCAAATTTGCGGCAAATACATCGCTGCGTGCATCTCAGATAGGTGGAGTGAAAGCGGCAGCCAAGATAATGAATTTTACAAAAACAGAAATGGAATCACGCATCTTGGGTGCTATTAAGAAAGAGGACCGAGATTTGATGGCCGAAATTCAAGATAATATGTTTGTTTTTGAAAATCTTGGAGGATCAGATGAAAGGTCTTTGCAAACTCTGTTAAGGTCTGTGGATCAGGATGTATTGGTGATCGCCATGAAAGGCGCAGAAACTGCACTTCAAGACAAGCTACTTAGTTGTATGTCAACGAGGGCAGCGGCCAACATTCGTGATGAAATGGAGGCACTTGGCCCAGTTCGACTTACTGAGGTTCAGGAAGCACAGAAGCAAATCATTAATGTTGCCCGTAAGCTGTCAGATGACGGAACGATTGTTCTTGCTGGCAGAGGTGGTGAGGAAATGGTCTGATGAATGAAGTTCAAGAAGATACAATAAGCGAAACGAACGAGACAGACTTCAAGGATCTACAAAGTTTATTAGAAGCAGCAAATCTATCGGAATTTAATCCTGAAACTGGTTATACGGAAGAAAAGCAAGACTTTGTAAAATTTGAGAGTTTTTTTGACATAGTGAAGTCAACAATCAGTGATGAGGTTGAGGTCCAAGAGAAAAAAGAAGGTGAAGAATTGGAAATTCTTGCTCATGAGCAAGAAGATACCAGCTTAGATCAAGAAAGATTAGAAAAGGATCTAAAGAAAGATCTGAATGAAGATGAAAATGAGATCGAGCCAGAAGACTTGGATCTAACACAAGTAGATATAAAGGAAGAAACGCCGGGTGTTGAAGATGAAAATAGTTTAAGAGCTGAAGCCGAGGTTGATAATGATGAAGCTCAAAACGGGAAGGTTCAACCAAGTTCCAATGATCAAATTGAAGATACTGATGATAAATCAGATGCTGTGCTTGATGATCCCATTATATCTGAAGCCGCGTTCGATAGTGAGCTTGAGAAAAATGCATACGAGAAAGGGCATAGGGCTGCATTAGAAGAGTTTGAGAGTTCCATGGAGTTGGAAAAAAAATCGTTACAGGATTTAACAGAGACGTTATTTTTGATCAGTGAAAAATTCCAAGAAGACACGGTAAACCTGATAAAGCAAAAATTGCTAGAGTTATCCGACGAGCTGATAGGAGCTAATATAGAAGAATTTCAAGAAAATTTTCTTAATAAAATTGAGCTAGCTGCTGAGAGTATAATTGCTGAAGTGCGTGGAGCGACACTAGAGCTAAATCATTCTGATTTGAAGATTTTGCAAGAAAATTCAAAGGTAAAAGATTTTGGTTTTCAACTTTTAGAGAAGAGTGACCTGAGAAGGGGTGAATTTCGCCTAATTACAGACTCTTTGGGTTTCGAGCAAAAAATTATTGAGTGAGGGTTCTGAAATTAAAATGATTGTAGAAGAAGACCTATCTATAAACCACAAGCATTTCATTTTGCGTTCACTTGACAAGGTTTTGTCGTCGAAACTCACAAGCTCGGCTGCTTTTGGCTACGTAATATCATATAATGGTCAGGTCATAGAAGCTTCTTCATTGCCCGGCGTAATTGGCTCTTTATGTACTATATCTTGTCATAATGGAGAAACTATTAAGGGTGAAATAGTCGCCGTAAAGAAAGATAAAGTAGATATTCTTCCTTACGAAAGCAATTTAGACCTAAGAGTTGGAGACAAAGTTTTTTTAACCGAAACTCAGCAAGAAGTTAGAGTTGGCAGTGATTTGTTGGGTAGGGTAATCGATGGGTTGGGTGCTCCGTTAGACGGGTTAGGTCCCCTAAAATTATCAGAACGACAGGGCTTAAATGGGACCAGAATTAATCCATTCAAGAGAGAGCCAATAGAAAAAGTAATAGATGTTGGAATACGAAACATTAACGCCCTATTAACTTTGGGAAGAGGTCAAAGAATAGGTATTGTTGCCGGTTCCGGGGTAGGGAAATCAGTACTGCTATCAATGATTACAAAAAGCACTGACGCTGACGTGGTCGTAGTTGCATTGATTGGTGAGCGGGGTCGAGAACTAGCTTCCTTTACAAAAGAAGTTTTGAATTCTCACTCCAAAGATAAAGTGGTGGTAGTTGCGGTTCCTGCAGATCGCTCCCCACTTTTGAGAATACAAGGTGCTAAGCGTGCAACCGCTATTGCTGAATATTTCAGAGATCAGGGAAAAAATGTCCTATTGATTGCAGACTCCCTTACGAGAGTCGCACATGCTCAGAGAGAGCTTGGCTTGGCTCTCGGAGAACAGCCAACTTCGAAAGGTTATCCTCCGTCAGTAATATCACTGCTTCCAAATCTTATCGAGAGAACTGGGACTAGCTCCACCAATTCTGGTACAATTACTGCTATATATACAATATTGGCTGATGGTGACGATACAACATCTGACCCTGTAGTGGATACAGCAAGAGCCATTCTCGATGGTCATATAGTATTAAGCAGAGAAATGGCTCAACAGAGTATTTATCCAGCAATTGATGTAAATCAGTCCGTCAGTAGATTGATGAACGACATTGTAGGAGAAAAGCAACAAAATAATGCACAAACCCTACGTAGATATATATCAAAATATAATGAAAACAGAGACTTAGTCTTGATGGGTGGATACGTGCAAGGGCAAGATCCTGACTTGGATAAGGCTTTAGCTCTTTGGCCAGAAATTATCAAATTTCTTCAGCAGGGTGAAGATGAAGTTTGCCGTTATGAGACTTCGCATCAGCAACTCTCAGAACTTCTGGGGGTCTAAATTGAAAAAATTGAAAAAGTTTGACTTACTTCAAATTAAAGAAAAGCTGAAAATGCAGAAGTCAATTAGTGATTTAAGAAATATAGAAGCAGATTCTGAGAAATGTCACAAAATTGAAAATGAACTTCAAAACCTTCTGGCAGATTATAACTCAAAAGTCGATAAAATTGGTGTCAACTCATTTATTAGTAACAGGTATTTGATGCACAAGATGTTAGATCAAAAGGCAGTTATGCTTAATAGGTTAGAATTCTTAGAAAATGAAAAATCAATTCTTTTGGATGAGATGACAAAGTCGAAAGTCAAAAAAGATGTTCTTAAAAAAAAGCAAGCAGAACTAAATAGCAAGCTTAGAAACGAAATTGTAACTAAAAACGAAAACAGTTTCTCCAGCATCAGAAAAGACAGATAAATGGCACGATTATTGCTGTCTAAATGGTGAATAGCTTCCGGAGAGCATAGATGACCATCATTGCAAATAACAATGTTAATAGCGGTAACTCAACTTTAAGCTTAGGTCCGTCAGTTTTAAATAGCGCAGATGGAGTAGGTTTAACTGGTAATTTTTTAGATATAATTTCAATGTTATCCCAGAACTCTGATCTTAATCTAATCACGAAAGGAAATCCGGAGCTCTTATCAGATGGGTCGAATATCGATAGTAACTTTTCCACATTGCAGCTGCTGCAAAATTTTTTAGATGAACATGATGTAAATTCGAAAACAAAAATGCCACCAGAGCTAGCATCAAAGTTTTTTGAATTATTAGACGCTGGCAAAAAACTTTCTGAAAAAACTCAAGTTGTGGTGCATGATACAATCAATCCAAAAGGTTTGCCGACACAAAAAATACTTATCGATAGAGTGCACACTGAACTAAAGCCAAATAACTTTAAGGAAAATTTGGTACTAAATGGCCATGTTGAATCTGATGGTGAAAAAACGCCGATTAAATTTTCTGGCGAGGAGAGTCTTGCGATAGATAACTTGAGAGGGGCAGCGGACATTCCGCAGGTTTCTCAATCGATTGTAAATACGTCAATTTTAAATGACTCAAAACAAAATACTGTAGTCGTTGACCTGGGAAAGGTGCTTGACGAAGCTTCAAGCGAATTTGATCATTTGCATATTGCAAAAGTATATACTGTTCCCTTGTCTATTGCCGACAACAATACCCCTGAGGAGTTTTCAAAAGATAATACCCAAATCGCTCACCTAAACATAGATCTCGGTCGAAAGTCGATAAAAATCAACTCTCAAACTGAGGGCTCGCCAGTTTTTCAACAGGAAGTATTGATCCCTGATGAAACGAAAGCTTTTGATGAGGTTGTATCATTAGAGATAGACAAAGTTGTCGGAACAACCCTGATAATGACTTTAAGTTCGGAACAGTTTAAAAATTCAGCAAATTTACCAAGAAAAATCGTATTACAGTTTTCGGAGGCGAAGCCGCTGTCGTCAAACATGAATGTAAATTCCTCACTTTCAAGCGATGAAAATTTTAGTAATGTTGAAAAATTTATCGATACTAATCATGCAACTATTTTAGCAAGATCTAACTTAAATAGTGCCGGAGAAGTCTCTGAAACGGATCACGTTATAAAGGTCTTCAATCCAGAATATAAAATTAGCTCTGATAAAAATAGTTATCCAATTTTAGAGGTGGAGACATTTTCTGAAGATTTTTCTGATGAAATAGCTTCAAAATTGAAGACATTTTTGTCTGGTGAATTACACAATAAATATATGCTAAATAATTTGCGAGAGGCCATAATAATTGACTCTAATCGTGAAATATTAACTGATAGTGTCAAGGTTCAGTTAGCAGGTTTGATAAATTCAATGACGCGTGGGCCAAAAGCTAAACTACTTCTTTCGACAGCGGATGTTATAGGTTACCGTGAAACTGTAAAACTAACTGACAAAAAAGTATTTGATTTTCAGTCATTTGAGCCTTTTAGGGAGTCAATTACGTGGGGTGAGCGAGTACATCCAGATATAGATTTAGAGGCATTTGCTGAAAAAGTAGCAGTTAATAAGATAGAGGAGAATGTTCCCAAAATTAATCTTATTGAAACAGTCAAACAACCTAATCAAACAATTATGTCAGAGTTTCGAAACTTAGGTAATAATCCGAGTGTGGGAATGAATACATTTATTAACAGTTTAAATGTCTACGAAGCGCAATTTACATCTAGATTGGGCATGTTACTTGCCGATCAAATAGCACAAGGAAGTGAAAATTTTGAGTTGCAGCTAGAACCAGAATCTTTTGGGAAGGTACGTGTTAATGTATCTTTAGAAAATTCAAATGTTGAAATAAAAATGGTTGCTGAAAACTCAGCTGCTGTTCTCGCTTTGAGAGGTGGTGAGAATATGCTCCAAACAATAGCAGAACAACATGGATTAAAATTATCGGATTATTCGGTTGATATGCAAAATAATCAAAATGGTCAGAGTTCTGATCAGAAAGGGGATCTCGGAAAACGAGGAGAGACTGAGTCAAACAAAATTGAAGATGTTGAACAGGAGTTATCATCTAATAGTACTGATGGTAAACATAAGTTGAACCTACTCGCATAGGAAGATTACGATGGCTGAAGAAGAACCAAAGAAAAAATTAAATTTCAAAAAAATAGCATTGTTTGGCTTGGGGCCTATCGTCCTGATAGGAATAGGTCTCGGGGTTGGTGCATTTTTATTTATGCCAACTCAAACCCCAGTTGAGCAAGTTGAAGAATTAATCGAAAAGAAATTACAACAAGCTGGACAATTGCCCAGTGCAGAGGGTGAGGGTGAAGAAAATGCAGAGCCTCAGAAAGTTTACAAGGATACACCTTCGACCGACACTTTTGTGACAAGCTATTATACATTTCCTGATAATTTCACCACGAACTTAAAGGCCTCAAAAGCGTTTTTACAAATAAGTGTTGGAGTGTCTACTCAGTACGATGAGACGGTGATAGAAAATGTTGAATTGCATCAATTGGCACTAAGATCAGAAATACTTGGTGTCGTCAGTGAGTTCACAGTGGAACAGGTTGAGGGTAAGACTGGGCGTGATCAGTTGGCAGATAGTATTAAGGATGCTATCAATGTCCGATTGGAGGAACTTGAGGGCTTTGGTGGTGTTGAGGGCGTCTTTTTTACGTCTTTTGTACTACAATAAATGAGTATATTGCATGGTCGGTTCGCGCAAATTATCAAATGAAGAGGTTGAGGCTCTACTAAGTGGTCTCAATGACGAAGCTAAGGAGCAAACTACAGAGCAGTTTGATCCCAACGAGGTGCGCGAGTTTAAATTTGGGACCGAAGATCTATCTCTTTTAGGTGATTATTATGCTTTACGTATGATTAATGAGAAGATTTGCCGGTTTACTAGATCAGTTTTCTTGCCAATGCTTCGTATTATGCCTCGGATTTCTTCATTTCCACCAGAAGTAAAATCGTTTGATGAGTACGTGGAGAGTTGTGATAATTTTGTAAGCGTTACGAATAGTCGAATTGAGGAATTGCGTGGTAATGCATTACTGGTAATTGAGGCCCCATTTGTTTCCCATTTGACTAATACATACTATGGCGGTTCAAAGGTGCATTCATTATTCGCTCAGCAAGGGGAGTTTACTGCAACAGAGCAGCGAATAATTGAAATTATCACCGAGGGTATGAATACTGCTATGGAGACGGCCTGGAAAGATATGCTTCAAACAAAATTTGAGGTCCAATCAAGAGAGGAAAATATTCAATTTGTTTCCTTTGTTGATGGTGCTGATACTGTTATTGTTTGCGCATTCATGGTACAAATGCCCAACCATGATCCAGTTAGTTTTGATGTCGTCTATCCATTACAGACTTTAAAACCAATATCCTCACAACTGCGTTCACGGGTTCAAAATGAATTTGCACAGGATGATAGGACTTGGAAGGAACGGTTGCAAAATGCTGTACTGTCAATTCCACTAACGCTTACAGCAGAGCTGGGTAATCCAAAAACTTCAATAGGGAAACTGCTCAAATCTGCTGAGGGCGATGTTTTTGGTATGTCTCTTCCGGAACACGTTCTTGTAAAGGTTGCTGGAGAGAGTGTTTTTTTTGCAGATATTGGAAAAGTGGGTCCTAATGCTGCTATTTCTATGAAGAGAAGAATTTCACAAAGTGAGGAAGACAATGGCTGAAGAAAATCAAACAGACAGCAAACCAGATGGTATTGAAAATCTAAAGGTTCTTGAAAATATTGACGTTGAACTCACCGTTGAAGTTGGTCGAACGGAAATAACTATTCGAGATCTTTTACGTTTGAATGAAGGTTCTGTGGTTGAGTTGGAGCGACTTGCCGGCGATCCTCTGGATATTCTAATTAACAACACAAAAATTGCCAAGGGTGAGGTTGTTATGATTGGGGAGCGGTTTGGCGTTCGGTTTGGCGAGATCGTAGATCCAGAAAAAAGAATGGAAAGTCTGTAGTGTCATATATTTGAATATTTGAAAAAATATTAATAACCTATTGATTTTTATGATATAATTATAATTGGTACACACATTGCAATTCTCTTACTAATGAGGGATTTGAAATGTTGTATGAAAAGATTGCATTGGTAGTTCTTTTTCTAGCTGTTTTATTTGCAGTTCAATTATTTTTATACAAACGTTATAAATCCAAGCCTAAATCGGACCAGTTTCTTAATGGATTAAGAGTTCATTCAAGATTAAGTTTATCAAAAACTTCTCAGCTTAATATTGTAAGCGCCGGGTCAGATACATTTTTAATTGTGTCATCAAGAAATGCGCCCGCCACCGTAATGACTTTAAATTCTCTAAACAGCTCTGATAATTCTGGAAGGCAGATAAATGAAGTTTAATAGTCTTTCAATTTTTTATTTGTTAGGATTTTTTCTGATTGGTTTTTCCAATCCTCTTTTGGCTCAGGATTTAAGTGCATTAGGACTGCCAGCGCTTACGACTGCAACGGCATCAAATGGCGAGACTACTTATTCATTATCCCTTCAAATTTTGTTACTAATGACAGCGTTGACGGTTCTCCCGTCATTGGTTCTCGGAATGACAGCGTTTACACGTATTATCATTGTATTATCAATTCTTAGGCAAGCGCTGGGAACGCAACAAACGCCTCCCAATCAGGTATTGATCGCTATAGCGTTGTTCCTCAGCTTTTTTATTATGAGCCCAATTTTTGAGGTGCTCTACATTGAAACGATAAATCCTTACCTTGATGGAAATCTGCCCATGGAGATTGCGATGAACCAGGGGTTATCGGTTTTGAAAGAATTTATGGTTTCAAATACAAGAGTTGAAACTTTAAATATGTTTTCAGACTTATCGAATGCTGATCCATTCGAGGATAAACAATCAATTCCGATTTCCATTGTGTTACCTGCGTTTATCACTTCTGAATTAAAGACTGCTTTTGAAATAGGATTCCTAATATTTTTGCCCTTCCTGGTAATCGATATGGTTATTGCCTCCATTTTAATGTCTCTGGGAATGATGATGTTATCTCCAATGTTAATTTCTCTCCCGTTCAAACTCTTACTTTTTGTTTTAGTTGACGGTTGGTCAATGACAGTTGGCTCATTGTCTGCAACTTTTTTAGTTGGGTAGTATCAATGGCATATGATCAGAACGTGCAATATTTAAGTCTCGCATTTTGGCAGATAATTATGACTGCAGGTCCAATTTTGGCGATTGCCCTAGGTATTGGGCTTCTAATTGGTTTAATACAAGCTGCAACATCAATTCAAGAAATGACCCTAAGTTTTGTTCCAAAACTTTTTGTTGTTCTTGGAGCCATGGCTTTGTTTGCCACGTATACATTGTCTACTATGACTGACTATTTCATGTTTATTTTTGAAGAAATAGCTTTGAAAGGGATATAGATTGGAACAGCTTACCAGTTATCCTGGGATAAGTTTACAAAGTGTTCCCATTTATCTGCTGCTTCTCTTGCTCTCAACTTTGAGAATAGGAGCATTTCTACTGTCCTCTCCATTTTTTGGATCTCGTATGGTACCTTTACCGGTACGCATTGTTTTCTCTTTTGGAATTGGTGTCTGGGTATTGAACAACGTAAAACTACCAAAGTGGGAGATTTTAGTTGGGGTAGATCTGCTCCCCATAGTCTTACAAGAAATTTTCATTGGGCTTACTTGCGGACTTACTTTATCGATATGCTTCGGAGCTGTCATATTGGCTGGAGAGAAAATAGCAGCAACCTCTGGTCTGGCTTTTGCGTCTCAAGTTGACCCAACTAGCGGTGCCCAATCACCAGTTATTAGCCAAATTTTTTCTCTCTTTTTACTTGTACTTTTCTTTTCGTTAAACGGACACTTAGTGATTTTTGAACTTTTGTTTGCAAGCTATAAAGGATTACCCATTGGTAGTGCCATAGAATACAAAAATATGATTGAACAAGCACTAACTTCCGCTGGATTTTTATTCAGGACGGCGGTAATGATCGTCTTACCAATAGTCAGCATCTTATTTTTTATGAACATAGGCATTGGATTTATCACGAAATCAGCGCCACAACTGAATCTTTTTTCGTTCGGTTTTCCAATGACAATTCTGGGTACCTTTTTCGCACTGTATTTTTCAGTTGATGCTCTTCAATTTGTATTTAGCGAATTAATCGACGAGGCGTTGGGTATCGTAAAAGCAGTCTTAGGGGGTATTGATAATGGCTGAGAACGATCAAACCCAAGAAAAAACCCAGGAACCTACGCAAAGAAGATTGGAAAAAGCGAGGGAGGACGGCGATATACTATCGTCTAAAGAAATGTTTGTATTCGCAACCAGCGCGGTAGGTTTGTTGGTTCTTACAGTACTGGGGTTTTTTGCTAACAATTTACTTACTACATGGGGGTCTTTATTTGAGTTTTCGCATCCTGAGGAATTGTTTAAAGCTAAATCTTACAATTCGTGGCAGGGCTTTAGATTGATTATCCTTGGAGCTGCTGTATTTGCGATCCCATGTTTCATTGGAGTTTTACTAATTCAAACCGTCGTGGGAGGCGGCTTAAGTTTCAGTGCGAAAGCGCTTGGATTTAAATGGAATAAGCTTGATCCAATTAAAGGTTTAGGTCGTATTTTTTCAACCAAAGGTTTAGTAGAATTACTTAAATCAATAGCCAAAGTTGTCTTTTTGACTGGTGTTGTTATCGGTTTTATGTGGTTCGCTCTTCCAAACCTAATTTACTTGAGTGCGGGTCTGTTAAACCAGAGTTTAGAAATACTTTACCGATCTCTATTAATGTTTATTTTTACTCTTGTATTATTATTATTTATTATCGGACTAGGTGACTATTTCTGGAGTAGACATACTTGGATGGAAAAATTGAGAATGTCGCGCCAAGATTTGAAAGATGAGTCTAAAGAAAGCGAAGGTTCCCCTGAAGTTAGAGCCAGAATGAGAAGGCTTCAAATGGAAGCAAGCCAGAGGGCTGCAGAGCAGGCTCAAGCTATCAATGACGTAAAGGATGCAACGGTTGTAATCACAAACCCGACGCACTTTGCTGTGGCATTGAAGTATGAACCGGAAGAAAATGATGTTCCAATAGTTCTGGCTTTAGGTAAGGGTCCAATGGCACTTCGGATCATTGAGCAAGCAGAAACGAACTCCGTTTCAGTGGTACAATCACCATTACTTGCGCGAGCACTATTTTACACCAGTGCTATAGGAAGTGCTATTTCGGAGCAGCTCTATTCAGCTGTAGCATCTATTTTGGCCTATGTTTACCAGCTGGAACGTGGGGTCGACGCAGTATTGCAAGATCCTGAGATCCCATCGGATTTCATGTTTGACGAATTTGGAAAACCATCTAAGGAATAGTATTTTGAGAAGACGCAAGTCATCATTAGGGCAGTTAATATCCACGATAGTATTTTTTGTAATGTCTATTTGGTTGGCTTATGAGGCAATAGATTATTATAACATTGGGCAATTAACTAAATCGATATTTATTTTCAGTGGAAGTTTTTTGGCTTTGATTGCGACATTTCGTTTCCAAATTCAATCTTTTGTAAACAAATTTACGAAAAAAAAATGACAATAAGTTGTGCCAAGTGTGAATACTACTTTGTTACCCATGATCCAACTCGGCCATGGGGTTGTAAAAGATTTGGATTTAAATCCCATGTTTTACCAAACCAGGCCGTTAAAAATGCAACTGGCATGGAATGTGCTTACTATACATTGAAAAAAGTTCGAATAACGCAGCGAGAGAATTTTGAAAATGGCAACACGCGCAGCTGATAAAGACCTGGAAAATGGAATCAAGGTGGCCTTAGATGCCGCTGATACTGCTTCAGGCGTTACCGAAGAGTTCAATAATGTCCGTGAACAATTCGAAGTCGTTAACATTCAAGCCAAGAGAATTTATCAATCTGTATTGATAATATT
>MDTE01090789.1_pt1 | contig 11745 bp, 7 predicted proteins | sample 811231 | NCBI WGS metagenome assembly MDTE01 (sample SAMN05326651, study PRJNA326480) | marine metagenome | isolation source: seawater | place: Indian Ocean: Red Sea | collected 2010
AATCAATTGGATGGGTAGAAAAAAAGGTAAATCAAAATTTAAAATTAAAGAACTACGGTCTAAGTATTTATTCACTTTGATTTATTGCTTTATTGAAAAAAATTTACTAAACATAAAAAAATGAAATTTTTAGACAAAATCTCTCTTCAAAAATCTGTGATATATTTTTTTATATTAATAGTATTGATATTAGTTCTACTTACATTAATACTTTAGATAATATAAAGTAATTAATGTTAAACCTAAAAATAATCTATAAACTACAAATAAATTCATACTAAATTTTTGGATATATTTTAGGAAAAATTTTATTGTTACATAAGAAAAAAGAAAAGAAATAATTATCGATAAGATATTTAATATTGAAAATTCAACACTTTCCGAAAAAACTATATTTTTTACACCAAATATTGAAACTGCACCTAGAGTAGGAATTGAAAGTAAAAAAGAAATTTTTGATGCATCGTATCTCTTAAAATTTAAGAATCTTGCAGCTGTGATAGTGATCCCGGATCTGCTCACACCGGGAATTAATGATAAAATTTGAAAAAGTCCAATAACTATAGCCGAAAAAAAATTGAAATCTTTGCCAATCGTTTTTTCTATTTTATATTTATCACTTATATATAGAATTATTCCAAATATTAATGTAGTCCAACCTATTACTTCGATATTTCTTAATTTTTCTATAAAATTTGATTTAATAAGAAAAAAACCAATTATCATTACCGGTAAAGATGAAACTATTATTTTCAAAAAAAGTTCCTTATTTTTCATAAAGTTAATTATGTCATTCCTAAAAAAAACCATCACCGCTAAAAAAGAACCTATATGTAGACTTACATCAATCGAAAGACTCTGATTTTCGAAATTTATATAATTTGATAAAATTATGAGATGTGATGATGAGCTTACGGGTAGAAATTCTGTTACACCTTGAATGAAAGATAAAATAATAATCTCAATCATGCACAAAAGTAGAAATTAACATTGTTTTTTTAATGACAGTTTGAATGCATATCAGTTATGCAAAAATTGACATTAAAAATAAAGGATTTGTTTATAATAGGTAATAATTATTGACCTTTATTTTCTTTAATCTTATAATTTCTTAACTATTTTGACTAACTTATGAAAAAAAAAATGCTCCAATTTGTGGATTTAAAACAAGAAACACCAGTAAAGAGAAGTACAATTAAAAGAAAAGGTGACTTTAAAGAAATTTATAACGATTACATTACTGATAAAGCCAAAGAACAATCTAGTAGATGCTCTCAATGCGGCGTTCCTTTCTGTCAAATTCACTGTCCATTGAGCAATAATATTCCTGATTGGCTAAAATTAACAGCTGAAGGTAGATTAAAAGAGGCTTATGAAATTTCACAAAGTACAAATAATATGCCAGAGGTTTGTGGAAGAATCTGTCCTCAAGATAGATTGTGCGAGGGTAATTGCGTAATTGAGCAATCTGGACATGGAACGGTAACTATAGGATCGATAGAAAAATATATAACTGATACAGCTTGGGAAAAAGGTTGGATAAAACCAATTAAGATTAAAGGAGAACTTAAACAATCGATTGGTATAATTGGAGCAGGGCCTGCCGGATTAGCTTGCGCGGAAGAACTTAGAAAGTCAGGATATCAAGTTACAATTTACGATAGATATGATCGACCAGGCGGTCTGTTAATTTATGGGATACCAAATTTTAAGCTTGAAAAGAATATAGTTGAAAGAAGAACGAAGCTTCTAAAAGACAGTGGAATTAAATTTGTACAGAATTTTGAGGTAGGAGTAACCCAAACTCTTTACGATTTAAAAGAAAAACACGATGCAATTCTAATCGCCACAGGGGTTTACAAGGCTCGTGAAATAGATATCCCAGGTCATAACTTAAAAAATATTTTCCCAGCTATGGAATTTTTAACAGCTTCAAATCGAAAAGGTTTAGGAGATAAAGTAAAATTGTTTGACGACGGTACTTTAAATGCTGAAGGAAAAAATGTTGTTGTAATAGGTGGTGGAGATACAGCAATGGATTGTGTTAGGACCTCAATAAGACAAAAAGCAAAATCTGTTAAATGTTTATACAGAAGAGACAGGGAGAATATGCCTGGTTCAGCAAGAGAAGTTGGAAATGCTATAGAGGAAGGAGTTGATTTTGTATGGTTAACTAGTCCAAAAAGTTTTATTGGTAAAACAAAAGTTGAAGCAGTTGAGGTGAATAAAATGAAACTTGGAGAACCAGACTCTTCAGGAAGAAGAAGACCAGAGATTGAATTAGGATCTGAGTATAAAATAAAAGCTGACCTTGTAATTAAATCTTTGGGTTTTGATCCAGAAAACTTACCAAGGCTTTTCAATGCAAATGAACTAGCAATTTCTAAATGGGGGACTATAAAAATTAATTTTGAAACAATGCAAACTAATTTAGGTGGAGTGTTTGCCGCCGGAGATATAGTAAGAGGTGCTTCATTAGTTGTTTGGGCTATAAGAGATGGTCGAGATGCAGCAGTTCAAATCGAAAAATATCTTAAATCAAAATTAATAAAAAAAGGCTCAGAGGAAGCAGCTTAGTATGAGTAATTACAAAAAAAACAAATTACTTTTAGAAAAAACCTTTAACTATAATCCTGAAATGGAGCATGATGCTTGCGGAGTCGGTTTAATTGCATCTACAAATGGAAAAAAATCGAGGAAAGTTGTTGATTATGGAATTGAAGCTTTAAAGGCAATTTGGCATCGTGGAGCGGTCGATGCCGATGGAAAATCTGGAGATGGTGCTGGAATACAAATAGAGATAGCACCTGAGTTTTTTAAAGAAAAAATTTTAAATACAGGTCACTCTCTTGATGACAGCAAAAGAATTTGTGTTGGGATGGTTTTTTTACCAAGGAATGATTATGCAGAACAAGAAAAATGTCGAGAAATAATCGAGACAGCTCTTCTTGATGGAAATTATTATATATATGGTTGGAGACAAGTTCCAATAAATGCAAGTGTTTTAGGAAAAACTGCTGATCAAAGTAGACCTGAAATAGCTCAAGTCATGTTTAAAAAAAATGATAATTTGAAAACTAATGATCTTGAGAGAGATTTATTTGAGACTAGAAAAAAAATTGAGAAGATTGCTACAGAAAGTCAATTAAAAGAATTTTATATTTGTTCGTTCAGCTCAAGGTCAATAGTTTACAAGGGAATGTTTTTGGCCGAAATGCTTTCAGAATTTTATCCTGATCTTAATGATGAAAAATTAACATCTAGATTTGCTGTATTTCATCAAAGATACTCTACAAATACATTCCCAAGCTGGGATTTGGCACAACCTTTTAGGACTTTAGCTCATAACGGTGAAATCAATACACTTAAAGGGAATATTAATTGGATGAAAATTCACGAGCAAGATATGTCAAGTCCATTATTTAAAAATGTAAAAGATCTTAAACCCGTAATTAGAAGCTCATCAGATTCTGGAGCCCTAGACAACGTCTTTGAGCTATTAGTGCATTCAGGCAAATTAGCTCCATTAATAAAGTTAATGATGATACCTGATGCTTGGTCTAAAAGAAGTAAAACTGTTCCAAAAAATCATCAAGATTTATTTAATTTTTTAAACAGTACCATTGAACCTTGGGATGGTCCCGCAGCTATCTGCGCTACAGATGCAAAGTGGGTATTAGCGTCTTCGGATAGAAACGGATTGAGACCCTTGAGATATACTATAACTTCAGATGACTTATTTTTTGTAGGCTCAGAAACTGGAATGATAAAAATTCCTGAGGAAAAAATTACAGAAAAAGGAAAGTTAGGTCCTGGAGAGATAATCGCGATAGACTTGAAAAGAGGCAAATTATTTAAGGATAAAGAAATAAAAGATTTATTGGCAAAAGATTACAAAAAATACAATAAACAAATCATAGATTTAGAAAGGAAAATTTCTGATGAGAATGAGAAACCCAATTTTAAAAGTGATGATCTAAGAAAGAGACAGTACCTATCAGGATTAAGCGTTGAAGACTTGGAGTTAATTCTTCATCCAATGGCCGAAGAGGGTAAAGAAGCCTCAGGCTCAATGGGAGATGATACACCTGTAGCTGTATTGTCTAGTCATTTTAGACCAGTGTCACATTACTTTAGACAAAATTTTAGCCAAGTCACAAACCCACCAATCGACTCTTTAAGAGAAAATAAAGTTATGAGTTTAAAAACAAGATTTGGTAACCTTGGTAATATTTTAGATTTCGACAATTTAACAGAGGAAAATATTTACGTTCTTGACAGTCCAATTTTAACAAACTCACAATTAAAAAAATTCAAAAAATTTTTTTCAAATAAAACAAAAGTGATCGATTGCACATTTGATATTTCTTTATCTTTAAAAGAAAGAATAGAGGCAATCAGAGAAGAGGCGGAAACTTCTGTTAGAGAGGGAAGCACTTGTTTAATACTTTCTGACAAAGATATTTCTAATCAAAAAGCAAGTATACCGAGTATATTAACAGTGGGAGCTGTTCACTCTCATTTAGTAAAACTCGGCTTGAGGGGATACTGCTCTTTAAACGTCGAATGTTCAGATGCTCTCGATACACACTCTTTTGCTGTATTAATAGGAGTCGGCGCAACTACCGTGAACCCTTATCTAGCAATTGATAGTATTTATCAAAGACACGAAAAAAAACTATTCGGAAAATCCGATTTTGAGAGCTGTGTATCAAAATTTAAAAAATCAATAGATGCAGGACTATTAAAAATAATGTCTAAGATGGGAATATCTGTAATAAGTTCTTATAGAGGCGGATGCAACTTCGAGGCTGTTGGCTTAAGCAGAGCAATAGTTTCTGATTATTTTCCTGGAATGTCATCAAGAATTTCTGGAATAGGTGTTATTGGAATTGAAAAGAAAATAAAAGAACTTAACGCTAAATTTAATGCAAAAAATGTTTTCACCTTACCCATAGGCGGTCTATACAGGTATAGAAAAAGTGGTGAAGATCATCAATACCAAGGTAGATTAATACATCTTCTCCAAAGCGCAGTAGGAAGCGGATCTTATGAACAATATAAAAAGTATTCTGCGGGTATACATAATTTACCACCAATCAATATTAGAGATTTATTGGAATTTAAAAATTCAAAAAAAAAAATAAATATAGATGAAGTTGAGCCAATTGAAGATATTTTAAAAAGATTTGGTAGTGGAAGCATGTCTCATGGAGCTCTATCAGCTGAGGCACATGAAACATTAGCTACGGGAATGAACAGAATTAAAGGAGCTTCTTGTAGTGGTGAAGGAGGTGAAGATGCTAAAAGATTTAAAACTCTTCCTAACGGAGACAGTGCTAACTCTAGAGTGAAACAGATTGCTTCTGCAAGATTTGGTGTCACAGTGGATTATCTTAATAATGCAAATGAAATAGAGATAAAGATTGCTCAGGGAGCAAAACCAGGCGAGGGTGGTCAGCTACCAGGTTTCAAAGTCACAGAGGAAATAGCTAGACTTAGACACTCCACACCTGGAGTTACCTTAATTTCTCCTCCACCTCATCATGATATTTATTCAATAGAAGATTTAGCTCAATTAATTTATGACTTAAAACAAATAAATCCTAAAGCTCGGGTAGGAGTAAAACTAGTTGCATCGACAGGAATTGGTACAATTGCTGCTGGAGTTGCAAAAGCAAAAGCAGATATAATTTTAATTTCAGGACACTCAGGTGGAACTGGAGCGAGTCCTCAAACAAGTATTAAATATGCTGGGATACCATGGGAAATGGGGTTGACCGAAGCTAATCAAATACTAACTTTAAATAATCTAAGACACAATGTTACATTGAGAACAGATGGTGGTTTGAAAACTGGAAGAGACGTAGTAATAGCAGCAATGATGGGCGCTGAGGAATACGGAATGGGAACATCCTCTTTAGTAGCAATGGGATGTATAATGGTTCGACAGTGTCACTCTAATACTTGTCCTGTTGGAGTTTGTAGTCAAGACTCTTCCCTAAGAGATAAATTCACAGGCACACCTGAAAAAGTTGTAAACCTATTTACATTTGTAGCAAAAGAAGTTCGAGAAATTTTGGCTTCTTTAGGATTTAAATCTATTAATGAAATTATTGGTCGAACTGATTTGTTATCACAAGTTAATAAAGGAGCATCAAACTTAGATGATCTAGACTTAAATCCCTTGCTAGTTCAAGCAGATCCAGGTGAAAATTTAAGATATTGTAAAGATAATCATATAAATAAAGTTCCAGATACTCTCGATGAAAAAATTTGGTCTGAAATTAAAGATGAAATTAACACTTCAGGTAAAAATAATTTTGATTTTGAAATTGAAAATACTCTAAGATCAGTTGGTACAAACCTCTCTCATAAAATTTATAATAAATTTGGTAACAATAAGTTGAATGATGATACTATTAATATAAAATTAAAAGGTTCAGCAGGACAGTCACTTGGGGCATTTTTAACAAAAGGCATAACTTTAACAGTAGAGGGAGATTGTAATGATTATGTCGGCAAAGGTCTCTCTGGAGGTAAAATTATTGTTAAACCTTCACCTAATAGCAAATTAATTTCAAATAAAAACACAATCATCGGAAACACAGTTCTGTATGGAGCTACTTCTGGCACTCTTTTTGCCTCAGGCCAGGCCGGTGAAAGATTTGCTGTAAGAAATTCTGGAAGTTTAGCAATAGTGGAAGGATGTGGTGCTCATGGTTGTGAATATATGACAGGTGGAACAGCAATAATACTAGGCTCTGTTGGTGATAATTTTGGGGCTGGTATGACCGGGGGGATGGCTTTTATCTATGATAAATCTAAAAACTTCGAAAGTTTTGTAAATCCTAATTCGATTGTTTGGCAAAATATTGAGACTGATTACTGGAAAGATTATTTAAAAAACAATTTAGAAATTTTTTATAATCAAACTAAATCAAAAATATGCGGTGAAATACTTAAAAATTACTCATTAGAGCTAAAATATTTTATTCAGGTATGTCCAATTGAAATGCTTGATAAAATTAAAAACCCAATTACCTTGAAGCTTATTAATAAAAAAGTAAGCTGATATTTGAAAAATAATTTTACTATCATTATAATTATTACTTTTTCAACAATAATATCAATTCTGTTGTGGGATTTGATAAGTTTCGAAACTAATAAAAAAGTATTATCTGAAAACTTAATTAAACATAACACAGTATGGAATCCACTAAATGATCCAATAAGATTTATAATATTTTTAAGTATACCTTATTTATCTTTGGTATTTTACTATCATAAGAGAGATAAAGTCTTAATTAAAAATATAAAATCTATTTTTCTTTATGACAATATTTTGAAAACAAATTTTAATGAGAGCATTTACAAAGAATTAAATTTTTACACCTTTATTATTTTTATATTGTTAGCTTTTGAATTTTTTTTAATAGATTTTGAATCATTAAATCATAATTTAGATTTTTTTCACGAGGGAATGTGGCTCTCTGCTTCACAAAATTTAAAATTAACCGGTGAGTTTTGGAAATCATCTTATGTAGTTAGAGGTTTATTCGCAGACTTTTATCCTTACTTCGTTTGGAAATTTACCGGATTAGAAACTATTGGGATTACTAGATTTTTTAATTTAGTGATAATTTTTCTCAACAAATTATTAATTGTTTTAATATTAAGAAAATTCTGTTTATTAACAAATTTTAATATTCAAAGATCAGTGATCTTTTTTTTATCCCTAAGCATACTTCTTTTGTCTTTGCAGGGTTACTTTGCCCCAATTTTTCTTCAAAGAAGTTTTTTACTATTAATATTTATTTACTTATTTTTAAATTTTATTAGCAATTATAAAAAAAAAAGCTATTACGTAATATTTTTTGGTTTATTCTCAAGCTTAAGTTTTCTCTGGTATATAGACATAGCTATTTATATCAATTTTATTTTAATAATTTTTCTCATATTCTTTTTAGTGAGAAGAGAAGTAAATTTTTTTATATTATTAGCATCAATGGTTTTTGGGTGGCTGACAATTTTTTTACTTTTTCCTAGGGCAGAATTTTATCAATTTTTAAATAATTCATACTTAATTTTAACGACACTTAACTGGATACACGGGATACAATTTCCGACGCCATTTGTTTCAATGGACTCTAGGTCTACAAAAGCAATAATATTATTTTTAATCACAGGTTTTTTATTAATAAAGGAAGTAAATAATTTTGATTTAAACGTATCAAGTTCAATTAAAAGATTAATTTCAACTATTTTTTTATTTATTGTCTCATTAATTTATTTTAATTATGCTCTTGGGCGCTCAGATGGACCTCACATAAGATCTGCTACTAGCATGATTTATTTACCTTTTTTTATCTTAGTATTACCTTACTTAATGAGTAACTCTCTCTTTTTCTTTATAGAAAAAAAAAGAAGCATTTTCAGATTTTCTAAATTATGTTTAGTAACTATACTGACCGTACTAACCATTTTTTTCAATAAAAAATATGAAAATAAAAAAATTGTAAATATTTTAAATTTTCCTAATTCGATAGAAAAGCTAATTAACTATAATGATAACAGTTTTATCAAAGAAGATTATCAAGATTTAGTTAAATTCTTTAATGAAATAACAATTATGGATGAATGCATGAGTATTTTTACTAATGAGGTCGCTTTATTTTATTTGATTAAAAAGAAGAGCTGCTCAAAATATTATTTTATGTGGACCGCTTCACCGGATGTTATCCAAAATAAAATCATAAGTGATTTGAGTTACAAAAAACCCAATTTTATAATCTATAAATCAAATGTTGATCCATTTTTTAACCCTCAAAAAACAGTTAATAAAGTTAATAACTATATCAAAAATAACTATGATTTTCATGTTAATTTCAAAAAGTGGGAAATTTTCAAAATAAATAGTAAATAGAATTAAATATGAAAAAAAAATTTTGTTTTTTAGGTTTCGGTCAGGTTGCAAAATTTTTTTTAAAAAAAATTATAAAAGAAAATATTGATTTTAAATTTATTACCACATCAAGAGATCCTGAAGAAACAAAGATATTTAATGGATTAGAATATAAAAACTTCCAGTTAAATGATAACAACTTTAATAATAAATTAATTGATGAGATTGACGAGATAGATCACATATTAATATCAACCCCGCCAATTAATGGAATTGATTTAAATCTTAAATATCTTGGGGATATAATAAAAAATAGTAAAAAAATAAAATGGATTACATATTTATCTGCTACTAGTGTTTATGGTGACCACAAAGGTGAATGGGTCACAGAGGAAAGTAAGACAAAACCAACTTCTGCGAATGGACTTAATAGGTTAAAAGCGGAAACTGCGTGGAGTGAAATAGGCATTAGATTTAAATTACCCTTACAAGTTTTTAGATTAGCTGGAATTTATTCAAAAGATAATAATGTTTTAAAAAGACTTAAGACAGGGAATACTCAAATTATTGATAAAAAAAATCATTTTTTTTCACGTATCCATGTCGAGGATATTGCTAATATTCTATTTAAGTCTCTTAAAAATTTTAAAAATAACCAAATTTATAATATTTGCGATGATAAACCAGCCTCACAAAGTGAGGTAGCATCTTATGGTGCTGAATTATTGAAATTAGAGAAACCAAATCTTATTAGACTTGAAGATGTTGAAAGTATAATGCTTAAAAATTTTTATAAAGACTCAAAAAAAGTAGATAATAAAAAAATGAAAACTTTTTTTAATTACAGTTTAAAATTCCCAACGTACGTTGAAGGATTAAATCACATTTTTGACAATAACATCTAATTCTTTAATTATTCTTCTTAACGGTTTTTTATTCGATAAACTATGGTCACCGCCTTTAATTATTAATAATTTCTTTTTTGCAAAAGGAAATACTGAAAGAACTTTTCTTGAAAAGGATACCGGCACAACTTCATCTTTACTTCCATGTACCATTGTTACTTTAATTCTAGATGTTATTTTTTTAGATAGGATTTTATTTTTTCTTCCATCTTTAATTAGCTGTAACGTAATAGGATATTCATATTGCCCATTCTTAATAATACTTAAACCTTTAGAAATAATTTCATTTTTATTTTTTTTTGGAAATTTTTTCCACATCAATCTTTCAAGAAATTCGGGAGCTGAGCCTACACCAACAAAACCTAAAATTTGATTTTCATAATATTTAAATTGATTTAAAGAGATCCATGCTCCCATGCTTGAACCAACAAGTATAAATTTATTCTTTTTAACAATTTTTTTAATTGAATTCTTAGTATCATTAGACCATTTGGTTATATTTCCTTTCGTAAATTTGCCTGATGACTTACCGTGTCCTGAATACTCAATAGCTAAAAAACCTAATTTATTTTTTACAGCATATTTTTTAAAGGCTTGAGGTTTTTCTCCTTCAATATCAGACATAAAACCTGGAAGAAAAATAATATATAGTTTTTTTTTAAAATAATTGTCTATATATCTAAGTTTTTTAGTATTCGAAACTTTTAGAAATTTAAATTTTTTCATATGAGGTTTATTAAATTTGCTATTATATATAATAGAAATGACTTCTAAAATAAATGTTTTACAAGTAATTCCTAAACTTGGATACGGAGGTGCTGAAACCGGTTGTTACGATATCGCTCACTATTTAGCTGAGCAGGACTGTGGTTCTTATATCGCAACATCTGGTGGTGACCTACTTAAATTTATTAAAAAAGATAAGGTTAAAGTATTTAGATTTCCAGTACATTCTAAAAACCCGATTATAATATTTTTAAATATTATATTAATATCAATTTTAATTATCTTTAAAAAAATTAATATAGTTCATGCCAGAAGTAGAGCTCCTGCATGGTCCTGTTATCTTGCTTGCATGTTAACTAATACAAATTTCATTACGACATTTCACGGAACTTATAACTTTAAAACAAAATTTAAAAAATTTTATAATAGCGTTATGTTAAGATCTAAACTAACTATAGCAGGATCTAATTTTATTTTTGAACATATTAATGAAAATTATAATGAATATTTAAGTAAGAAAAAAAAACTTAGGGTAATTTTTAGGGGGATCAATATTGATTATTTTAATCCAAAAAATATTTCAATACTCAAACAAGAAAAATTAAAGAAAGAGTGGAACTTAGAGTCAAATAAATTTACCATCTTACTGCCAGGTAGATTGACATACTGGAAAGGTCAAGAAAATTTTATTGAGGCTTTGAATATTTTGATTGAAGATTATAATTTTAGTAATTTTCAGGCTATTCTACTTGGTTCCGATCAAGGAAGAAAAGTTTATTTTAAAAAACTCAAAAGTTTAGTTGAAAGATATAGTTTAACAAAAAAAGTAAAATTTATTGAGCATTGCAAAGAAATGCCACTTGCCTATTCTCTAGCCGATGTAACAGTTTCGGCCTCTATTGAACCTGAAGCTTTTGGACGTGTAGCAGTGGAGTCACAATCAATGGCAAAACCAATAATTGCAAGCAATATTGGAGGATCAAGAGAAACAGTATTGAATAGAAAATCCGGTTTTTTATATAAACATAATGATCCCCGAGAACTTGCTAAAATTTTAAATACTGTTATTCAATTAAGTCAAGAAGAGTTGAAATTCATGGGAAACGAAGGTAGAAAAAACGTAACAAAAAAATTTGATGTAGAAGTAATGTGTGACTCCAATTTAAGAGAATATAAAAAGTTATTAAAAAATTAATGCCTCAAATTCAA
>MDTE01061348.1_pt1 | contig 11744 bp, 11 predicted proteins | sample 811231 | NCBI WGS metagenome assembly MDTE01 (sample SAMN05326651, study PRJNA326480) | marine metagenome | isolation source: seawater | place: Indian Ocean: Red Sea | collected 2010
CCTAATTATCATTTTATTCATGAAAAAAACAAAAAATAGTTATAAAAAAAGCGGTGTAAACATTGAAACTGCAGATAAATTTGCAAAATATATTGGAAAATACTCACAACAAGCCTTCAAAAAAAAACTAAATAAATTTAACGGTAGCAATATAGGTAGATTTGCTTCTGTATTTGATATTAAGCAATTAAAAATAAAAGACCCGGTTTTAGTTGCTAGTACTGATGGTGTTGGCACAAAGCTAGAAATTGCAAACAAATTTAATAAATTTGACACCATAGGAATAGATCTAGTGGCTATGTGCGTTAATGATTTAATAGTTCAAGGAGCTAAACCCCTATTCTTCTTAGACTACATAGCAACAGGCAAAATAAATCTTGGTAAAATGAAAAAAATTATTAAAGGTATAATAAATGGATGTAAAATTTCAGATTGCGTATTGGTTGGCGGTGAAACAGCCGAAATGCCCGGGACGTACGAAAAAAATAAATTTGATTTAGCAGGTTTTTCTGTTGGAATAGTTTCGAGAAAAAAAATTATAGGGAAAAGTAAGGTAAAAAATGGAGATGTAATATTAGCGGTACCGTCAAGTGGTTTGCATTCTAATGGCTTTTCCTTGGTCAGAAAAATTTTAAAAAAATCTAAAATTGATAAATTCTTGAAAAAAGAATTATTGTTACCAACAAAAATCTATACTAAAGAAGTTTTCAATCTTGTAAAAAGAAATTTAGTGAATTCTTCAGCAAATATTACTGGTGGTGGTATAGTAGAAAATATAACAAGATCTGTTCCCAATAATTTAACTGTAAATATAGATTTATCAAAAATAAGAGTACTTAAAATCTTTAAGTGGCTCAAAAGTAAAAATATTAGTGATGGGGAAATGCTGAAAACATTTAACTGTGGTGTGGGTTTTTGCTTGATAACAAAACCACAAAAAGTTTCTAGATTAAAACGCTACTTTAATAAAAGGTTTCAACCTTACGAAATTGGTTTCATTTCAAAATCCTCAAAAAAACTAAATTTATTAAAAAAAATCAAATGGTAAAAAAAAAGAAAGCATGTGTCTTCATATCCGGGTCGGGAAGTAACCTAAGATCAATTATAAAGAATTCTAGGGATTATAATTTTCCCATTAAAATAAGCTTGGTAATATCAAGCAAAAAAGATGCTGGTGGAATTTTTTTTGCTAAAAAATTTTCCATACCATATCTTGTTTTGGATGTAGGTAGAGAAAAATTTGAGAAAATAGCTTTAAAGGAACTTCTGAACAGAAAAATAAAATTAATATGTTTGGCCGGCTTTATGAAAATATTATCAAAAAGTTTTATTAGAAATTTTAAGGGAAAAATCATTAATATTCATCCTTCTCTACTGCCCAAATATAAAGGGTTAAATACTTTTAAACGTGTATTGAATGCCGGAGAAAAAACTACGGGATGTACCGTTCATTTTGTTAATGAAAAATTAGATAATGGAAAAACTATCATTAAAAAAAGGGTTTTGATAGATACAAATGATAGTCCTGAAAGACTAAAAAAGAAAGTACAGTTAGAGGAATATAAAGCCTACTCAATAGCTATCAGAAAAATATATAACTTGGTTAGCTTTTAAAAAAGAAATCAATTTCTTTCTTAGCATTGTCAGGGGAGTCTGAGCCGTGAACTGAATTTTTATCTATAGAAATTCCGTATTGCTTTCTTATTGTGCCTTCTTCAGCATTTTTTGGATCTGTTGCTCCCATTATTTTTCTGTTTTCTTGAATAGCATTTTCGCCCTCTAAAATCATAACCACTATTGGTCCTGAAGACAGATAACTACATAGTTTTTCATAAAAAGGTTTTGCCTGATGCACTTTGTAAAATTCTGCTGCCTCATCTTTAGTAATTTGAATTTTTTTTATTTTTACAATTCTTAACTTATTTTCTAAAAATTTTTTTTTTATAGATTCTGAAAGATTTCTTTCAACAGCGTCTGGTTTAATGATTGATAATGTTTGTTGAATCATAAATTTTATTCGTAATGTTTTTCAACTAAATCGTTCAACAATCTCACCCCAAAACCTGTCGCGCCTCCTGAATTTATACTTGCCGCTTTTTTAGAAAATGCCATACCCGCAATATCTAAATGAACCCAAGGAGTATCTTTGGAAACAAATCTTTGTAAAAATTGGGCAGCTGTTATAGATCCAGCTCCTCCTGCATAATTTATGTTTTGCACATCTGCATATTTTGAATTCATTAACCTATCATAATTTTTGTGTAACGGTAATCTCCAAACTTTTTCGTTAATAGAATTTCCAATTTTATATAATTGCTCTGATAAATTATCATTGTTTGAAAAAAGTCCTGCATATTCCTCTCCCAAAGCAATTATTATAGCACCAGTTAAAGTCGCAAGATCAATTATAAATTTCGGTTTAAATTCTTTCTCAGCATACGCAAGCGCGTCAGCTAAAACTAATCTGCCTTCGGCATCCGTGTTTAAAACTTCAATTGTTTTGCCGGAATAAGATTTTACTATATCTCCTGGTCTTTGAGCATTTGATCCGGGCATATTTTCTACCAGACCAACAACACCAACTACATTTACTTTTGCTTTTCTTAGTGCCAAGGTTTTCATTAATCCCACCACGACTGCTGATCCTCCCATATCGTATTTCATTTCTTCCATGAATCTGGCTGGCTTTAAAGAAATTCCTCCAGTATCAAAACAAACTCCTTTTCCAACAAAGCAAAGTGGTTTTTCTTTTTTTTCTTTTTTACCATTCCATTTAATTGTAACTAAAAATGTTTCGTTAGCACTTCCCTTTCCAACACCAAGTAGAGAATTCATTCCCATTTTTTTTAAATCTTTTTCTCCAAAAACTTCAACTTTTAATCCTAACTTATTTAATTTTTTTATCTCATCTGTATAGTTTTTAGGATTAAGCTCATTAGGTGGCTCTGAAACTAAATCTCTTGCTAAAAATACACCTTCTTTTATAGATAAAAAAGTTTGAAATCGGTTATTAAATTTTTCAGAATTGTTAACACAAACATCAAGTTTTGTTAAAGAATCCGATTTCTTTTTACTTTTATATTTTTCAAAAGAATAGCTTTTTAGAACATATCCGTATAAAAATTCTGAGATTACTTCTTCATTCGAAAAATTTTTATTTTTTAAATTTTCAGAAGCTAAGAGACTAATTTTTTTTAACTCTTTATGAGAAGAAATTAAGTTTCTAAATGAACCACCTAAATCGTTTAATTGAAAATTAATTAATTTTTCACCCAAAATTACTATGAAACACTTTTGATCGTCCGAGATATCAAAAGAATGAAGTCTTTTTTTATCTTTATGTTTTTCAATTTTTTTTAAAAATTTATTAACTTTTTCTTTGCTTCCAGTATCAAGTTTAGAAGTTTTCAAAACCAGCTTGTCTGCAGGTACAAAAAAACCCCAATTTTCACATTTATCATCAAATTTTTTCGTAAAATTTATCATTTGGTCAACCTAAGATTGAAATTCTTAATAAGTTGCTTTAATTATATACAAAAACAATAACAATGTTGAGTAATAAAATTTATAGACACTTTTTTGCAGAACTAAGCAAGTATTTTTTCATAGTATTGTTCACTTTTAGTGCAATAGTTTGGGCTGTACAGGCTGTAAATTATTTGGATCTTATAGTAGACGATGGTCATGCTGTATCAGTTTATTTGGGCTATTCTGCCTTAAATATTTCTAAAATTTTCACAAAATTCATTCCTCTATCTTTTTTGCTAGCTTTATTTTTAACAATTTTAAAGTTTGAAGATGAAAGTGAGTTCATGATTTTGTGGACAGCAGGTTTAAATAAAATAAGAGTAGTAAATTTTTTTTTAAATGTTTCTTTACTGGTAACTTTGCTCCAAATAACTCTTGCCTCATTGGTTAATCCAGAAATTTTAAATCACTCAAGATCTTTAATAAGATCCTCAAATATAGATTTTATTTCAAGTATGATCAAAACGAACCAATTTAATGATACTGTTGAAGGCTTAACAATTTATGTTCAAGAAAAGGACGAGAATGATTTAATGAAAAATATTTTCATTAGAGATGAAAACAAAGTGCTAAAAGGTTTGGAGTCTTCGAAAGAATCTGGGGGTGGTTTAACTATTTTTGCAGAGAGAGGAAGAATTGAAAAAAGAGATAGAAATTATTTGCTTTTAGAAAATGGAACGATTCAAACAGAAAATAAGGAAAAGGAAATTCAATCAGTTAATTTTAAAAAAACAAGTTTATTATTACAGGGAATGAAAACTAAATCTATTGTGCAACCAAAACTTCAAGAAACTTCATCTATGATTCTCTTTGCGTGTTTATTTGAAAAAAATCAAGAAAAAAAGTTATTAAATTGTGCAGAAAATTCTAAGATTGATGCTCTTTCGGAATTTAACAGAAGATTGGGTATGCCTTTATACATACCTTATATTGCTTTGCTTTGCTCCTTTTTACTTATTAGTAGAAATGAAAACAAAAGAAAAAGTTTATACAAATATTTCTATTTTGCTTTAGCTTTTATTACTTTGGTAATGGCTGAAATTTTAGTCAGGTACTCTGGAAAATCTTTAACTTATTCTGTAGTATATTATCTTATTCCAATTATCTCTGTTCCCATATTATATCTTATACTATTTAGAAAACTTTATTTTGAAAACTTAAAAAGATAAAAATGAATAATTTTGTAATAAATAAATATTTGGTGTTCGAATTCTTAAAAACTTTTTTTAATGTAATTTTAATTTTTTGCTGTCTCGGATTAATACTGAACTTATTTGAAGAAATTAATTATTTTAAAAACTACGATATTGGAATAGGTCTTCCAATAATATTATCTTTGATGATAATACCAAGTATAGTTATTAATATGCTTCCATTTATTCTATTTTTATCCTCGATGTGGGTATTTATAAAATTAAAAAATAATAGAGATATTTTATCTTTAAAAACATTTGGCTTATCAAATATTAATTTTTTAATTTTATTTTGCTTTACTGCAATTTTTATAGGAGTTGTAACTTTGTTTGCTTTCACTCCTATTACTTCTATAGTTGTAAAATATTATGAAGATATAAAAGGTAAATATGATCTTGATAAATCGCATCTTGCATCAATAAACTCAAATGGTATTTGGATAAGAGAAAAGAATGAAGAAGACGTAAGTATAATTAAATCCGAGATATTGGAAGGTGATTTTTTAATTAATGTTTCAATTTACAAATTTGACAAAAATAATTCTTTAATTAGCAGAATAGAAGGTAAGCAAGCAGATATCTCGGGAAATCCTTGGATTGTACAGAATGGTTTCAAAATAGATTATGAAAGTGAAAGTAAAAGGGAAGAATTTCAAGCATTGGAGTTTTCTTCAACATTTAGTAAAGAAAAATTAAGCTCTATTTACTCCAATTTAGATACGATATCCTTTTATAATCTAATAACCAATATGGATAAATTAATAGGCAGAGGTTATAACCCAAAATTATTAAATGAAAAAAAACATTTTTATTTATCTCTTCCTTTCTTCCTTGTCCTTATGGTTTGTTTAGCTGGAATTTTTACCCTTAATTCTAATGATAGAAGACAAAATACCTATTATTTGATCCTATCAATAATTGTTTGTGTGATTGTATTTTATTTCAAAAATTTCTCGACAGCCTTGGGGACCACCGAAAGAATACCTCTATTAATTTCGGTATGGTCTCCAATAATTATTCTGTCTCTATTTTGCTCAATCGGAGTTATTCAAATAAATGAAAAATAATTTCTGTACATATTTGTTTATATTATTTTTCTGTTGTTTTTCACAAAATTCATATGGAAAAGAATTTTTTGTAAATGCTTCTAAAGTTGAATTCGATAAAGACAAAAAGATTGTTTATGCTGAAGGAAATGTTGAAATAAAAGACCGAATCAATAATTCTATTTTTAGCGAACAAGCAGAGTACGATAAAATAAACGGTATAGTAAAAACAATAGGTCCAACAACAGTAGTAACATCAGAAAACTATATTATAGAAGGCCAAGACATATTTTACGACGATAATAAGAAAATTATATACTCAGCATACGATACAACAATCCAGGATATTGTTGGAAATAAAATTGCTGTACAGATGTTTAATTATTTAACGTTAAAAAATATGTTTTTTTCAAAAGGAGATATAAAAGTTACGGATAATAGAAGTAATGAATACCTATTTTCTGAAATTTATATAGACGAAAAAAATAAAAAAATGGTTGGTAGTGACATCAAGTCATTTATTAATGATGTATCATTTAAAGATGATCAAAGAAATGAACCAAGGTTTTACGGAAATAGTGCTACAATATCAGAAGAAAACACAATTATCGAAAAAGGTGTTTTTACATCATGTAAAATTAGAGAAGGTAAAAAATGTCCTCCTTGGGTTATAAGGGCAGAAAAAATAGAACATAGTAAAGCAAAAAAAACTATTTATTATCATAACGCTGTAATGAAAATTTATGATTTTCCTGTTTTTTATTTTCCAAAATTCTTTCATCCTGACCCAACTGTAAAAAGACAATCTGGATTTCTAGTTCCTCAATTTTCAGATAACTCCATGGTAGGGTTTGGTGCAACAATTCCGTATTTTTGGGCAATGTCAAAAGATCGTGATATGACAATTACCCCCAAACTATATGCAAATGAAAATATTATCATAATGAACGAGTACAGACAGGCATTTGACAATGCATTTTTAATAGTAGATTCAAGTTATACCGAGGGTTATAAGAAAAAAAATAATACTAGATTACCTGGCGGCAGAACCCATTTGTTTGCAAAACTTAATGTAAATTTTTCTGAGAATGAAGATTATATTAACGATTTAGAGATAAATATAGAAAGGGTTTCTAACCCTACATATTTTGAAGTACATGAAATTAATACTACACTAGTTGATATGGACAAAACTGTACTTGAAAATAATATAAAATATGAATTTCAAGATGAAAAAAATTCTTTTGGGTTAGTAGCAAGTTTGTATGAAGATTTAAAAAAAACCGACAGAACAAGATATGAGTATATTATTCCGGAAGCATCATTTTCCCGTAACGTTTTTGCTGATGAAAAAATGGGTCTAGTAGATCTTTTTAGTAACGCGTATGTAAAAAATGTTGATGTTGATCAAACAACAAAAATGTGGGTAAACGATTTTAATTGGAAATCAAGACCATTTAGAAATTTTAAAGGAGTTCAGTCAGAATTTGAGGGAATTTTTAAGGTTACAAATTACGAGGCTGATGCCGAGAGATACAAAACAGACGGTCTAATAACTCAAGCTTCTGGTGCGCTTGCTTACAATGCTAGCCTTCCATTAACAAAAACTGGTATTAAAAAAGATAAAGTAAATTTTTTAACCCCTAAAATGTCTGTGAGATCTGCCCCTGGGCATATGAGAAATATTCAAGATGATGATTTAAAGTTAGCTTACTCTAATTTATTTTCTCTAAATAAAAATTCACAAGGCGACGTAGTAGAAAAGGGCACAAGCGTAACATTAGGATTGGAACTTTCTAATAACGACTTGAACGATAATGTGCCTGGAGAAAAAAATTACTCACTTGCTATCGGACAGGTCTATAATATAGAAGAAAATCAAGATATACCTTTGAGAAGTTCCCTTCACCAAAAAACCTCGGACTTGGTTGGTAAGGGTTATATAAAACTAAGTGAAAATTTAAAAATAACAAATGAATTTTCTTTTGATCATAATTTCAGCGATATAAACTACAATGATATTGAAGCTAATTTAATATTAGGAAATGCTGATTTTAACCTTAAATATCTTGAAGAAAATAATCACATAGGAAGTACAAATTATATTAAATCTGATCTAAAGCTAACGCTTAACGATTCTAATGCTCTTAAATTTGACATCAGAAGGAACCTGGAAACTGAGTCTACTGAATTTTACAGTTTAGCATATGACTATTTAAATGACTGTTTGAGGGCCGGTTTAGTCTTCAGAAGACAATTCTATAAAGATAGGGATATTGAAAGCGCGGACTCACTAATGTTTCAGATATCTTTAGTTCCACTAGGCAATATACTAAGTCCTAAAGTAAAATAGATGAAGAAAGAAAAAATTTTAAATTACTTATTTATTCTTTTTTTTTTATTTCAAACTTCACAAGTCTTTGCAAAAATAAGTAACGCTGTTGTTATAACTGTTGGAAATCTACCAATTACCTATCTTGATATAGTTAAAGAAATGAAATTAGTTTCAATAATATCGGGTAATAAGATTGATGATTCAAATAAAGAACAAATAAAAAATATAGCTGCAAAATCTTTAATCAAGAGAAGGATAAAAGAACTTGAAATTAATAAATATGAAATCAAAGTCTACAATAAAAGTGACCTTGAAAGGCTAATAAAGAAAACGTCATTAAATCTTGGAACTGATAAAAATGGTTTAAAAACCATAATGGAATCTAATAACTTAAATTTTAAATACTTGGAAAAAAAATTTGAAATTGACCTAAAATGGAATACTTTAATTTTTGATCTGTATAAAAACAAGGTAGTTCTAAATATGAATGAGATCAAAGAAAAAATAACTTCTGAAATAGAGAGTTCAGATGCGAACAGAACGTTTCTGTTGTCTGAGATAGAGGTTAATCTTCCCGAAGACAATCTTCAGGCTGTTACAAAAAAAATTATGGACAATATAAAAAAGGAAGGTTTTGAGAACTCAGCAAAAAAATTTAGTATTTCTAAATCTGCTGAGTATGGAGGAAATATAGGTTGGATAAGTGAAAAAAATTTATCAAGAAAAATTTACGAAAATGTAAAGGACTTAGAAACCAATAAAATAAGCAAACCTATAATTTTAGAAAATACCATGCTTATTGTAAAAAAAATGGGAGAGAAAGTTTTTGAAAAAAACATAGAAGTGATAAAAAACAAAATAATAAGAATCGAAAAAGATAAAAAATTAAAAATGTTCTCTAATTCACACTATTCTAATTTGGAAAGAACAACACAAATTAATTTTTTATGAAAAATCTAGTTGCAATAATAGCGGGAGACCCTAATAGCATTAATTCAGAAATAATAGGAAAGGTGTGGAAAAAAAAATCTAGTTTTAAAAATTTAAACATCTTTATCATTGGAAATTATAACTTAATTAAAAATCAACTAAAAATTCTGAAAATTAAAGTGAAATTAAAAAGAATAACTAATATTAAAAAACAAAACTTTAGAAATCAGTTGTTAATTCTAGATGTTCCACTAAAATTTAAAAAACCTTTTTATGTTCCCAAAAAAATAAAAGCAAAATACGTAATTAATTCCTTAAATCTTGGTATTAAAATGGTGCAGACAAAAAAAATTTTAGGCTTTATTAATTGTCCTATAAATAAAAAACAAATTTTTGGTAATAAAAATTTTGGTATCACAGAATTTTTAGCCAGAAAATTGAATGTTTTAGGTAAAGAAGTTATGTTAATTTATAATAGAGAGCTATCTGTAGCGCCAATTACGACTCATATAAAATTAAAAAAAGTTCCTGGCAATATTTCTAAAAAAAAAATTATAGAAAAATTGCTTACTATAAATAAATTTTATTTAAAAAATTTCAAAATAAAACCCAAAATTGGTGTACTTGGCTTAAATCCTCATAACGATGAATTGAAAAGAAATTCTGAAGAAAAAAAAATTATCATTCCAGCCATTAAAAATTTAAAGAGCAGAAAAATATCTGTACATGGTCCCCTTTCCCCTGATACTGCTTTTTTAGACTTTAAGAAAAAGAGTTTTCACGTTCTAGTCGGAATGTATCATGACCAAGTTTTGTCTCCTTTTAAGGCATTATTTAAATTTGAAGCGATAAATATTACTCTTGGTCTCCCTTTTGTCAGGATCTCACCAGACCATGGCACGGGAAATGACATCGTTGGAAAAAGCTTAGCCAATCCAACTAGTTTGTTAGAATCAATTAAATTTTTTAAAAATAAGAATGTTAAAACTTAAAAAATCTTTAGGGCAAAATTTTCTATCAGATAAAAACATAATAAACAAAATTACTTCGTTAGATAACTTAAAAAATGAAACAATATTCGAAATAGGCCCTGGTTCTGGAAATTTGACAGAATCTATAATTAAAAAACAACCAAAAAAAATTATACTTATAGAAAAAGATCAAAGATTCTGTAATTTGTTAAAAGAGAAATTACAAAACCAAAAAAATTTAGAGATACACAATGAAGATATTTTGGAATACACTTTTAACGAATATGAACTAAAAGATTCCATTATTTTTGGAAACTTACCTTACAATATATCTACTCAAATTTTAGCAAAATTTATTGCTCTAAAAACATGGCCTCCTTTTTTTAAAAAAATTATATTTATGTTTCAAAAAGAAGTTGCTGATAGAATTTTAGCAGAACATAATACCAAAGAGTATGGAAGAATTTCTGTTTTGGCAAATTTCCGATTGGAAATAGTTGAAAATTTTAAAATTTCTAAAAACTGTTTTTTTCCAAGACCAGACGTTGATTCAAAAATCATAGTATTTAAACCAAAAATAAATCCAAATTATAAAATCCGCGATATTAAAAATTTAGAAAAAATTACAAATATATTTTTTTCAAGTAAAAGAAAAATGATAAACAAACCATTATCTAAAACGTTCAAGGAGTATAAAAATATTGCAAAAAAGTTAAAATTGGACCTAGGTTCAAGACCTTCAGAATTATCATGTAACGATTATTACAAATTAACAGAGCTTTATGAAAAATTTAATTAAAATGCCTAGACGTTCAAGCGTTCAGCTATTATTTTTTTGATTGAATTAAAACAAGTTTCAACATTGTCATTCACAATAACATGATCATATTCGTCGGAATGCTCTATGTCCTTGGAATATGCCAGAAGTCTGTCTTTTATCGACTCTTTCCCGTCTTGATTTCTTGCTATTAATCTTTTTTCCAGTTCTTCTTTGCTAGGAGGTAATATAAATATTTTAAGTAAATTTAACTCTTTGTATTGACTTAATTGCTGAGCACCTTTCCAATCTATGTCGAATAGTACATTGCATTTATCTTTTATGATTTTATTAACCGAGGATTTGGAAGTGCCGTAATAGTTTTCAAAAATCTCTGAATGTTCATAGAAAGCATTTTCATTTAACAATTGTTTAAATTTTTCTTTACTAATAAAATGATAATCAACCCCGTCTACTTCGTTTGGTCTTGCTTTTCTTGTTGTATGTGAGACTGAAATTTTAAAAGAGCTATCAGATTGTTGAATTTTTTTCGAAAGGGTGGTTTTTCCTGCGCCTGAAGGAGAAGATAAAACAATCATAAGAGGCTTGCTTAAGTTGTTCATTTAATGGATTTTCTTATTAACTTACTTGGCTTTGCTCTCAATAAATTTTATCGCATCCCCTACTGTTAAGATTTTTTCAGCTTCGTTGTCCGAAATTTCTGAACCAAATTCTTCTTCGAAAGCCATAACTAATTCTACAGTATCCAAGCTATCTGCTCCAAGATCATCGATAAAACTAGCCTCGTCAGTTACTTTTTGCTCATCAACGCCTAAATGGTCGACTACTATCTTTTTAACTGTTGCAGCTACATCTTTTGACATTTAATTCCTTTTTTTTGATTTTTCCTTAAAATTGTTATTAAATTATTTTATTTCTTTGTCAAGACATATACATCCCGCCATTAACATGTATTGTTTCTCC
>MDTE01068890.1_pt1 | contig 11744 bp, 12 predicted proteins | sample 811231 | NCBI WGS metagenome assembly MDTE01 (sample SAMN05326651, study PRJNA326480) | marine metagenome | isolation source: seawater | place: Indian Ocean: Red Sea | collected 2010
CGATGGATAGCGAAAGCGCCATTCACAGTTCTTGGAGTGGCTACGCCGCCAACACCGACCTGAAACTTCTGAGCAACACCCCTGAAGTCCGCATCAATTTCATAAAAATCAATATCACCCGCTCGATGTCCGAAGACTAAATCATTTTTTATTAAGTTCATGCTAATACAGGTTATCGAAACATATAGTGCAAGATAAAGCGCCATACGCTCATAGCGAAACAACATTGCACTGTATATATTCACGTTGGTAGCGCACTCCATCGTTTAGTGGAAAGTCTCAATTTAATGTAGCTCTCGCGTTTAGATAAATACCATTAGCGGCTAACACTAGGTTTTCTGCGATACCACTCGACTGGATCGCACAAAATGTTTCCCCCAAAAGAGATGCCAACGCAAATCTACTTCTCACCAAAAGGGGAGTTAGCAAATTTCTTTTTTTTTGCCTCAAACCTCGCGTAAACTGATCGACCCAGTAGCTTGGGATCATCACTATGGAAAAACTTGCTGAAAACCTTTGGTTTCATAATCATATGGCGCGCTTTGATGACGGACGCAAGCTTCCCCTGCGACTAACAGTAGCCAAATTACAAGATGGCATGCTCTGGTTGCATGCACTTACGCCACTGTCTGATGAATTGAAAGAATCACTATCTGAGCTCGGCACTGTTGGATATCTGTATTGTGGCAACAATTTACACAACATGTGGTTCATGGAGTGGGTAGACGCTTATCCAGACGCCGAGGTATGGATAACGCCCGGCATTCCCGAAAAACTTCCTGAACTTGAAGCCTATAGGGTATTCGAGGAAAACCCGTGGCCAAATGATTTCGAGACCGTCTCTATGCAAGGCGTACCATTTTTCGATGAAACCGCGTTTCTGCATAAAAATAGCCGGTCACTCATCGTGACTGATATGGTCCAGAACCATATCAGAAACGGAGTCTATATCGCCCCACCACTGCTGAAGGAAGGCATCATAAAGGATCAAGCTGCATTTAGGGATTTCGTTCGTCAAATATCAGACTGGGACTTCCAGCGAATCGTTATCACCCACGGGGCAAACGTTGAAGAGTCAGCCAAAGAAGAGTTCCTGCGAATCTGCGCATCCTTTGGGAATCAATGACAAAAGGTCATCAGGGATTCCTACAACCCGCAAACCTTAGGGCGCTGGGTTGGCGAGATTTTTTCGATACCCAAGTAATTGAAATCGAACGAGCGAACTGCACACCAGCTCGCGTAATTGCCGTGCATCGCGACGCACTAGTGGTCCATGATGGGAATCAAGAACTTCGACTTCAACTTGGACGCCAGTGGAGCAAAACAATGAGTCATGAACGCCCAACCACGGGTGACTGGCTTCTCCTGGATACCAATCGAGAGTGGATCAGCCGAATGCTTCCTCGAGAATCAGTGATTAAGCGCGTTTCCGCGGGGGTCGATGCCGGACAACAAACCCAGGAACAGGCTATTGCTGCGAACGTCGATACCATTTTCATCGTAACCTCGGCAAACGATGAGTTCAGCGAATCTCGCCTGGAGCGTTACTTGGCGCTGGCTCAAAAAGCTGGAATTCAACCCGTCGTCGTGATCACCAAAATTGACCTCATCCAGAGCGGCGAGCGCTTTCGCGAACGCACGCTTGCTCTGACCGACGCCCCTATCACGCTGGTCAATGCGCTGGACAAAACAACTGCACAGGATCTTTATCCGTGGCTAGCACGCGGCAAGACGATCGCCATGATGGGCTCATCCGGGGTTGGTAAATCTACTCTGCTAAACACGCTTGCTGGCACTCACATTCAAGACACCGGAGACGTCCGAGAAGGCGACAAACGCGGGCGCCATACAACAACGAGTCGGTCAATCCATTTGTTAAAAAACGGCGCCTTGGTATTAGATACCCCGGGAATTCGCGAGCTGACATTTGCCTTCGGTCAGCAAACCTTAAGCGAAATATTTCAAGACATCGAAGACCTAATTCCTCAATGCAAGTTTTCCGACTGTGTCCATGAATCCGAGCCGGGCTGTGCAATCACTGCAGCGATAGGTGCCGGCAACCTGGATCGACGTCGATTCGAAAACTATAGGAAGATGCAGGAAGAAGAATCCGAACATACGCAAACCATTGATGAAAACCGTCTGGAAAAACGACGCTATAAAAACCAGAAATTAGAACCCGGGGCGAGAGATAACAAAAAGAAGAGAAAAAGGCGAATCTGAAACACAGACCTAAGCGCTAGCCTGGAAGGCCTGTTCCGAGACTCAAACATAGTTTATCATGCACTGCCATCTCAAAAGGAGTAACAAAATGAGATTGAAGTTATGATTGCTGATTACAGTCGGCGGGTCCGCCGATATCATGCTTATGCAGGGTCCCTCTTAGCAATTCTTATCCTCACAATATTTACTGGCTGTAGCGATAACACAGTCAGCACCAAAAAATCACAGCCCGATCACACTCCACCACCGGTTCTAAATTTCACCGCCATACCCGACCAAAACTCTACCGAGTTGGCCGAGAAGTTCGCACCTCTGGCTGCTCACTTAAGTAACGAGTTGGATATAGCCGTTAACTATATTCCTGCAAGGGATTATCAGGCTTCCGTGGAAATGTTTAGAAATGGTGATGTGCAGCTCGCCTGGTTTGGAGGCCTAACGGGAGTGCAAGCACGCGAGGCGGTACCCAGTGCCCGCGCGATCGCTCAGGGTGCATCAGACCCTGTTTATTTTTCCTACTTTATTGCCCATGAGAGTACCGGCATAGCCCTAGGAGAGGATTTCCCTAGCGGCATTTCCGCTCTTCGATTTACTTTCGGTTCCGAGAGTTCAACTTCTGGTCGATTGATGCCCGAGTTCTTTATCCGTGATGCAACAGGTAAAAGCCCAATGGACTTCTTCACAAACCCGGTCGGATTCTCAAGTAGCCACGACAAGACTGTTGAGTTAGTCGAGTCAGGTCAATATCAACTTGGCGCGGTCAATTACAAAGTCTATGATCGGCGGGTCAAGGAAGGTTCAACCGACCCAGATGTCGCAAAGATAGTTTGGAAGACACCAACCTATGCTGACTATAACTGGACTGCGCATCCCGATGTCGAGAAGATGTTTGGTCAAGGTTTCACCGACCGACTCCAGACAGCGCTGATCTCTATTGATAATCCATCTCTACTGTCTGCATTGCCAAGAGAACGACTGATTGCAGCAACCAATGAGGAATTTGAGGGTATTCGCGTAGTCGCGAAGCAGCTTGAGATGATTAGATGAACTCGAAGGGAGGCGATCTATCTATAAGGGATGTATCGGTAGTTTTTGATAGCGTCACCGCACTAGATAGGGTCAGCCTTGATATTCAACCCGGTGAAGCAGTCGCGCTGGTCGGACTAAGTGGGGCCGGAAAAACTACGCTCTTGAACACTTGCAATGCGATGACCTGGCCGACCAGTGGCAACATTTCGATTGACGGAAAGAACCTTTCGTCAATGACTACCAACGAATTAAAGATGGCGCGTTTGCGTATAGGATTCGTTCATCAGCAACTAAGCCTCGTACCTAATCTGCGCGTGATTCAAAATGTGGTAATAGGACGACTAGGGCATCGCTCATTGATTGGTAGCGCCAGAGACCTCCTCTTCCCTTCACGAGAAATTACCGAGCACGTATACGACATTCTGCAAAGCGTCGGTATCCCCGAGAAGATTTACGAACGAACGGATCAACTCTCTGGCGGCCAACAGCAGCGCGTAGCGATTGCTCGCGCCCTGTTTCAGGACCCTAACATACTGCTAGCTGATGAGCCTGTATCGAGTGTCGACCCAGCTAGGGCAGAGGCAACAATTGCTCTAATGAAAGACATCTGCGCTTCAAGGGGCCTCACCTTATGCGTGAGCCTTCATAACTTGGAGTTGGCAAAGGCGTTCTTTCCACGCATGGTCGCAATGCGCAACGGGCGTATAATCTTCGATCAACCAACCGATACGCTACAATCGTACGAAGTCAAAGAGATTTTTAGTCTGGTCGACGAGTCGCCAGCGTCTCCACCACTCTCAGTCCAGGAAGATGGTCTTGGAGGTCGTTTTGGTTGAAGCCAGCAGCGGCCAGCGTCGCTGGGTTTTGGTAGCCTTGCTTGTCGCGGGAATCTGGGCCGGGTTCACACTAAACCTCAATCCGGCCGAGCTTGTTCACGGCAATCCTTCGATCGCAAAGGAATTCCTAGTACACGCCATCTCACCCGCACTTGATTATGAATCAGAGGTTCCCACCGAGACGTCACCTCTGGTTTTAAAGGCGTTCCACGCTGCATGGCAAACTGTCATGTTTGCCGCCGCCGCCATGGGAATCTCAATCATCGGGGGGGTGCTGCTAGGATTTCTCGCATCTAGTTCCCTCATGATAGGCACCCACCGAGGCCTGGCCAGATCGGTCCGCATTGCAATATATGGAGCAACAAGGCTACTCATCACATTCATGCGCTCAATTCATGAACTACTGTGGGCCGTTTTGTTCCTCGCAGCGTTCGGTATCAGCCAACTAAGCGCAGTCGTGGCGTTGGCACTACCCTGCACAGGCATCCTGGCCAAGATTTTTTCCGAATTAATCGACGAAACACCACGCACAGCATCAGAGGCGGTCCACGCTGCTGGAGGCTCACCCTTACAGGTATATTTTTTCGTGCTCGCGCCACAGGCCATGCCGGACATCCTTGCCTATAGTTTCTATCGTTTTGAATGTGCGCTGCGCTCCTCCGCAGTACTCGGCTTCTTTGGCTATCCTACGCTTGGGTTCTACATTGCTGCTTCCTTCGAAAACCTCTATTTCGGCGAGGTATGGACCTATCTCTATACATTATTTTTGCTGGTAGCCCTGGTGGATGTCTGGAGCGGAAGAATAAGAATGGGGTTACAGCAGTAATGGAGGACCTGGGCCGTCTGTATCGCGAACGACCAAAGAATCATCTGGTCAGATTGAGTTTGTTGGCAATGATTGCGTTGATCGCCGGCACCTGGATATTCGGCAACTTCCTCGAAACTGGAAATACGAACAGACTGGCCAATGTAGAACGCTTCCTAAACGAACTTCGACCCTATCCACTGCAGGATAGGAACTTTGATCTAAGTATTGCACTTTCCTGGGCCAATGATCTGATAGATGAGAAAGGATGGGAAGCGATGAGTACTACGCTTGCTATTTCAGTCGCAGCGATTGTGCTCGCAGGAATCTGGGGCACCTTGCTCGCCCTGCCCGCTGCCCGAAATATCACCGCCGGATTCACCTATGACTCACCTAAGCTTTTGTGGGTCCTTATCGTCGGCGCCACCAGACTCATACTCATATTTCTGCGTGCAATTCCAGAGTATGTATGGGCATTCCTGCTACTGGCGCTGCTTGGCCCAACCGCGTGGCCAGCAGTGCTTGCGCTTGCACTTCATAACTCCGGCATCATCGGAAAACTATCCGCCGAGGTGATTGAAGATCTGCCTCGTGAGCAACTACGTTCACTCACAAGCATAGGTGCATCAAGGCTGCAGATCGTAATGGCTGCGGTCGCTCCTGCAGCATTGCCCCGACTGCTGTTGTTTTTCTTCTATCGTTGGGAAACATGTGTACGCGAAGCAACCGTCTTAGGAATGTTGGGAATCGTATCTCTAGGCTTTTGGATTCAGGATGCTAGGGCACGAAATTTCTACGATGAAATGTTCTTTCTTATTCTACTCGGAGCCTTCATCGTTATGATTGGTGATGTAGTTTCGACCCTCGTCAGAGCTTACGTCCGGCGTGCTTCCTGAGTAGAATGGGTTCTTCTTCGGTGGGCCGAATTCTCGATGCTGCGCCCTAGGGAAAATTGATTTAAGGTCACACTCTCTGGTTCTATTTACCCACGAGAATTACACGAACGGGCATTAACCGGGCGAGGATCTAATCATCCTCGATTTGAAAACGCAGAACTATGACCTTGAGGTGCCACAAATCAAAAAATACTCTAGAGGTCGGATTTTTATGAAAGAAGTAACTACATCCTGGAACTCGGGTAGTGCTAACGAAGACACACGAACGGGCCAAATACGTTATCGTTTAACTAGCACAGGAATAAAATCATGTGGCAAATGACACTTAAACAAAGGCGTCGTCACAGCGAGCTGATGAAGCAACTTGATAACTTAAAGCGAAATCCCTACCTTAAGGTGCCTGACGACTACACGTTTGATGAAGACCCTGAAGAAGATAAGAAGCACTATCAAGCGATGGAATCCTTCAAATCCCTGGTGGAGGAAATTCACGCACTGGAAGTCGCCGCTAACGAACGCGTTTAATGTCCCTTGAAGCTTGGTTGTCGTTTCTCCATAAAGGCCGTTACCCCCTCCTGATGATCTTCCGTCGCACCGCATAGCGTATGCGTAACCGATTCCTTATCGAGCATAGTCTCAAAATCTACTACCGATGACTGATTAATGTTCTCCTTCATCCATCGGTAGCTCACGAGCGGTCCATTGGCGATGCGCTGAGCGACTTCTTGGGCGTCCCTCATGAAGGTTTCTGCAGGTAAGACACGATTGACCAGACCAATCCTTAGGGCTTCCTCCGCATCAATAACATCAGGCAGAAAAAACAGTTCCTTCGCCTTAGCTTCACCCAGCAGTCGAGTCAGGTTCCAGGTAGTACCGTAATCACCACCGTAACCAACATTGGCATAGGCAGTACCAAACTTTGCACCCGCCGAGGCAAGTCTTAGGTCACAAGATGTCGCAAGCCCAAGACCCGCGCCCATAGCAAAACCGTTCACGGCAGCAATGGTTACCTTCGGGACGCTATGCAGTAAACGTGGCAGTTCCTGATCGTTGCGCAGTTTTTGTACGCTATGATCGAACGTTTTTTCTTCATACTGCTCTGACATACTCGAAACGTCACCCCCTGCACAAAACGCCCGGCCGGCCCCCGTCACCACGATGGCACCAACGCCGGAATCTGTCACAGCTTCCTTAATCCGGTCAATCGCGTACGGGATAATCGTATCTCCTATAGGGTTCAACTTGTCCGGACGATTGAACTTAATAGTGAGAACCTTGTTCTCCAGTTCAAACAACACATCATTCATATCGGTATTCCAATTTAGAAAGCCATAGAGGATAAGATGAAGGGATTGAAAATGCACTACGTAGGTCCTAGTAGAACGTAATCCTGAGCCAGTCTATTGGAACGAACCTCTGGACTTAATAACATGCAGGCTCGACCGTAGGACAGTTATCGAACTGATTGGAGTAGGTGATGGAAATAAGTGGATATTGCGACGAACGTTTCGGGGCAGTTCGAGATGAATTCGAGCGAAACTTTACAGAACGTGGCGATGTCGGTGCTAGCTTCGCTGCTAGCGTCGACGGTGAAATGGTGATCGATATCTGGGGTGGCTACCGCGACTCTTCAAAGTCGTTATCTTGGGAGCAAGACACAATTGTTAACGTGTTCTCAACAACTAAAACAATGACCGCACTTTGCGCCTTGATGCTGATAGATCGAGGAGAACTCGATATAGAAGCAAAAGTTTCGACATACTGGCCCGAATATGGTCAGAACGGCAAAGAGAATACGCTGGTGCGCCACTTTATGGGCCACACCGCCGGATTGCCCGGTTTTGGTGAGCAGTTAACTCAAGATGAGCTTTTCGACTGGGACACCGTAATCACGGTGCTGCAGCGGCAGAAACCATGGTACGAGCCCGGGACCATCTGCGCTTACCATGCAATCACCCAGGGTTACCTGGTTGGAGAGTTGGTGCGCCGCATTTCCGGTCTATCCTTGGGTACATTCTTCCGCGAGAATGTCGGCAATCTTGTCGATGCGGACTTTCATATTGGACTGGATGAAGCGGACTTCTCCCGAACTGCCGAGATCCTTGAGGGTGGCCCGATGGTTATGCCGGACGACTATGAGGTGCCCGATTTCTATTTGAATAATATCGACGGCACTCCGGAAATGTCACACGACGTTTGGAACTCACCAGGTTGGCGCCAGGCGGAAAGTCCTGCTGCAAACGGGCATGCTAATGCAAAGGCTGTGGTAAAGGCACAAACCGCAGTGGTCAATGGTGGTTCAGCGTTTGGAGCCAAGTTACTTTCACAGGACACCATCGATACGATCTTTGATGATCAACAAGGTGAGATAATGGGTGTAGGCGCACGACACGGCATCGGTTATGGGCTTGGTATCGGTATTGGAGGCGCCATAGCCTGGGGCGCACCTGAGGAAACCAAGGGGTGCTTCTGGGGTGGCGCAGGGGGATCTTCAATATCTCTGGATCATACGCATCGCGCGTGTTTTTCTTACGTGATGAACCAGATGAGCAATGACATGCTCGGTGATCTGCGTGCTCGAAGCCTAGGCAAAGCGTTCTACCAGGGCTTGACCTAACTAGTTTCTGTCTAGCGATTCCGTGCGCTGCACGCTGGATTAAGGAAACAAAGTCATTGCAGTATTATGCTATCGTCGCAGCAACTAGGTAGTTGAGCAAACTAAAGTGCAGGCAAGAAAAATCGACTTTAGCGTCAAATTCGCCTACGGCATCGGACAGGCCGGTGAAGGTATGTTCGGCATTGGGCTGAGTTTCTTTCTGCTTTTTTACTACAGCCAGATTCTGGGGCTAAGCCCTGGCCTTGCTGCTTCCGCTATAGGCATAGCTGTCATAGTTGATGCTGCTTCCGACGTACTCGCGGGCTCGGTGTCAGACCACTGGCAAAGCAAGCTTGGTCGTCGTCATCCATTTATGTACGCGTCATTCCTTCCCCTGAGCATTACTTTCTTCCTGCTTTTCTTTCCTTTCGTTGAGTCCGAAACAGGGCTTTTTCTGTGGCTAGCCGTCTTTACGAATGTCGCGCGCACTATGATGTCGCTATACCACGTACCACATATCGCCTTAGGTGCAGAAATAACCACAGACATTAACGATCGCTCTGCTCTTGTCGCGTATCGGCAGTTCTTTAGTCAAATTGGCAGCCTCGTCGCACTCGTGCTTTTTTTTCTGGTGTTTTCGCCGTTGCTTGGGGAGGGAGGACGATTCACGCCTGAAGCCTACGAGCCCTGGGCCCTATGCGTGGCTTGTTTGATGGCCATCACAATCTTCTGGAGCGCATGGGGTACGCGATCCGTCATTCCCTATTTACCAAAGTTAACATCACCCGCAAAAACCTCATTACTCTCAGCCTTCCTCCATCTATTCATAGATTTCAAGGAGGTCGCACGAAACAGGAACTTTCGCTTTCTGTTCACTGGCGTGCTTATTGTTTACGTCATGGTAGGGGTGACTTGGACCCTGGACCTTTACATGATTTCGTATTTCTGGGAACTGGATGACTCAATCGTTCTTCCCGTGCTAATTGCCTTTGCCGTAGGCAACGCCGCTGGCACTTTCGCTTCAGTTCGGTTGTTCGCTATTTTCGGCAAGAAGGCGTGCCTCATAGCGGGCGCATTGGCCTGGGCATTCTTTCAAACTCTACCGGTGGTGTTGAGACTGCTGGGTTGGTTCCCCGAGAACAACGACATCCTGACATTCGCATCAACGGAAACGAACCTTGTCATGATACTGCTGATCCTCATCAAGTTATTCCAGGGATTTGTTACCGCTCAGGCAAACGTAGGCTATGGATCCATGATTGCAGATGTGTGTGACGAACATGAGTACCTGACAGGTCGACGGCAGGAAGGCGCCTTTTTCGCTGCGGTTTCATTTTCAGCTAAGGCCACTAGTGGGTTTGGGACAGTAATCGCAGGATTGGGACTAGAGCTTATCAAATGGCCGACTGGTTCAAACATTAGAACAGCTGCCGATGTGCCGCCGGAAACAATTATCGACCTCGGACTATTCTATGGACCATTCATTGCTGCCCTGGGCTTTATAAGCGTGTGGTTTTATACCCAATACTGTCTAACTCCATCACAACACGCCGAGATGCTTGTTGAGCTGCAAAAGCGGGGAACTGCAAGTTAGGTCTTCGAGAAGGATCTGAAGGTTTCCATAGCTCAAAATCAGACCCTTCAATAAGGTAAGTCCCAGAGTGGCATCCCATGGCTCAACGTCAAATCGTTAGATAAACTAAGGGGTGGAGAGGTGCCGGAGTGGCCGAACGGGATTGATTCGAAATCAATTGACGGGGTAACTCGTCCCAGGGTTCGAATCCCTGCCTCTCCGCCAATACCACTGCTATACCTACCTCATAAGACGTAAAATCTCACCATATACATTCTTATTCACGCCCCGGCTTCAAGAATAAGTTCGTAAATTTGTATTTGTGTCCTAGTCGCTTCAACACCACCCTATTCTCAAAGACCAGCACCCCACCCCCCGGGTACCCCCCGCTTCTAGTTTGGGACTCCTAAGCTATCTATGTATTAGTAATTTGGACGAACGAATTGTTTTATTGCTCATTCCGGCGTATCGGTAAACCGTAACTCAATATACTGAGGTACTTCAGCCTTCTCCACGGTCAGAGCAAAGTCTTTCGGAACGAGCGATAGGACAGCACGCAGATAAGCGCCTGGTTGGTCCTTACAGGTGCGCTCAATAGCATCACGACCATTATCTTCCCAATGGCTGATGAGCTCTTTGAGAACCGATTCACTTAATTGATTACGGGCACCTTTTGGTCTGCCAGCAGGATTACCTGATTTACCTTTTTCCCACGTCATTGTAAATCCTCTGTTTAAACAGTTAATACCAAGAAACCAGCTTACCCCCTAAAAACTGGGAAACATAAAAAACATAAAAAACATAAGAAACTTTTCAAACTTATCAAACTCAATGAATACACGGCCTCCAAGGATTTGGCCTCACTAAACTTGTGCCGCTGGTGATTCAGTTTCCCAGTTTTTCAGTTTGGCACGGGGTAAACATCTAGCGTGTAGTGCCACCTGTTCTTATCCCTCTTATCCCTCTTATCCCTCTTATCCCTCTTTTCCCCATACCAGAGTTTCTTGTCATAGTGCCTTATTACATTGCTAGCTCGGTTTTTGCCGATGCCGAAATTAGTGCTGCAATAACCGACAATCTCTCCATTACTGTGTAGGTCTTGTTTTATTGCTTCTTGAATCGCCTCGACTACATCTTGATCTTTCGTCCGCTGCACCCTATCTCTATTAGTTTTTTCAACGTCTATAAAGTCACTTCGGCTAACCTCGCGATCTGCTGAGATAGTAAAAGTAATGGCTTCAAACGTATTCCTTACTTTGTCTGGGTAGGTGGAGACCGTCATGCTACCGTCCGCGTTGCGCTGTGATTGAAGATAGATTATTTCGTCTACGTCAGACTTAATATCACCTGTCCCTTCAAAAATATCTTTACCGTCAGCGCCTTTGTACTTGTTCGTATGCGCTAGAAGTATGATCGTCATTCCTTTCGTCGAGAGCCCCCTGAGCGTCGCTAACAGGTCTTTAGCAGCTCGTTTGTTGATCACGTCCGTCATTTTCTTCAGGGTGTCGAAGATGAAAACCTGGCCTGAGAAGTCGGTTCCGGTTTCATTCAGCTTTTTAAGTACTACAGGCTTTGATTGGGCATTAAGTTCACCAGTTAATTTGTATCCTTTCTTAACAGAGGTTTGCACTGGTGGTGATGGCGGCCCACTGCACCGCAGACCTAGGCTTTTAGAACTATCTGCGAACCATAATCTTGGAATCTGCATTTAGATCACCGTTCGGATCAACCAGATGCCCCGCAGGAAAAGCCACGGCGGTAGCGGGCGTGGTCGTGTCCAGACACAGAA
>MDTE01084284.1_pt1 | contig 11744 bp, 6 predicted proteins | sample 811231 | NCBI WGS metagenome assembly MDTE01 (sample SAMN05326651, study PRJNA326480) | marine metagenome | isolation source: seawater | place: Indian Ocean: Red Sea | collected 2010
CACTTTTTTCCAATTCCTTTTTACCCAATTTTTTCACATCAGTTTTAATTAATGGAGTATTGTGTTTAAAAGGTTTTCCTATTCCAACTTTTTTACCAGACTGGCTACAACCCGCTAGAGCAAATACTGATATGAAAAATAGAATTTGAAATTTATTAAATATATTTTTTTTCATTACCTAGCTCTCTCCACAATCTGATTTTTAAAATTTATAACAAGATACGAAGCGCCCTCTGTCTCAAAAACAGCTTCTTTATTATTTAATGCAACTAATTTAACACCGGGACTTAATTCTTCAGAAATTTTAAGTGTCAAAACATCTCCGCCAGCATTAATTAAAGTTGCGAAACTATCCATCTGGCTAGATACAACTCCAACTAATTTAAAATTGTACAAACTTTGACCAGATTTTGGTTCAGTAGTTGTGTTTGTATTATTCTCCAATAATGTTACTTCTGTCCTACCACTCATTGAGGCATCACCCACAAATGGATCATTTAATGGTAATGGTTCCTCTGAACTGGTCACTCCACTTGCTTGCTGTTGTTTGACCTTCTGATTTATTTCTTTCGCTTTTTCGATTATATTTTGTTCTTTATCGTGGCTATCTGAGAGAGAAACCCCAATTAATAATAATAGTACTAATACAGATGATATTAATGTTTTAAAAAAAGTCATCAGCCAGCCCCACTATAGTTAAAGTTCCTTTTACTTTTATCGCACCAGTTGAATCTCCTTTTACCACTTCAATTGACTCCTTGTCAAAGTTTAACATTTTTTGGGAAAGAGACAGGGCTCTTTTAAACTTAATATAACCAATAAAATTACCAGTTATTTCAAAATCCACTGGGATTGTATAATAAGCAACATTTTCTTTCTTAATTTCATCACCCTTTTTCTTTCTTTTTTTCTTTTTCTTCTTCTTCTTAGAAACGCTTTCTAACGCAGCAGCTTTTGTAACTTGCTTAATTTCTTTTTTTTCAATTTTTGAGATAACTAAATCATTCTCTCCAGCAAAAACACTCAAGGTGTTATATAACCCCTCAACTTCTGCCTTTGAGTGAAACAAAGTTGAATATTGTTCGTATCTTGGTTTAAGCTTATTTATTTTTTTTTGTTTTGATTTTATTTTTTGAATAAGCTCTGTGGTCTCTTGTTTTTTCTTATTCATATCGTCAAGCTGTATTTTTTTCTTTTTAACTATTGGATTTAGAACTGCGTAATAAATTATTAAGAAAATAATTACTGCTCCTGCACCTATACCAATTTTAATGAGTGTTTTTTTATCAGCTAACTTTAGAAGCTTTTCTTTAATATCTTCAATTTTCAAGTTTTTAAAATCAATATTTAAATCCATAATTAAACTCTTTTAAGTTTTACAAATACCCTGAACCCTTTCATTGTTGCACCACCAACTGTCGCTTTAGGCAACTTCATTGATGAAAGTGATGCTTGCTCAATTAATTTTTGTTTACTTAAGTTTTCAATAAACCTTAAAATATCTTGGTCAGTTGCAGCTATACCCTGGATCGTGAGATTATATTTCCCATTATATTCAACTTTATCAAATCTTACTCTTTTCGGAACACTAGACGCTACTTGTGCAAGAACTCTATAAGTTAATTCTTTATTAGACTTTAAAGTTCGACTTAATTTTAATGTTTGTTCTATAAGCTTTAATTCTTTTGAAATTTTTTTATCCTCCAAACCTTTTTCTTTATGGATTTTTTTTACGTTATCGTAATCAGCTAATTGTTTGTTGTATGAGAAAATATTCCAAAACGATAAAGAGAATAATATTATATATAAAGCTGCAATGGATGCTGCAATCCCTTTGAAAGCAAAGCCTGAAATTGCTTTCATCTTTTTTTGTTTAAACATGCTTTGTCTATTAGGAAGTAAGTTTATGTTCTTTACTGCAGTAACAAATTTGTAATAACCAAAAACATCTAGTTTTCTAAATGCAAGTCCAATAGCTGTAGTCAAATATGATTTGTTTTCTAGATTTATTTTATCTTCTAATTGTTTTGGAATTTGCAATCCATCTGTTGGGTCAAAAAGATTAAATCCAACATTCATTAAGTTTTTTCTAAAAAAAGATAAATACTCTTCAACATTGTCGATATCCGAAACAACTTTGATATTTCTTATCCTTTTTTCATACTTAGTTTCAAAATCTTGAATTGCTTGTTTAACTTGCGTTACGTATCTTCTAATAAGACCTTCTTTTTCTTCAATGTCATCTGATCCTAATAAGATTTTTCTATCTAAACCTCTTAAAAATATATCGGTAATTATTGGGTTATTATCATATAAAATCATTAAATAATTTTCATCTAAACCAAATTCCAAAACTGCTGTTAAATTTGCATCCTCTGTTTTGTTAGATATTTGATTAATTTGATCAACAGCAGACTTTAGAGCAAAACATTTTACGTCAATTATTACGGGATTTAATCCTGCATTCTTAATGATCGTCGTATAACTATTAATGTCTGCTAACTTTGAAGCAACAAACAATATATCCATTGTATTTGCTTTTTCGTTTTTATTTATTACTTGATGAAAAATGGAGTAATCATCAAGATTATCAGTTAGTTGAACTAAGTTCTCCCATAATGAATTTGTTTCGATTGCTTTTTGCAATTCTTCATCTTTCATTAAAGGAGCAGTCACTACTCTTATAATTGCACTAGTAACTGGTATTGATAAAGCTGCATTTGGAGTTGTAATTTTGTTTTTTTGAATGACTAGTCTTAATTCGTCAGTAAATTTTTCAGCATTATCTAAAACAGAACTTTCATCTGCAATTTCTATTTTATGTGTATCAAATTTTTCAAGCACCCATTGATTAGCTTTGTTCGTAGTTATTTGAGCGAGCCTAATTTCTTTGTTTGATAATTCAACACCAAGAATTTCTTCTCCTTGAACTGAAGATTTTCCAAGTTTAGATTTAAAAAACCCCTCTAGTTTAGATTTAAAATTATTTTTTAATCCTGATGAAATTTTTGGAGATTTTGATCCAGGTAAAGTTGGTTTTTTAATTTTTATATCTTTTATTTTTCCAAAAATATTTGATAATTTATTTTTAACTTGTTCAGATTTAGATACATTAGTGCTTTCAGCTGACTGAACTGGATTTTCTTGCTCGATAGGTTTGTTATCTGTATTTTGATTTAAGTTTTCGTTTTCAGAAGTTTGTGCAGTTTGAACTGGTTGTTCATTCGTAATAGATTTTTCAGTTTCTAAATTAGTCTGACCTTCAACAACTTCACTTTGAGCGCTTTGTTTCTTTAATCTTTCGCTTTCCGCAAGAACATCATCATACCATTTTTCTAAAATTGGGATTGCTTCATCTAGATTTGTAGTGCCTGATGAAGAAATTTTTTGTTTTCCATCAATATAAAGTCTTCCAACCCAATTTTTTGATTTTAATTCACCCTTATACTTATCTTGTCTTACATATATATGTAATCTTCCATCCTTTTTATGAATAACTTGATGAGTAGAGCTTTCACTTTCGTCTATTTTTTTTTCATCCGCACTTATTTCTTGATTTTCAACTAAATTTTCTGTTTTAGTTTCATTTCCATCAGAAGTTGTCTCAAAATTTTGATTTTGATCAGTTTGTGTCTGATTTTCGGAATCAATTTTTGGTTGATTCTCATCTTCAGGTTGTGAAGCGTCCTCGTTTAATATTTTTTTATCGTCTTCTTGATCACTCATATGATTCAAAAAATTAATTCTCTAACACAAATTTATGAATCTCTAACACAAAATTGAAATTAAGTCTAACACAAAATTAAAATTTATGTGTTCAAAATGGGTATTAATTAAAAAAGTGGCATAAAATAATGTTTTTTTGCAAATTAAACTTAAATTATAAAATTTAAAAAATATAATCAATAATGTGAATCTCTAACACAATTTTTAATTTCTCTAACACAAAGCGATAATAGTCGATTGTGTTAGAGTTTTGAAATTTAACTTATTTTAAAAAAAGCTAGTAAAATCAACACAAATTTCATTTCAGCATTTTTTAAGATATTTTGTGTTAGAGTATAACTATTTTGTGTTAGAGAGCTTTAAAAAAAAATATTTAATTGCCTAAAATTTAAAAATTTCAGAAAAAAATTTCAAAAATTTTCAAATTTATGAGTTTTCTACCTCTAATTGTTATTTTTAAATAAAAAAAAATTTAATTTTACAATTTCAGATTGTTTTTTTTTAAAATTATTTGTTTTAGTAAATAAATTTTTAAATAAAATTAGAATTTACTTATTCAATTGGTTTTCCTCTTATATCTGTATTTAATTCTTGATAAACAAACACAGTTACCATTCTAAAATTATCTAATATCCTTTCTAAATTAAAATTTAAGTTAACTTTATTGCAATTCAACTCTTTAAAATAAAAAGTTCGTGATTGATATAAGGAAGGATCTATTTCCTGTGTAATTATATTTAATATGTTTGACTTTTTATCTATTGCAAAATTATATCTGCATACATTATGAAGCCCAGTACAAGATAGTCGTTAACACTATTCCAAAAATAATCATTACCTTGCTTACACCAATCATTTTCCATCAACAACAACAATAGTGAGATCATCTTTCTGTATTCGACCAGATTTAATTATATCTTCAATAATTTTATTTAATCTTTCGTTATTAGGAACAGCTTGATATTTCTTAATATAATTTTGAAAACCATCCGACTCTAACATATTTCCTTTTGTATCTTTTATTTCGGTAATTCCGTCTGTGAAAATATACATTGAACTGTTAGAAAAATTTATTTTAGTTTCTTTAAACTTAAACTTTGGTGCAATGCCTAATGGTGGACCCGCTTCTTCAAAATTAGAAAAATTTCCATCGTTTGAATAGATTAAAGGTGGTTCATGACCTGCATTAGCTAAAAGTAATTCTTTTTTATTACTATCATAAATTCCAATTAACATTGTAACAAACATTCCTCTTGAAGTTGTTTCACATATTTCTGTGTTTAAAATATTTAAAAGCCCTGCTGCAGAAAAATTAGTTTTACTTAAACATCTGTACAAACTAGATGCTTTTGACATTAGTAAAGAAGATTTTATTCCTTTACCAGAAACATCTGCAACTCCAAAACCATAAACTCCTTCAGATAATTCAGCAAAGTTATAAAAGTCACCTGAAACAACTTTAGCAGGAATGTTTATACCAGCGATGGGAAAATTCTCTTTTTTATTTTGAGATAATAAAGTTTTTTGAATTTCACCAACTATTTCTATTTCTTTATGCATTCTATTCTTCTCAACTAAATCTTTTGCCATCTTTGCATTATTGATCGCTAATGCTGCAGGACCAGATAAAGTTTCTAAAAGTTTTCTATCGTTCTCTTCAAAAAGTTTATTGTCAGTTTTTTTATTTAGACAATGAATTACTCCAATACATTCATCTGAAACAATTAACGGAGAACATAATACAGAATATGTTGTAAAATTTGTTTTATTATCTAGATCAAAATAAAATTCAGCAATCTCTCTCACATCTTTTCTTACGTCTCCTACTCTAATACACTTTTTTATAACTGCAGCTTTACCCATTACACCTTGTGTAATTGGAATTTCAAAATCTTCTAAGTAGGCTTGATGTTTAGATGCAATACATTGAAAGGTTTGGCTTTTATCGTCAATTAAAAAAATATTTGCTGCTTGTGCATTTATTCTTTTAATAATTACTTCTAAAGAATTTTGAAGAGTTTCTTTCAAATCAAGAGACTTTGCAAACTCTTGGTTCATTTGAGTTACAATAGCAAGATCCTTACTGCTTGTATCCTCCGGCTCATTCTTTATCTCTTTTTTCTTACCAAAAAACATATTTTTAATTGGCAATTTATTACTTTTTTGATAATTTTCCACTATGGAAGTAGTCATATATTCACCTAATTTTTACCTTCATATTCACGATGCAATATTATTAGTTCACTATTGCATTGATACTATAATTGAGTTTACAGCCCAAATCAAACTTTAACCCGTGCTACCTACTGCTGTATTTATTTTAGGAGCTTTATGGGGAAGTTTCTGTAACGTGTGTATACATAGGCTTCCAAATGATCAAAACGTAGTTACTGGAAGATCTCACTGCCCAAGCTGTAAAATTAAAATAAATTGGTATGACAATATTCCATTCCTCTCATACTTGCTTTTAAAAGGCAAATGTAGATCATGTAAAATGAAAATAAGTTTCCAGTATTTTCTTGTTGAGGCTATTGCAGCATTTGCTTTTCTTTTCATTTTTTTATTTTTTGGTCTTACAACAACTACATTGTTATTCTTTATGCTAATAATTTCTTTTATAATTATTTTCTTTATTGATTTAAAACATTTTATTATTCCAAATCAGATCACTTATAGTTTAATGATCATAGGTTTTTTCAAATCGTTTGATCCATTTCTAGATCGAAGTATTTTTCCAGATTATTTTCACTCACTTATCGGAGGTGTATGTGGTTATTTTGTCATTTGGTTATTAATATTTGTTTATAAAAAACTTAAAAATAAAGAAGGGATGGGTTTAGGCGATGCAAAACTTTTGTCAGCTTTAGGTTTTTGGTTTGGTTGGATTTCAATTCCCTTTATACTAATTTTTTCCTCCCTTACAGCTTTGGGTTTTTCTTTGCCAAGTTTAATTAAGAAATCCAAAAATCTGAGCACTGAAATTCCTTTTGGTCCACATCTAGTTGTTGGTTGTGTGCTTTATGTTGTTTTTATAGATGAGATATTTAAATATTTAATTTAATAACTACTGTCTCTCCATCCACCTCTATTTGATATTACATCACCTGGCAAAGCAGGAAGTATATATAAGGTCGAAGAGTCTTCACTTGGACCCGCTACGTTGGCGTACAAGTTAGATCCAAATATTACAAGCTCTGACAGTACTCCTTCATTAACAAATGCACACTGATCAGGTCCTCTTATAGTTGCAGACGCTGTTGCATCTCCACCAGTAGTAGTGGTGTCTAAGCTTGCATTAGTCTGCAGTCCTTGAGATTTATTAGTACCGCACTCATCATCTGTTGCACATATATATGCTTTACCTTGATTACATTTATTTGTACCAGTTGGTGGTTGGTAAACTGGAAAATATACTTTACCACCAAACAATGTAGGTGGAGCAGAAGCTTTTCGATATTGTCGCGGAATTATAAAAGATCCAGCCTCATCTCTATCTAACCTTACGTACCAACCTTTGTGGTCTGGAGTTGGACAAAGATCTCCAAATTCATCACCAGTTACATCTTTACATATACTTAAATCTTTTAGAGAGTCTGCTTCCTCAGCATTCAGATGAGCTTTAATTACAAAGTCTTCATCAGATCCTTTTGGTATTTTTGTTTGGTTTGCCCCACCAAATCTTGCATCAGGATTAAAATATGGAAAATCTACATCCTTTATTCCATATAAAATGTTATCTAATCCTTGCTCTTCTCCGCCTAAGTCTGTGTAATTCCCTGTTGATCCAAACAACCAGAAGTTAGGATCTGTAAAACCAATTCCTGCATCCATTGAAAAAAAACTATATCTTCCATTGGACGTGGAAGCATCTAGTTTAAATAATGTCGTTTGATCGAAAAGATCTGCGTCGTTCTCATCAGAATTTGTTAAATTTATCTTAGTAATTTTCCCCTCAAGGTCATTTACGTAAACTAAAGCTCCTCTCCAACCAATATCGTATACTTTTCCAACAGTATCTGGAGTTACTACCAAAGGTGATGAAGGTATTGAATTATTGATGTCACTACCACTTGGAGTAGGCTCTACGCTGCTACCTATGGTGACACCTCCTGGATCGGTATCTACTATGCTTATTGGACCACCATTCTCCTCTGCACCAAAAATTGAGCCTGGATTCTCTCTATCCTCTAAATTTATTAAGAAAACTGCAGAACCTGCGCAAGGGTCATTTAGACTTAACCCACCTCCCATAACCGCCACATAAGTGTCTTCATCCATGTTGTCTTGTTTTGATTTAGATGTTGATGGAATTCTAATTACTCTTGGAGCTGACCATGTCTCTCCTAATTGTGTATAATCGTAAATAGGATCTATTCCAGTGGCACCTCTACAAGCGGTAGAGATACTGAATGCATTAGGTTCTGTTGGTTCAGCATCTGAAACGTGAAAGTTAATTACTTTTTCCTCAGTAAATGTTACTCGTAAAGCTCCATCTTGCATACTTGCACTTGCTATTGGTATTGATTTTGCCTCCCCATTAGTTATTTCTGTTGCAGACAACACACCAGCTGGAATTACTTCACCATTTGCATAATCTAAAACTATACCATCAAAATCAAATGTTGTTCCTTTATAACACGATGATGTACCATTAATTGAAAAATCAGAGTCTGATGCACAAGGAGCAATAGTATTTTTTTCATCATCAATTTCTTCTTCTCCCGATGGTGTATTATCTATATCTACTTCCCTTGCTGCAAGATAATTTTCTAAAGCTTTAATTCCTTGAAGAGATTGTAAAGAAGATGCAAAACCAGAGTTATAAGGTTTTTGACTTATATTACCCTCATGATCAGCGACTAAGACTCTATTGTTAATATTATCATTATATATAGAAAACATATGGATTGGTTTTTCTGGCACAGTAACGTCTAAAACCGAGAAACCAGGTCCTCCTCTTCCATAAGGAATGATTAATATTGTGTGCCATGATGCTGACGACTCAATCCCTCCAGAAGGTTTTATGCCTTTCATGAATACATCATGAACAACTGGAGAACCGTCTACTGCAAAGATAGGGTTTGACCCACCTTTGTTACCATCTACTTTTCCATTATAATTTCTATTAATAATTTGTGGGAGTAATCCAGCAACGAATGGTGGAACAAATCCCCAAAGTTCTTTTCCATCTTCTGCCTGAATAGCATGCAGAACACCAGAGTTAGATCCGGCATAAATCACACTTTTTCTTGAATAATTGTTATTTAAAAAATTTTGATAATTATTCTTTGCTCTAAAAAAAGCTTCTTCATTTTCTTCGCTGTATTTTAAATTTGCATCTGGTCTACCCACCTCAACTAATTGAGAATGATAAACATCTCCCATCACGCTTCCTCTTACTTCAGTAATGTTACAATCTCCGTCGTAATCAAAATAGTCAGAGCCTCTCATGAAGTTGATTAATCCTTTTACATCATCTCCAGTACCTGATGAACCTAAATTACATGGGCCAGTTGACCCATTATGATAATCTTTAACTGTATAATTTAAATATTCAAATAACCTACCAAGTTCAGGTGCATAGTCGGTTTTAAAGTTATTCCAAGGATCAGCACCAGTTAGGTATGGAACTGTTGGTAACGCTGTCCATAATTTTCTATTATCCAATTCTCCAACAGGTCTGGATTGATTTCTAATCGTCACAGCAGCATTCCAATTTCCATCAAGACCCATATCATGAACAACTGTTCCGTCAGGCTTTAATTTTTTTCTTAATATTTTTCCTCTCCACTCACCAAATTGCTCATAACCAAATTGTGCTTGGTACAATGAACCTCCCTCTTGAATAGTTGCGGTAATCGCCGGAGCGGTGAAGGCTAATTTATCGGCAATTATTTGCCTAATTTTACTGGTCAACTCGCTTTTAAGATCCTCAGGCGTGTTAGCTATAATTACTTCTTCGCACTCATCCGATAAACTATCAGCGCATGAGCCCGATCGAGCAAAATTTTCAAATATGGTCATTGCTCCACCTCTGATACCTCCACCATAAGCAACAAATAATGATTTAATTCCTTTGTCTCTTAATCGTTCAATTCTTTGTCTTGCAGGTCCATTATTTCTCATAGCTCCATCGCCAATAACAATTACGTAGTTTAATTGACAATCAGAATCAGGATCGTAAACCTTTCCACCAGCATTACCATCATCAAAATATTTTTCTGCTAGTTGTGAAAATGCATTAGCATCAGTCCCCCATGCAAGGCCTAACGGCTGAAGAACTGTCATAATTCTGCCAGCACCTCTGGAGCTTACTCCAACATTTAAACAAGAGTCAGAGTTACATAATCTGCTTCTTCCATCTGGATGATTACCATTCCACCCATTGTAATACGTACAACCATTATTTCGATGACAAAACGCACCACCTCTTCTACTATTTTTTCCTCTTCCGCTTTCTCCTGCATTCCAATGACCAAAACCAAAATGAGCTCCAGTGGTTAAAGTAGTATCGTTTACGACAGCTGCTATAGCTTGTTTAACTCCAGTCCATCTATTAATTCTTGGGCCACCCATATTTTGTAGCCACGCGGTATCTCTATTAGCGGTTGTGACTAAGTCTTCATTAAATTCATCAACAAAACCATATTCAGTTGACGTTAGTATTCTTGTTCCAGCACTATTAATTTCTAAACCCCAAACTTGTGAAAAATTTACATCATTTGCTGCAATTGTAGTTACATCGTCGCCACCATTTTTATCAAAACTTCTTACTCCTTTGCCAATGTGAGTTAAGACTGTACAGCCCGTATCAGAAACTTGTAATTTTTGAATTCCAAAATTATAAGCTGAACCAATATAGACAATATCACTATCATCAGGTGATACTGCAACCGAACTAACATTCATCAGTTGGCTGGATATATCAGGGTTGTTTGGTCTAGCACAATATCTTTGTCTAGTTTCACTTATTGAATATGCATTCCCTCCTCTTGTAAGCGGATAAGCTTGTAGATTACCATTAGCTAAATAAACTAAAGTACCTTCATTGTTAACTGACATTCTTGAAAAACTCAAAAGTAAATTACTAAAGCCACCTCTAGGAAAAATTTGGGAATTACACATCAATGTAGTCAAATTACACGACGTAAAGGCTCCCTGTCTTCTATTCGGTCCATTACCTAAAGCAAATAGGTAAGGTGTACCTCCTATTGTTTTTATATCGAAAGCTCTTACTGTTCCCATGGTTGGAACGTCCATTGCTAATCTACAATTTCGTCCAGTTTCATCAAAAGCCCAGATCATTTGATATGTTCTTCTAACAGTTGAGTTAAAGAATATTAAATTCCTAGATGGAGCATTGCCAATTGCAGCTGTAACAGCTTTGGCATTTCTATTTCTAGAAACATTTGCTCGCATATTTCGGTTTGTGCGAATTAAACCATTATTAAAGACTACCTGATCACATCTTCCAACATTTCTAATTGCACCATTGGTACCAAAACTTCTATCTCGCACCCCGGCCGCAGTATATCTCACAACACCTTGACCTCTTGATTGAGTAACAATAATTCTACCTGCTGAGTCATAAACTGCATTAGGAACACTATCTAATCCATCATTACCAATCCATGCCCCCATACTTGCAGAACTATCAACCAAAAATAAAATATTAGCAGCAACATCTCCCTCACCTGCTCCCGGAGGAACTGGTTTTGAATTGGTGCTTGTTTGAAAATTAAACAAAATCACAAAAACAAAAAATGTTTTTAAAAATCTGAAAATTTTATCCTTGGGCATCTAAAACTTGTTCTCCATATGTAAAGTCTCTTAATTCTTTATTTGTAATCTCTAAAATCTCTTGAATTTGATCTCGCAGGTTATATTTACTATACACTATTAATAGACTACCAATGCTAATGTCATTAATCCCAACTTTATCATTTTTAAGATCTGGATCCAAAGAGCTTATGAAATTATTGGTAAATTCATAGACTTCATTCTTAATTTCTGGATCC